>Ga0272448_1001922_pt1 | contig 27121 bp, 28 predicted proteins | sample YNPCB0191_FD_202220 | JGI IMG/M metagenome (GOLD analysis project Ga0272448, IMG submission 202220) | Hot spring sediment microbial communities from Yellowstone National Park, WY, United States - YNP-CB-019-1 | ecosystem: Environmental > Aquatic > Thermal springs > Hot (42-90C) > Sediment... | reverse complement strand
GATCGCTCCAACCTTGCGCGGGCAACGGGTATGAAAGCGGCAACCGGACGGTGGATTGGTTGGGCTTGGCACGCTGCCCTGCAAGCGGATGCGCGCCTGCCTGACCGTCGGGTCGGGTATCGGAATAGCAGACAGGAGAGCCTCACTATAGGGATGGTGCGGCGGGGTGAACACCTGGTCGGCGCGCCCCAGCTCGCAAATAGTGCCCAGGTACATGATGGCGACGTTGTCAGATAGATAGCGCACCACTCCCAGATCGTGGGAGATAAACATCATCGCCACGTCATAGTCTTGCTGCAGGCGGAGCAGGAGATTCAGGATCGTTGACTGCACCGAGACGTCGAGCGATGAGATCGGTTCATCACACAGCACAAGTTTTGGCCGCCCGGCGAAGGCGCGTGCGATGGCCACACGCTGCTTTTCGCCGCCGCTGAGCTGGGCCGGATAGCGCTGACGATAGGTGTCATCCAGGTTGACGGCCTTGAGAAGCTGAGAGATCGCCTCGCTCTCCTGCTCGCGCTTGACCACTCCCAGCAGGCGTAGCGGGCGCAGCAGCTCTTGCTCGACCGTCTTCTGTGGGTTTAGGGTCGAGTCGGGATTTTGGAAGACCATTTGTAATTGGCTCAAGATGCTGCGCGGACGCTTCTGCACAGGCTGGTTCAGATCGTGCCCGGCAAAGGTGATGGTGCCGGACGTGATCGGATTAAGCCCGGCCACGGTGCGGGCCGTTGTACTCTTGCCGCAGCCACTCTCGCCGGCAATCCCCAGTGTGCCGGATCTGGCGATGTCAAAGCTGATTCCGTCCACCGCTTTGATCATTGGCCGCTTGCCGATAGAGAACAGCCCACTGGCCGGCTGGAAGTACACTTTCAGATCGCGCACGGTGAGCAGACGCTCATGCTCGGTTTCTGTTTGCCTTTGCGTAGCCATGCGCTCGCCAAGATAAGCGTCAAAGGCCACAGGGTCAACCTGATCATAGAACATGCAGCGTGTACGACGGCCCTGCCCGATGTCCTGTAGCTCGGGCGTGTGCTCTGTACACTGTGGCTGCGCCAGCGGGCAGCGCGGGGCGAAAACACAACCGGGCGGCAGCGAGCTGAGCGGCGGGACACGACCGGGGATTGACCACAGGCTGTGTGTGCGCTTGTCGGTGCCCAGCGACGGGATGCAGCGCAGCAGAGCTAACGTGTAGGGGTGACGCGGCGACTTGAACAACTGCTCGACCGATGCTTCTTCCACCATCTCGCCGGCATACATCACACCTACCCGCTGGCAAAGACGGGCGATCACACCCAGGTTATGGCTGATGAACAGGATGGCTGTGTTGAACTCGCGCCGCAGGTCATCCACAAGGTCCAAAACGGCAGCTTCAATCGTTACGTCCAGCCCCGTTGTCGGCTCGTCCATGATCAGCAGCGCAGGCTTCAACAACAGGGCCATAGCAATCAGGACGCGCTGCTGCATCCCCCCGCTCAACTGGTGCGGATAGGAACGCATGACCCGTTCTGCGTCGCCGATGCGCACGCGCTCGAGCATCTCTCTGCACAGCTCATGGGCAGCACGGGCCGATATATGCTCATGCGTCGTCAGAATCTCGGCCATCTGCGATTCGATGTTCAACGACGGATTCAGCGCGGCGAGCGGATCCTGGTAGACCATAGCCACGCGGTTGCCACGCAGATGACGCAGCTCGCTATCGCTCAAGCCCAGGATGCTCTTGCCCAGGAAGATGACCTCGCCGGTCAGCAGCGTGCCCTTGGGCAGATAGCGCACACAGGCCATGGCCGCCGTCGTCTTGCCGCAGCCTGACTCGCCCACCAGTCCATAGACTTCGCCGGTGTGGATTGTCAGTGAGAGATTGCGCACGGCTGGCGTACGCGTGAACGCCCCAACATACTCAATGCCCAGGTTTTTCATCTCGATGACAGGCATCCCGCTCTGTCTGCGATTCTCACCCATCAGTCTACCCACCCCGCCCGGCGCAAGCCGTCGGCCAGCAAGTTGAAGGCAATCACAACCGAGCTAATGGCAATCAGCGGCCACAGTGGCGCCCAGGGCACCATCAGCACCCATCCGCGTCCTTCGCCGATCATCTGTCCCCAGTCGGGGAATGGTGGCGGAACCCCCAGTCCCAGGAAACCCAGGCTGCCTGTGGCGAAGATGGCGTAGGCGACGCGCACGCAGGCATCAACCAGCAGGGGACCGGAGATATTCGGTAGAATCTCCCGCAGCATGATATACCAGCCTGACTCACCGCGCAATTGAGCAGCAGCCACGAACTCGCGCGTGCGCAGGTCTATGGTCAGGCTACGCACCAGGCGGGCAATGCCCGGGGTCGAGCCGATGGCGACGGCGATAATGACGTTGATGGCCGATGGCCCAATAGCATAGATAATCAGCAAGTAGAGCATCAGCATGGGGAAAGCCATCATCACATCAATCAGTCGCATAACGATGTCGTCCAGCAGTCCCCCATAGTAGCCTGTGGCAAGTCCAACAATCGAGCCCAGCAGAACGCCGAGCGCGACGGCAGTCGTCGGCACGACCAGGGCCAACCTGGCGCCCATGGTCACGCGCACAAACAGGTCGCGGCCCAGCGCGTCTGTCCCCAGCCAAAACGCCGCCGATGGCGACGTCCAGGGCTTGGCGGCGAAATCCGTGTAGGAATAGGGTCGCAGCCTCGGGCCGATGATCGCCAGGACTATCCAGATCACAATGATAACGATGCCCAGCACGGCCATGGGGTTGCGCAGGGTCAGGATGATGCGTTGCCGCGTCAGCGACATGGGCCTGGGTGCTGGCCTCACCAATGTGCGCGCAGGGATACTGACACTCTCCATCGTCCTTGTCCTCCGGGCGTTCTGGCATCAGCTATAGCGGATGCGTGGGTTCAGGAAGCCGTATAAGATATCGGCCAGCAACTGTGAGAAGACCGCCAACGTGACGCCGAGCAGAGCTGATGCCTCGATCATCGGAACGTCGTTGAAGAGCGCGGCGTTGGCGAACAACCGGCCCAGGCCGGGATAGGTAAACATCATCTCGATGACGATCAGACCGCTGATCATCCAGCCAAACTGCGTTGTCAGAACGGTCAGGGGGGCGAGCAAAGCGTTGCGCAGGGCATGGCGGAGAATAATCGTGTGCATCGGCAGCCCCTTCAGCACCGCCGTGCGGATATAGGCAGAGTTCATCACCCTGGCAACGCTGACGCGCGTGAGGCGTGTGACGTGGCCGACCTGGCTCAGGGCCAGCGTGGTAGCGGGCAGAATAAGCTTTATCGGCTCCAAGAGCGGATTGCCCCCACCTTCGGACATAAAACTGTTACCGGGAATCAGTTTCAGTTGCCAGGAAAAGATAAGAACCAGTAACAAGCCCGTCACGAAATCCGGCAGCGAGGTCAGGAATAGAGCCAACGAAGAAATGCCCCAGTCGGGCCAGCGCCCCTCGCTGAGCCCGGCAATAGTACCCAGCAGCAGTGACAACGGCACCAGCAAGACCATACCGCAGACCGCCAGGATGAGCGAGTTGCGGAAGCGCACAACAAGCAACGGGCTGATGGCCGTCCCCAATTGGAAGGAGTCGCCCAGGTCGCCCCGCACAAAGCGGCTCAGCCAGGCGACGTAGCGTTCCACAAGGGGACGGTCGAGCCCCATCTGCTGGCGCAGTGCCTTCACGTTGGCTTCTGTGGCATATTGCCCCAGGATTGAGCGTGCCGGGTCAACCGGTACGACTTCAGACATGAAAAAGATGATGACGGAGGTGATTGCCAGGGTGATAAAGAGCGCTGTGAATCGCCGTAACAGGTATTTGGCCATCGTACCCCTCGATGACGGAAGCGAGGGACCGGCGCTGGATGCCGCCGGTCCCTCGCCGTCTATTTACACCGATTGCATCATGTGCTAGACTTACTTCTTGAGCCAGACAGCAGCGTAGTAGTCGGCAACGATGGGGCTGGGTGCAAAGCCCTGAACCATTCTGTTCGCGGCCACCATGTCCTGGCGGTATGCTGGCACGACAACACCACCATCGTCGCTGACGATCTGGCACATCTGTTGATACTGCGCCTTGCGCTTGGTCGGATCGAGCTCAGCATCCGACTGGGCAAGCAGCTTGTCGAACTGCTCGTTGCTCCAGTGGTACTCATTCCAGTCGCCGTTGCTGCGGTAGGCGATGTTGAAGAACTCGCTGGGTGTGGCACGCATGGCCCAGTTGTCGGCGCCCATGACGAATGGATCCCACGGCTTCAGCCATGTCTGGTAATAGGTGGGCAGCGGTGCCAACGTAATCCTGAACCCGGCTGCGGCAGCGCTGTTCTGCATCCACTGACAGATGTTGGTGTGGCCGGTATCGTTGAAGAACTGTAGCTTGAGATCCATACCATTGGGATAACCGGCCTCTGCCAGCAGTTTCTTCGCCTGCTCGACGTCGCGCTTGAACCCTGCCAGCGTGGGGGCCAGCTCATAGAGCGGTGAGATCGGCTGATCCCAGGCTACGATACCGTAGTTCATGAGGGCGTTGGTGATGTAGGTCTGCCGATCCATCGCCAGCTTGAAGGCCTTGCGCACCTTAGGATCATTGAACGGTTTGCTGTCACAGCGCAGCACGCCGTTCCAGAAGTTGCCCGTCTGCCAGATGACGGCGCGCACCGTGGCATCAAGCTTAATAATAAAAGGCATGGTGCTGACGTCAAAGGCGTTCAGGTGGAGCTCACCCTTGCCCAGAGCATCCAGCCAGGATGTCTGATCGGGATAGGAGCGGAACTCGAGCTGATCGAGATACGGCAGCGGCTTCCCATCAACACCCATGTCCCAGTAGTCATCGCGGCGCTTGTAGGTGATGCGCTCACCCGGGCGGTAATCCTCGATAACGAAGGGACCGGTGCCCCAGGGAGACTTGTAGAAATCGCCTGTCCAGTCGGCAGGCAGGATGGCGGCGTGATAGTCGTGCAGGTGGTAGGGGAAGTCGGCCACGGCCCGCTCGCAGTTGAAGACGACGGTGAAATCGTCAACCTTCTGCACGGCGTCGGGCTTCAGGTAGTTGGCCACACTCTTGAAGGCCGATGCCGTCTCTGTGCTCAGCAGGCGCTTGAAGGTGAAGACAACGTCGTCGGCCGTGAAAGGCTTGCCATGGTTGAACTTGACCCCCTTGCGTAGTTTGATCGTCCACTTCAGGCCGTCGGCGGATGGCGTCCACTCGGTGGCCAGTGCAGGTTTGATCTTCATATCTGGCCCAATTTTCACCAGCCAGTCGCAGACCTGGCGAATGACATTGGCGTGGAAGGTGGTGGTGATCAGCGCCGGATCGGTGAAGCGCTCCGTCGTGTAGTTGTAGTTACTGACAAGCTTGCCACCGCGGGTAACACCGCCAACAGGCGTCGGCGGGATGGTAGGGGTGACCTGGACGATCTGTGTCACCGGCTTCTCGACGACCTGGGTCACCGGTTTCTCGACGACTTTGGTCACCTCGACGATCTTTGGCGTGGCCGTTGGTTCTGGTGTTCCGCCACAGCTACTGACCAGCGCTGCTGCCAGTGTCCCCGCGCCCATGACCGAGGCCCAGCGTAGAAACTCACGCCGGCTCAGCCTGCCGTTTTTGACGTCCTCAAATGCGGCGCGAACACGCTCCTCACGTACACGCAGGTCCTTCTCTGAAGGAAACATCTGTACCCTCCTTATTCGGGTTTTGGACTCCCTGAATCTGGCTCTCTTGACTGAGACGTCACCCGTGGGAATGCACGCAATAGAACAGGGGATGCGGCCTGGAACCAAGATACGCCCTGACTGAAAGATGTCTCGCTGTTTGTGCGGAAGACTCACCTCCTTCCGAGAGAACCATGCGCCTGACCAGGCAAACGAGACCGGCCAGGGATGCAACACACTGGCGGAGATGCTGAATGTACAGACGTAGGAGCAGAAGGCTTGACAAACGACCATCAATACTTTATCATACATATGACAAACTGTCAAGGGGGTAAGTGGACATGTTGCAGTCGCTCGACCATTCTGGTGTTGTGCGGCCAGTCCTCGAACAGTTCCGTGCGGCCATCGAAAGCGGTCAGTGGCCCCTCGGCAGCAAGATTCCCACCGAAGAGGAATTGGTACAGGCGCTGGGGGTCGGGCGCGGTGTCGTGCGCGAGGCGCTGGCAACACTGAAAGCCTTTGGCCTCATTGACTCCAAACCCGGACGTGGAACGTTTGTCACCGGCAGTCCTTCGGAGCTGGTCACCTGGATTGTTGCCATCGGCTCCGATCAACATGATCTGCTCGAAGCCCGCTATGGCATTGACTCGTGGATCAACTACCTGGCCGCGCGCAAGGCAACCAGTGAAGATATAGAACGTGTGACTGACCTGCTGCGCCGGATGGAGGAGGTCATCACGCGAGATGATCCGCTCGACGAATTCCTCAAGCTCGACAATGCTTTCCACAGCGCCCTTGCCGATGCGACCCACAATTCTGTCTTGGCCCGCCTCGATGTGATCATGCACGCCAGCCTTGCCCACAGCCGTCGCGCCAATATCTCAACGCACGACTTGCTGGAAGAAGCAATGCGCTCGCATCGCGAGCTGGTGGAGGCCCTCCGTCGTCACGATGGTGAACAAGCCAGTATTTCCACACGCTGCTCATTGCGCCGTGTGGCGCGCCTGCAAGGCATCGAGATTGATGTGGATGAGGCCCATGACCTGGTCTATGAACATGTTGCACCGCGGGAGGGGAAGTGATGCTTGCCTACGTGGACATTCAGCATCCTGTTCTCGTCAATGACCCACAAAAAGGCCCCGCCCATTGGCAGATGCGTCACGCCATCCGGCGCAAGATCGAAGAGGCGACCGGCCTGCCCTGTACTCTCATCCACTACACGAAGCTAACCCCGGCCTGGCTCGCCCAGAATAACATTCGGGCGATCATGATCAGCGGCAATTCCTTCGATTGGTGCGATTACGATTGGCGAGACTTTGGCCCATTACAGGACATCATCCGCCAGGGTGAGATGCCGGTATTGGGCTTCTGCGGCGGTCATCAGCTCATCGCCATGACGCTTGGTGGTGAATGCGATGCCATGGGACCGCTGCCGCCTGATGCAGCAGATCCGCCCATGAACACGTTTGGCGGGACAATGAAGGAACGGGGCATGAAGAAAGAGAGCGGCGTCGTGCCTATCCGCATCGTTCGGCCCGACCCACTGTTGGCCGAGCTCCCCAACCCCTTCATGGCCTGGCAGGGACACTACTGGGAGGTTAAGCGCCTGCCCGACGGCTTCATGCGCCTGGCCGAAACCGATCTCTGTGCGGTCCAGGTCATGCGGCATATGCAGAAGCCACTGTGCGGGACGCAGTTCCACCCCGAGCGCTATGAAGCTGACTTCCCGGCCGGCCGGCAAATTCTTTACAACTTCTGCCATATGTACGGGCTTGCGTAGGACAGCAGAGGGGGGAGGAAATGGCACGATGTCCCTAACTCATAAGATTCCGGCTGCCGGTCGCCGCTTGGTTGTCCTCTTCAGTCTCTTTGTTGTGCTGGTCCTGGCCGGCGGTTGCGGCAGCCCCGGTCGCGCCGCACCCACGCCAACACCCTGGCCCACCCCGATCGTCTCCGAGAAGCCGATCTATACCGTGCAGCGCGGCACGGTGGTGCAACGCTTTACCTTGAGTGGGCAGGTCGTGCCTGTCGTGTGGGAGGCACTCTTCTTTACCGTGGACGGCAAGCTGGCCTCTCTCAACGTTACCATCGGTTCAGAGGTGAACCAGGGAGATATTCTGGCCGAGCTGGACACAAGCGTGCTCGATGATCAGCTTGCCCAGGCTCAGCTTAGCTTGGAACAGGCGCAAGACCAGTACGATCAGCAGCAGGCCAGCAGTAGCTTTGCCCTTGAGCGTGCCCGCTACAACCTTCAATTGCAGCAATTGGCCTTGGAAAAGCTCCAACGGACAGCGCAACAGGCAGCTCCTGTGCAGAAGGATATGGCCGAACAGACGCTTGCCCGCGCCCGCTTGAATCTGCAAAAGGCTCAGGCCGAGTACGACAAGATCTCCTGGCGATCGGATGCCGGAGCAACGCCCCAGGCGCTGGCACTGCAGCAGGCGACGATCGAATACCAGATCGCCGAGGATCAGTACAAGCTTCAGTCTCTCAGTGACCTCGATATTCAGATAGCCAGCCAGCAGATCCAGGTCAACCTGGCGCAGTTGGCTCTGAAGGAGCTTGAGCAGCGCACCGACCCGACACTCGAGCGCAACCTGACCAAAGCCCGGCTGCAAGTTCAGGCTTTGCAGCGCCAGATCGAGGCCCGCCGTCTGCGGGCACCGTATGCAGGCAAGATCGTGGCCATGGGGCTCAACCAGCAGGGTTTTCAAACGAGTTTGACGCAGCGCCCCAAGATCGGCGATACTATCCCGGCCTTCGCTCCACTGATCGTCATTGCCAAGCCGGGCTCGTTGGAGGTTGTGGTGCCGGGCGATAGTGCCCATGCCACCGATCTCACCGTAGGACAAACCGTGACGATCACGCACAGCCTGGCGCCAAATCGGCCGTTCAGCGGCCAGGTGGTCGCTCTTCCCATTCAAACCCTGGCGACCGGCGCCCAGCCATCGCAGCCTCAGTCGGTGCGTATCTCCCTGCCCGCCGACGCTCCTGCCATGTCGATCGGCGATCATGTTGACATTGACGTGGTCAACAAAGTGCATAACGATACGCTGTTCCTGCCTCCGCCTGCCGTACGCACATTCAACGGCCGCACCTTCGTCGTCGTGCGGTCTGATGGCAAGGAGCGTCGGGTAGATGTAACGCTCGGTCTGGCCAATGACACACAAGTCGAGATCCTCTCCGGCCTGAATGAGGGTGACGCAGTGGTTGGGCAGTAGATATGATCATCGTCGGCATGGTCAACCTGGCGCTCAAACGCCTGCGTAGCCGCCTGGGGCTCACCGTCCTCTCACTGTTAGGTGTGATCCTGGCTGTGGGCCTGGTCACCAGTATCCCCATCTTCACCCAGGCAGTCAGCTATCTCGTTCTGCGCGGCGAGCTACAGACGCTCAGCCGTCTGGCCGGGCGCCCGCCGTTTGCCGTTCGCTTCTACTTCCTCGCTTCGCCGTCTCAGCCGCTCTCGTTGGCAACGGCCGACCGTTTGCAGGAGACAATCTCCCGCCTGCTGATAGAGAAGGTGGGCTTGCCCATCAAGCAGGCTGTGACGACCATCGAGACGGCTCCGCTTACCATGCGTGCCACACCGGACAACCGGCATTTCCCCAAGAACGCCGACAATCTGCGGCAGGTCACGCTGGACGTCATATCGTCGGTTGACCGCCATATTGTGGTTGAGGAGGGCGAACCCTTTGGCGAGACCTGGAAAAACGGTCGCCTCGGCGTATGGGTGCAGCAGGCCCTGGCCGACGCCATGGGCCTGCAAGTCGGCGAGGAGTATGATCTGGCGCCTCAAGGACAGGGGCCGGCGATTTCTATCTACATTGCCGGCTTCTGGCAGGCTCATGACGCTCATGAGTCGTACTGGTATAACAATCCAGAAACGAGCATGAGTGAGGTGCTCCTGGTGCCCAGATCGCTCTTCGAGTCCGCCGTGCAACCGCTGCTCGCTGAGCAAACGGGGTTCGATTCCTGGTACTTTGTGCTGGATGAGCAGTCGCTGGCCATGACACGTGTTGATGCCTCGGCTGATGGCCTGCAGAAAACGATCAATGCCCTGGGCTCTATCCTGCCCGGGCTAAAGATGGACTACTCGCCCCTGGATCCCCTGCATCGTTACACGCAGCGCCGGGCCACCCTGTCGGCCCTGCTGGTCGGCTTTAGCCTGCCGGCAATGGGTCTCTTGCTTTACTTTCTGGCGCTCCTTTCCTCCACCACCGTTCTCTTTCGGAGGGAAGAGACGGCGATCCTGGCCAGTCGCGGCGCCGGCAGCGGCTACATCCTCGGGGTTTTCGGCATCGAGACCCTGCTCCTGGTGGCTGTTGGTGTGCCACTGGGCATGGCACTCGGCGGCTCACTTGCTTTCCTGATGGGCTACACCCTGAGCTTCCTGGACTTCATTGCCCGCCCACCGCTCCCCATTTCCCTGACGGCAGTTGACGGACGCCTGCTGACGGCGGCGATACTCATGCTTCTGGCTGCCCGGCTGGTGCCGGCCTGGCGAGCGTCACAGACAAGTATTGTCGGTGCACTGCGCGAGCGGTCACGACAGGTCACAGGCAGTTTCACGTCCAGGCTGGCAGTGGACATTCCCCTGATCGTTGTCTCCCTCTATGCCTATCTGCACCTGAAGCAACGGGGGACGCTGGGCATCATCGGCTGGGAGCCCAGCGGCGATCCGTTCAAAGATCCACTGCTCCTGCTGGCGCCATCATTGTTCATCTTTACAGCCTGTCTGGTGTTGGCCCATCTCTTCCCGCTGTTTCTCCGCCCACTCGATGCCCTGGGTGGACGCCTGCCTTACTTCCCCGGCTACATGGGCCTGCGCCACCTGATGCGCCAGAGCGAACAGTACACGTCAGCACTCTTCCTTGTTCTTGTCTGCATGAGCCTGGGAGCCTTCTACTCATCCCTTGCCCTCAGCCTGGATCAATGGCTGCAGGATCGTATCTACTACCGGGTCGGCGCCGACTATGTCTTCAAGCAGGGTGTCAAGGTGGCGCCGAGCGGCGGCCCGGGGGCGAGCGGCGGCTCTGCGCAGAGCGAGACTGAAGGCGGCTGGCTGCTGCCGGCCGGCGCCTATCTGGAGATACCGGGTGTGGTCGCGGCCACCCGCGTGGGCGATTTCGATGCTACGGCCTTGCAGCCGCGCCAGAACCGCGGGCGCTTTTTGGGCATTGATCGCCTGGATTTTCCGACGGTGGCCTTCTTCCGGCCCGATTTTGCCAACGATTCACTGGGTGAGCTGATGAACCGTCTCGGCATGTATCCCAATGGCATCCTGGTCTCGCAGCAATTCCTCAAGACTAACAACCTGCAGACAGGTCAACGGCTTGACCTGGACATCAATACAGGGACGGCCACGCAGAAGGTGGGATTCGTCATCGTGGGGACGTTCAATTACTTTCCGACGATGTACCCACAGAAGGGCGACGTTTTCGTTGGCAATCTTGACTATCTGTTTGACCAGTTTGGAGGTGCCTTTCGTCATAGCATCTGGTTGCGCATAGAGCCATCGGCGGACGTTGCTGCCATCCGCAGGCAGATTCAGGACATGGGGATTGAAATAACCAACGAAGCCGACGCGCGCCTCGACATCGTGCAGGATCAAGACCGGGTGGAACGCATCGGCCTCTTCGGTGTGCTTTCGATTGGCTTTCTGGCAGGGACGGTCCTCTCTGGCGTAGGATTGCTGGTCTACATCTATGCCTCACTGCAAGGGCGGCTGGGGCAGTTCAGTGTCCTGCGTGCCATTGGCAGCCAGTTGGCAGATATCCTGACCATGGTCGCCATCGAGTATGCCGGCGTCATGAGCTATGGTGTTCTGACGGGGGTTACCATTGGCGTCCTGTCATCGTATCTTTTCGTCCCGTTTTTCCAGTTCAGCAGCGACCCCGGCACGGCATTGCCGCCGTTCCTGCTCCAGATCGCCTGGGGTAAAACAGCAGCAATTGCCATCACGTTTGCCGTCGTCCTCGTCTTGTCACAGCTCATCATCTTGTACCGCCTTACCCGCCGGGAGTTCTTCCAGATGCTGCGCATGGGGCAGCACCAGTAAGTTTTGCCCGTAACTGTTCACGTTTACCCTGGAGGCAGGTGCATCGGCATGCCTATACCCTCCCGCAGGTTACCCAAACCTGCGGGAGGGTATTGCATCCATGGTCAGCTCGCTCCGCTTTCCAACTTCCCTTACCCTAACCGTGAACAGTTACTTTTGCCCCACCCCTTGACGATCTCCGGTGCCTGTGCTATAATTCTATCAGTTAATGTTGATATGTTAATTGATGATTGGAGAAAGGAAAGTGTCGTATGTTTAGGAACCTGTTGGCTGTGGCCCACGCCTTATCCGATCTGACTCGCCTGCGTATCATTAAACTGTTGGCCGTACGTGACCTCTGTGTCTGCCAGCTCGAGTATTTGTTGGGAGCAACTCAGTCGCGCGTGTCGCAAAACCTGTCCATTCTCAAGTACGCCGACCTTGTCACCGACACACGGCGCGGCCGAATGGTGTTCTATTCACTCAACCGTCCGGCCTTCGAGAAAGCGATTGCAGACCTGAATGCTATCATCAGTGAGCCGAGCCTCAAGGGTGTTCCCGAAATGGCCAACGAGATGAGGCGATGGGGAATGTTTCCGCCCGATCTCGAGGCGCTGTATCCGCTGGGCGAGCCCCAGACGGGCAGCGCCGGCTTCGCGGAGGTACTACGCTCGCCGGACGGCGGCGCGTCAGATGAAAACCGGTCATGAGCATCGCACCACGAGCGCAGGTATTGGCCGGCGAACCCAGAATGACGTAGGATTATGCTATGCACTGTTCTCAACGTTGCCGTAGACGACAGAGGTGCTGTGCGTGTCTGCATGGCCATGGCCCGGGGAGTAAGCGTCCACCACCAGAGAACTCATGCATCTCATGAGTCATGAACGTTATGTCTACATTATGATAAAAAGGACGCACACATCATGGCTGAAGAAAGCTACAAGGACTATCTGGGTATACCGCGCAAGCTGATACCCTGGTATCCCACGATTGATGATGAGTTGTGCATCAGTTGTGGCGTCTGTGTCAATGCCTGCAAGCACGGCACGTACGCCTATAATGACGAGGGGAAGGTGGTCGTCGCCAACCCGTATCACTGTGAAGTCTTCTGCGAAAGCTGCCGCTTCCAGTGTGAGGTGGGAGCCATCTCGTTCCCTGATCGCGCGGCATTCAAGACACTCTTGAAGGAGCTGCGCGCCCAATATCCACCGGCAGCCTGAAGAGCCGGACTCTGTCCCGAAGGAGATGCAAGAAATGTCAGATCAACTGCCTCGTTTCGTACAGTGCATGTGCCGTGGTGACTGCCCAGGCTTCTCCCAACTGAATGTCTGGAGTCTCATCAACTACGTGCGCAACGAGCTGAATGTAGAATATGCCATTGTCCACCCACAACTGTGCGTGGACGACGGTGATCGTTTCTGGCAAGACCTGGCCAAGCCTGGCGTTACCTATGTCGTCGGTGGCTGTGATCCCAAGATGCAGCGCAAGATGTACAAGGATGCGCTGGCTGCCGTGGGTGCTGACTTCGACAAGCAGGTGATCGCCCTTGATCTGCGTAACATGCCGACGGAAGAGGCAATGAAGAAGGTGGCGGCCGCGTTCGAGAAACTCGACGCCAATAAGGGCTAGCCAGCATGCGTCGTGGCTGCCATGCCGTCGGGCATGGCAGCCCGACCATCCCCTTCCCACGTGGCAGGAAGAAGGGAATGACGGCCAGCGATTGAGGAGGCCAAGTATGGGCACATATCAGTATGTCGGAACGGTTCAGTCCTGTGCATGCGGCGCCGAGATCAGCCAGATCGAGATCGGTGGGACGATCGTCGGCATCGCCGGGCTGCGCGGCATATTCTCCACATTTCACAAGGCCGGACGTGAGCCCGACCCGGCGCTTGCCGATGAGCTTCTGGCCATGGTCAAGGTGTATAACTACGTGGCACCAAACTCCGATGAGGAGTACAAGGTCGCCCTGCTCCGCGAGTACACCAGATATTGGCAGGCGCGCCAGCCCAGAGATAAAGGCAGCGTGCCATCGGCACCTGTGACCGAACAGCCGAAGCCGGCCGAACGTGGGCCGATTGCCAAGGTCATCGGGATCGTGCGCAGGTTGAGTGAGCGCCTACCACCGGCCTCCAGAGTGCCACGTTAAGGAGCAGCCAGATGTTGATTGAGACATATGAGTTGGAGGTCTTCACCCCGCCGTGTGAACCGGGGGCAGAACGGTTCACCGCCAGCGGCAAACTGGCGACAGACATTGGCGAGGCTCTGCCATATCTCAACGCTGCGCTGCGGGGCGCTGTCTACTATCCAGACGCACAGATGCTGAGGTGGACGAAGGCAGGACATCACATTGCCATCCGTCCGCGCGAGATAGCCGTGAGCAATGTGCCTGACCGGGAGGGCGCCATTAAGGAACTCGACGGAATTATTCACCTCATCAATCAGATTTGGGAACGACGCTCTGAGATCACACCCAGCTATGAGACCCGCCAGCGGCCAACGCCCATGACCGTCTACAAGCTTCTGCCGCAGGCCAACTGCAAGGAGTGTGGGCAGCCGACATGCTGGACGTTTGCCCTCAAGCTGGTCGCGTCTCAGCAAAAAATCGAGGACTGCCCGCGGCTCTTGCAGCCGCAGTATGCGGAAAAGCTGGCTGCCCTACGCGAGATTATCATCGAGGCACCGGCCATTGGCTGAGCAAATCCATGTTCCGCTGGCGCTATACCAGGCGCGGGGACATTCCCTTTAGACCGAGCTGGTGGGCATTCGTCTTTCCGCCGGGCGCATACACCCTCTCAACCCTATCACCGGCGCTCCGATGGAGGTGGCAACCGCTAGAGGGGCCGCGAGCGATCTTCACCCTCGCTCTGCTCTGGCTGCTTGTTACATGGCGAACGCCGGCAGGCCTGCGCAGCGGCCATCTGTGGAAACGCTGAACGAGGACAGGTTGTCCGATGGAGTATCTTATAGAGGCAGGTGCTGTAACGCGTGACTGATCACCACTTTGTTGATCGTTTGACCCTGATACAGACGTTGCCGTGCCTGGCCGAACCGGGCAAGATCATCGTCGTGGCGCGGCCATCGCGACTGCTGACAGAGGTGTTACCATACATCAATGCCGTTCTGCCCAACGTCCTGGTTTATAACCCAACAGCCGGGACGATGACGCTTCGTCGCCAGCCCGGCTTCATCACCCTCTATCCCGACAAAGTGTATATCACCCAGGTCAAGGATAGCGAGGAGGGGCTGCACTTGTTGCAGGCCTTGTGCGACCTGCTTAATCAGGTATGGGCACGGCGAGACGAGATCATACCGGTCACACAAGCGCGCAAGCCGCCCGGCATGTTGGATCTGTGGAAGCTCTTACCGAAGACAAACTGCAAAGCCTGCGGCCTAGAGACGTGCATGGCTTTCGCCGCGGCCTTGCTGCGTGGCGAAGCGCAACTGCAGAGCTGTCCCTCCCTGCTTACTCCTGATAGGGCAGGTCAATATGCTGCACTTGTGGCTTTGCTCCCGTCTGAGGGAGGACTGTGATGACGATCGCGCTTGGCAAAAATGGGCAGTCAAGCCTGCCAGCAGACGTCGTGACTCGCTACTCGCTATATGCAGGCCGGGCCCTCTGTCATTCTTGAGCCTATTGAGGACGGCTTGATGCTGCACGTCGTCCATCCTGATGTGCGCCGATTGCTTGTGGGCACAGGACATCATGCGCTGCCCATAGAGGAGAAACATGAGCGATTCTACTGATACCCAATGGAGCGGGGTAGACTCTCTGGTGTTCACCATTGACAAGTTCACATTCCGCGTTCCCCAGGATCGCCTGTATAGTCGCGAGGATTGCTGGGTGCTGGTCAACGGCCAACAGGCGCGCCTGGGAATCACCGACTTCCGCCAGCAGGCATCGGGTGACGTTGCCTTCGTCGAGACCTCGCCGGTGGGCATGGTTGTGGCTCAGGGTGATGAGTTCGCCACCATCGAGACGATGAAGATTGACCTTGCCATCCCCAGTCCCCTGAGTGGCACAATCAGCGCCGTCAACAACACCCTGGCTGAGCACCCTGAGCTGCTTAATCAGGATCCTTACGGCGAGGGCTGGCTGGTGGAGATGACCCTGCGCAGGCCGGAACAGGTGCAGAGCCTGCTCAGCCCACAGGACTACTTTACGCTGATGAGAGAAAAGGCAGAGAGCGAACGGAGCAAGCAATGAATAGACCCATTCTTGTCATTCCCTGCAGCGGCATTGGTAAGGTCTATGGGACGGTGGGCCGCGATGCCGCCCTGCAGGTCGTCGAAGAACTGCGGCCCGGCGCCACAGAAACCATGTGCCTGTCGTTGCTGGTGATGGGCGATGAGGAGGCCCGCCGGCGCGTGCAGGGCGCACAGACGGTCACCATTGATGGCTGTGCCCTTGCCTGCGCCCGCAAGAACGTCGAGATGGCCGGCGGCCAGGTTGGAGCCGCCGTCATGGTCCTCGATGTCTACCGCAGGCATCGCCACCTCAAGAGCCAGGCAGTTACCTTCCTGGATGAGAATGGGCAGGAACTGGCCAACCGGGTGGCCGAAGAGACCGTCCGGGCCATAGATGCACTGCACGACGGGAGGGGTGATGACCATGCCTGAGATTATCCGCAAGGTTGGGCTCATCGCCTGCGGCGGCGAGGAGCTGCCAGAGGGCACGATTTCGCGCATCGCCGCCCGCCTGGTGCTGGAGGAATTGCGCCCGCTGCATACGGTGACGCTATGCCTGCCGCTATTCCTGGCCGGTGGCGAAGCCGAACGCGCCTTTGCCCGCCGCCAGCCCACCATCACCATAGACGGCTGCGAGAAGCTATGCGCCCGGCGGGCCACAGCAACCTACAGTGGCCGGCCGGCCGTCAGCTTCATTGTCAGCGAGTTCATTGACTACAAAGGCCTCAGGCCACCCATCCACAGGCGCACCCTGGACGAGGACGAGATAGCATTGACCCGCGCCTTGGCCGAGGCCGTTGCCGCCGAAGTTGACACTCTGGTCGAGGCTCAGCGCAGCGGTGGCCTGGGCGGCATGTTGTCCGCTCAGAAAGGCGATGGGCAAAAGGTCGTCTTCGCCGATGGGACCGACGAAGGGCTACCCGTCTGTGCCTGTCAGAGCGGCGGGCCGCCGGCGCGCTCGCTGCAGCTTGCATCGGGCGCCGTTCAGGTCGTGGCCCTGGATGCTATTCTGGCCCAGTTTGCCCGCGAGGGGCGGCCGGCCGATGCCTCTACATTGCAGGACATGCTGGCGCTGGTCAAAATCTACAACGCCGTGCCACCGGAAGCCGAAACCGACTACGCGGCCGCGCTGCAACGGGAGTATGCAGGCTTTCTGGCGCGCCGGGAGAAGCAGGCATGAGCGTCTACACAACAACCGTGACATGGACGGGTGGGCATCGCGGTCGCCTGGTGTGTAGCAACGGCCATCAGGCCGACTTCTCGGCCCCACCACAACTCCACGGTGAGCCGGGCGTGTTGACGCCGGAAGACGCCTTTGTCGCCGCCGTTAACACCTGCTTCCACATGATGTTCCTTTGGGCGGCAGAACGCTTCAAGCTGGGTTTGGTCTCCTATCGCTGCGTTGCCGAGGGACACGTGAAGGAATTCCTGGATCAGACCGGCATCTTCGAGAAGGTCATCTTGCGACCAGAGATCGTCGTTAACGGCGCCGATGAGCGCCGCGTACGCGCCGCGCTGCAGTCGGCACGCCGTTATAGCCTGATCGCCGAATCGGTAAAGAGTGAGATCGTCGTCGAGCCGACCATCACGGTGTACGAACGGCCAACGGCTGCCAGCGAGTAGCAGACGACACTTGATGAACACATCCCGGCAGTCCGGCTGGTCGGTCTTCCATGATCGGCCGTCACGCCGGGCGGTCCGGCCGACGTAACTGTTCACCGTTAGGGTAAGGGAAGTTGGAAAGCGGAGCGAGCTGGCCACGGATGCAGGTGCGGATGATACGGAACACGGATTGCCGACGGCGTTCTCCATACCCTCCCGCAGGTTACCCAAACCTGCGGGAGGGTATAGGCAGGCCGATGCACCTGCTTCCAGGGTAAACGTGAACAGTTACCGACCGACTTTCATACCATTATGAGGATAACGTCGAATGGATTCACCTGTATTTGGAGATGTCCAGCCTGCAACAATGATCGTAACGTCTGCTGCCGATAACGGCAAGGGAACGGCGCACGCCTGGGTGGACGACAACGGCAATGTGGTGCTGCCGCGGCAGATCGCCGACCGCTATGGGCTACGGCCAGGGGTGAAGCTGCTGATCGAGGACGGAGGAGATTCTATCCGTCTGCGCCGGCCGGTGACACACCTGGCTAAGATTTACATCGAGCCGACCAATGCCTGCAATCTGAACTGCCGGACGTGCATTCGCAATGTCTGGGATGAGCCGCTGGGGCGTATGAGCGCGCAGACCTATGACCGCATCATGCAAGGCATCAAACAGCTTCCTTTGCCGCTAACGGTCTCGTTCAGTGGTTTCGGCGAGCCACTCAGCCACCCGAACATTGCCGAGATGGTGCGTCAGGCGAAGGCTTGTGGCGCCACGGTCGAGCTGATTACCAATGGCACGCTCTTGACCGGCGAGATGTCGAGGCTGCTCATCGGCGCCGGGCTCGACGTCCTGTGGGTTTCTCTCGATGGAGCCAGTCCTGAGAGCTACGCCGATGTGCGCCTGGCGCAGGCCCTGCCGAACATCCTGGAGAATTTACAGCGTTTCCATAGCCTCTGCCTGGACGCGCCGCGCCGGCCGGAGCTGGGCATCGCCTTCGTGGCCATGAAGCGCAATATCGGCGATCTGCCGGCGGTTATCCGCCTGGGCAGCAGGTTTGGCGCCAGTCGCTACTCCATCAGCGGTGTGTTGGCGCATACGGCCGAGATGGCCGATGAGGTGCTCTATTGGCGAACGCTTGGTGAGAGTGTGCCACGCTCAAGCCGTTGGGTTCCGGTGGTACGCCTGCCTCGGCTGGATATCAATGAGGACACGCACGAGGCCCTGTACCGCGTCATGCGCGGCGGGCGTAGCGTCATTGCCGCCGGGACGTTATGGGGCGAGAAAGTGGATCGCTGCCCATTCATCGAGGGCGGGACGATGAGTATCGGCTGGCAGGGTAACGTCAGCCCCTGTCTTGCCCTGCTCCACGATGACACGAGCATTGTGGGCAATCTGGTGCGCACGGCCCGGCGTTACGCAGTGGGCAATGTCAATGATCGAACTATCTATGACATCTGGATGGATCCGGCCTATGTGGCCTTTCGCGAGCGTGTGCAGGGGTTCGAGTTTGCCCCCTGCACCTATTGCGGAGGCTGCAATCTAGGCGAAAGCAATGAGGAGGACTGCTTCGGCAACGAATTCCCAACCTGTGGCGGCTGCTTGTGGGCACAGGGGGTCATCCAGTGCCCGTAGGCTACCTTGCTGTGTGCATTGAACCTCACGTCAGGGAGATGAATTGCTATGCTGTCTATTAAGGTTTTGGGGCCAGGTTGCGCCAATTGCGACCGTGTCGAGAAGATCGTGCGTGAGGTCGTCCGAGAGATGGCGCCGGAAGCGAAGGTCGAGAAGGTGCAAGATTACCGCGAGTTCGCCCGCTATGGCCTGCTGTATACACCGGGGTTGGTGGTCAATGGAAAGCTGGTCTGCGGGGGGCGGATTCCCAGCAAAGCTGAAGTGACATCATGGGTGAGGAAGGCTTTGGAACAGGGCAGCTAGAAGCAGGCGCGTAGGAGGGAGCGCGATGGCCATGACGATCAAGATCCTCGGCACAGGGTGTGCCAATTGCGTGAAGCTGGAACTTGAGATTGGTCATCTGCTGGCGCGCATGGGGCGCAAAGATGTTGCAATCACCCTCGTTGACGACGAGAAGCTCATTGCCCAACACCTGTTGGGCGAGCCGCCGGGCCTGATGGTGGATGACGAGCTGGTCTGGCCCGGCGGACACGCCTTGCCGCCGCGCGAGACGATCGCCACCTGGATCCAGGAGGCGCTGAGCCGACGCGAACATTCTGCAGCTCAATAACCACCAGCCTGGTGGCCCGTCGTCGGCCTTTCTTCAGGAGATAGGGCGAAACCATATCGCCAACCCGTGTCGCGGCTTGCTGTGGCCAGATGCCCGACGGCGCGCACGTCATATGGGGGTAACTGTTCACCGTTAAGGTAACAGGACTTTTACTGGAATGCCCCCGGCTCGCGGGGGGAGAGACGACACGCCGGTTGCTCCCTACCTGCGGGTTTGACCCTCCCGCAGGTTACCCAAACCTGCGGGAGGGAGAGGCGACACGCCGGTTGCTCCCTACCTGCGGGAGGGTATCATATGGGGACTATGTCTATTGCTCTTGCCGCTCGTTGCGAGCCAGGGCATCCATCTCCAGCACTAACGTGATAAGGCGGTCAATGCGGGGGCCCAGTGTATCTTTCAGCGCAGGGTCTACCTCGCCATAGCGGGCCAGTGTGGCCGGGCGGGTGTCTTCCAGGTCGGCCCATACCCGGCTAAGATAGGCGACGATGATCTGGTGAACGGGGATCTCTTCGCGCTTCAGGTCGAACATGGCCGCCAGCTCGGCGATCTGATGACGAGCTTGCTGACTGATGGCCATGATCTGGGCGCGCCGCTCATCGGGAATATCCTGAATCGTGCGGTAGAGAATATCGTCGGTTTCGAGCTGCAGTAGTCCCTCGATCTCCCGCAGAGTCTTCTCCAGTAGTTTCAAACTTACCTCGACCGCGTTGCGCTGATATGGGTTGAGCGGCATGGAGTGACCTCTTCGTTAGCGCGCGTGCGGTGTGCGCTTGGCAACATACCAGAACCACGGCAATGCGGCCAATTGCAGCACGACCGAAAATACGACCACTGCGGGCAGGGAAATATCATACAGAATCCCAATGGCTGCACTGCCCAGGAACCAGAAGATGCCATAGGCTGCCGTGAACAATCCGTAGGCAGAGGCGCGGTGCTGCGGTGCAACCATCGGCGCAACAGCTGCCGGAATGATGGACTCGTGGACACCCATGCCCAATCCCCATAATGCCATGCCGAGGAGGGTCATCCAGAAGCTGCCGAGGAAAACCAACGGCGCAAAGAGCACACCAACTATCGTCAGCACGATCAAGACCGAAAAGCCAAAGCGGTCGTAGAGCCGCCCGAATAGTAATGAGCCGCTACCGCTGACGCCCATCGCCACAGCATAGAACACAGGAATGACATCCGTCGGTACGATTGATGCCTGTGCGAAATGGTAGGAGATGAGCGAGAAGTCGGCGAACCCGGCCGCGACCAAGACTGCCCCTGCCAGGTATATCCAGAAGACACGCGGCAAACCATGCGTCTGAACGTCCAGCACATTGGTTTCCATGTTTTCGGGATGAGGATAGGTAGCATGCGCCAGCATCAGCAGCGTCAGGTTGATCGCCGCCGGTATGGCCAAGGCCGCAAAGGCGAAGCGATAGTCGCCGCGCAGGGTCAGCATGACTGCTATCGCCAACGGGCCCAGCAGCGCCCCTGACTGATCCAGCGCCTCATGGACGCCAAAGGCCCAGCCGTAGCCGATTTGCTTGCCGGCGTGTGATAACATCACATCGCGTGGTGGGTTGCGGGTGGCTTTGCCGACACGCTCGAGGATGATCAGCACGGCGGCCATCTGCCAGTTTCCCGCCAAAGCCAGAAGCGGCACCGATGACATCTGAAGGACATAGCCAAAGATCGTGATGGGCCAGAACTTCTGCGTGCGGTCGGCCAGCCTACCCGAGACGAGCCGAAGGCCATAACCGAGCAGCTCGCCCAGGCCGGCCACGATCCCGACGACGGTGCCACTGGCCTGCAAAGATGCAAGGTACGGGCCAAGAATGCTGCGCGAACCCTCATAGGTGAAATCGGCAAAGAGGCTGAGGGCGCCAATCAAGAGCACAAATCTGAGTGCCGCCTGGCGAACAGCAGCCTGCCCAGAGACCTCCTGTTCTTTGATCATGGGTTATCCCCCTCAGGTGTTGTTATTGTTTGCTCATCGTGATCATCCTGTGCAGCATTCTGTGCCGGCTCAGGTGGATGTTGTAACCTCTCCTCAGCCAGCCCCCCAACCATCATCATAATGGCCCGCAACCAGGCATCGCTTTCTGCGCCAAAGCCCTCTGCTGTAAAACGGTAGTCATGCTTGCGGATGAACTCCGAGAGCTCAGTCACCAGGCTTGTTACGACCTGGGATTCCTTGTTGACCAGTATCTTAAGGGTCGCCGGCGTGTCGGCCAGGGCAACTGCCGCCCGAAGGTGTGGCAAACACAGGCCGTGCGATCCATCATAGGCACGAGCCATGTCTTCATCATCCAAACCACGCACCAGCGCTTGCAGAGAAACCTGCGTCACGTCTTCCTGCACCTCACAGGCCGGGCAGGAATGATGGGGCGCTAGGCGTCGCTCCATGTGCTGCCCACGCCGCAAGCGTTCACGGCCAACCGGCGCAGGCGATGAGATGGGCACCGACTTGCCTTCGTGTTGCAGGGCCTCGCCCACGCTCGATAGTATATCGCGATAGATGATTGCCAGGCCAAAGGCATCTCTCATCCCCGCGACTTTGCGAGCATGCTCGCGACAGAAGCCCTGTGACGCCCTCAAACGATCACGTGTCCCGGGATCATTGACATTCTCATAAAGCAGGCTATCGAGGTAGCGTGAGACTGCTTCATCTACCAGGTGGCAGACGGCACAACCCGGCTTAGCCATTGCCTTCAGCAACTTAAAGGATATTGCATCCCGTGCCATTCTTTGCTCCGTGCAGAACAAAAAAGCTCCTACCGAAGACCGGTAGAAGCTATCAGCCACAGGTGGGCATTCGACAGTGAGCTTCATCACTGTGCCCAGAGTATACTCTGGCGTGTATGCCATGTCAAGGGCTACGGCACTGGTGATTGGACACATCTGAGTGTGGCGACCTGGCGTGCCTATGGCGGCAATTTCAACCGCCAGCCGGCTCTATTTGCTAGACCTGCCATACGCCCACCGCCCACAGCAACCAGCCGGCGATGGCCCCGCCAAGCACAAGCCAGGTGAAGTTGACTTTCAGACGCAGGCCTGCCCAGGCGGCAGCCAGGGCAATCAGCCAGGCGGGTATGTCGGTCAATGCCTGCTGGCCAAGCCGCAGCCCAACGGCAGCCATCAGGCCGATTGACGCAGCCCCAACGGCATCGAGGAAGAGGCCGGCCCAACGGGCGCGCCGCAGGCGGGGCAGCCAGGGAGCAAGAAGTGCAACAATAACAAACGAGGGCCCAAAAACGCCGGCGGTGGCGACGGCAGCGCCGGGCACACCACCAAGTAGATAGCCGATAAACGACGCAGTGGACAAGAGTGGGCCGGGCGTGAATTGGCCAACGGCGATGGCATCGAGAAGCTGCTGCGAGGTCAGCCAGCCCAGATCACGCACCAGACCGCCTTCCAGAAAGGCGATCAAGACATAGCCGCTGCCGTACAGCACGCTGCCGATCTTGAGGAAGAAGAAACCGATATCCCAAAGGGGAACATGGCGAATCTGGTTAACCAGCAAGGCTGCTGCGGCCAAAGCCGTTTTCGCGCTCAGCCAACCAGACGCGGCCAGGCCCACCAGGATGGCAGCAGCGCGCCCCTTGATACCGGGCAAGGTGCGCGACAGGTGCAGCCACACGGCCCCCAGCACCCCACCCAGCAGCAGGGCGGCAATCTCGTTGCCGTAGGCCAGCGCGGCCAGGGCTGTGGCCAGGCCGATGGCGACCAGGCGCCAGTCACGTGTCACTGTACCGCTCAACCGCCATACGGCGGCCAGCACAATTGTGGTCACAACCGGCTTTATGCCGAGGAAGAGGGGGGCAACAGCCGGCAGGGTCCCCCACTCGACGTACATCCAGCCCAGGGCGCTAGAGATGATGGCTGCCGGCAAGACGACAGAGCCACCGGCAGCCAGAAGCCCCAGCCATCCGGCATAAAGGTAACCGACCATGATGGCGATCTCGGTGGCATTGGGCCCCGGGATGAGATTGGTAATGCCGACGATGTCCACGAAATGCTCACGGGTGAGCCATTTGCGGCGTTGGACGACTTCGTCTTGGGTCATGGCGATCAGAGTAGCCGGGCCGCCGAAGCCGGTGACGCCGATCCTGAGGAAGACGACTATGACATCAAGGGTACGAAGAAGTCGAGTTCTGGCCGGCGACATCGCTTGGGCAGCAGGAGGGTTCTCCATATGTGTCTCCAATGAGGTCGTTGGTATAGGTCAATGATGATACATAGACAGTGTCTGCCGGTTAGCCGGCTCAGTAGCCCAACTGCCGGCTGCGTTGGTGCATCCACACCGAGGGTGCCAGCAAAAGGATGACACTGGCAATGAGCACGGCCAGATCCAGCCAGGGGTTGATCTGGCCCGCCCTCAGGACGGCGTGGTTCATCAGGTCCTGGGCATACGTCAGTGGCGAGAGGTAGGCCACTGCTCGCATCGTTGGCGACATCTCGGCCAGCGGGATGAACACGCCGCTGATGAAGAGCAGAGGCCAGCGCACCAGCGTGCTGGGCATCATGATGCTGCCAACAGCGGTGGCGCTGCCTGTGGGTATAGAACCAAAGAGCAGGCCAAAAGCGGAGAAGGCCAGGCTGGCAAAGACAATGCCGGCCAGCAGAAAGCCGACGCTAGCCACAGTCACGTTGAGGAAGAGCACACCAATCAGCAGCGGCACGAGCGAGACCATGATGGCAAAAAGGGCGCCCACCAGCATCTTGCCCCCCAGCAACGTCACGACTGACATTGGTGCAGCCAGAAGACGGTCGTAGGCGCCGGTCCGTCGCTCCATGGGAATAATCACCGGACCGGCTGAGGAAGCAGTGAAGAAGGTGGTCAATGCCAGCAGCCGGGCCATGCCCACGTCAGCCGCGACGTCCCGCTTGACGGAGAACGAGAAGAAAAGGAAGAAGGGAAGAAGCAGCCCAAACATGATCATGGGCGCCGTCATATAGTAGACCCGAACATCTTTGACAGCTACTGTCCAGGCTTGTGCAAGTTCGTCGCCTATTCGTTGCATCCAGCGCTCTCTCATTGTCCGCCTCCCATTCGGCGTCTCCCGCCTTTCTGCTCCTGCTCCTCGTGGCGCACGGTTCCCACCTGTTGGCCGGTGATCTCCAGGAAGACGTCCTCGAGGCTGGGACCTAACGTGTTGAGGCTGACTATTCTCAGGCTGTTTGCCCGTGCATAGTCCGTGATTTGGAGCAGCAGAGTGGATGGATCTTCCGTGTACAGACGCTGTTTGTCACCCATCTTCGTTGCCGTCGTGACGCCGGGCAGAGCAGCCAGGGCTGGCCCGTGGGCGCTGCCATTTGGCTCCAGTGCAACCTCCACTGATTGTACCCTGCGGAAGGTCGCTTTCAGCCGCTCCGGGGTGTCAATGGCGGCGATGCGGCCGTTGTTGATGATGGCCACCCGGTCGCACAGCAGATTGGCTTCCTCAATCTGATGTGTCGTGAGGAAGATGGTCGTTCCCTGGCTATTCAGTTGGCGAATCAGATCGCGAATGACTCGCGCACTCTGTGCGTCGAGCCCCGGCGTTGGCTCGTCTAGGAACAGCAACGTTGGGCGGTGGATGATGGCCATGGCGATGCTCAAGCGGCGGCGCATCCCTTTGGAGAAGCTTGCCGCCTTGACATCCCGTTTCTCCCATAGGCCGAAGGCCTCAAGCCAGTGCTGCACTCGTTCGGCGCGCTGGGCGCGGGGCACGCGGTAGAGACTGGCGGTGAACATCAGGTTATCCCAGGCAGTGAGCTCGGTGTAGATGTTGGATTCCTCCGGCACCAGCCCCATCTGCCGCTTGACCGGGTAGGCGTCACTGGTCAGGTCATGGCCGAAGACAACAATGCGCCCCTCAGTCGGCTCCAAGAGTGTGGTCAACATGCGCTGTGTGGTGGTTTTGCCCGCGCCGTTTGGCCCCAGAAAGCCAAAGATCTCGCCCTGTTGCACCTCGAAACTAATGTGGTCAACGGCCAGCACCCCTGTTCCTGGGCTGCCGTAGACCTTGGTCAAGTTGTTGACCTCGATGGCGGAGTTCATCTACTGCCCCCTAATAGAGAGAAGTGTTTGTTCGAACATATCATGCTTTATGCGCGCCTGTGCCCGTCGGAAATGCTCCTTGCCCAGGAACAGGCGTTGTCTCTCCTCCGATGCACGCAAAATAGGCGTGCTGCCTGCTTGTGTGCGATGACAGCAGATAGCTGCCATCTTCTGTTCCCAGACCACGGTCACATCTACAGCCAGGGTGATCTGATCATCGGGCACGGCGTGAAGCTGAGCCAGCCCCAGAGCCTGTGCCACAGACTGAGGCACAGCCAGATGATAGAGCGCAGCGGGAGACTCTGCCTCCCACCCCGTCGCCTGCTGAAACGCCTGTGCCGTCCAGCGGCTGACACAGATGTGGTCAGGATGACCCGACAGGCCGTCGGGCGGCCAGGTCAAGAGCACATGGGGACGCAGTTCGCGCGCTACAGCCGCTATCTGCGCCACAGCCTCGGCGTCGTCTACCTGCGAGAGTGTTCCATCCTGATAGCTCAGAAAGCGGGGCGGCTGAATACCCAGGGCGCGGCAGGCGCACTGCAACTCAGCCTGGCGAATCTGCCCTGCCTGCTGCGGGTCCATATCAGCGACTCCAGCCTCGCCCCTGGTAGCGCACAGCACCCAGACCCGCACACCACGCCGCGCCAATAGGGCCAGCGTCCCGCCACAACGGAAGGTCTCGTCATCAGGATGGGCAAAGACAGCGAGGAGAGAGAACAGTTGGTTAGGCACGGGGCTTGTCATAGCAGCCCCGGCACTGCTGTCATGGTCAAGGGGTCGCCTATGTACATGGTACGCACTCTCCCTATTCCTTTGGGAATAGCCGTTCATACTCTGTCAGGAAATGATCGAGACGGTCACGGTTACGGCGGACGGTGACCGCCCAGGCATGCAGATATTCGACGCCCTGGTCTGTCAGCCTATACACCCGGCGCGCCGGGCCTGCGCCTTCTGTATCCCAGGTAGACGACACCAGCCCACCATCTTCGAGCATACGCAGGGTGCGATAGAGCGTGCCGGGGTCAAGTGCGGCGTCGTCGCCTTCCTGGCCCAGGGCATCCATTAATTCATAGCCATGGGCCGGCTTCTTGGCCAGGTACAGAAGGAGGCGAGGTTGGGTAAAGCCGCGCATCCGCCCGGTGTGGCAGCGGCAGCCTTCAGGGGACTTTCCTTGGTCATCGCACATGGTGCCCCGCTCCTAGAGAGAAAATACGATATCATCTATATGCTTTAAGCACATATAAGTATATCAGAAAGCCAAACCATTGTCAACTCCCATACATGCTGGGGGGCCCCCAGTTTGCTGGGCGGGTGATGCGCACGCCAGGGTGAGCACACGAAAGACACGTTCGAAGACAACAGGCGGGAAGTAGTGCGG
>Ga0272448_1001921_pt1 | contig 27123 bp, 25 predicted proteins | sample YNPCB0191_FD_202220 | JGI IMG/M metagenome (GOLD analysis project Ga0272448, IMG submission 202220) | Hot spring sediment microbial communities from Yellowstone National Park, WY, United States - YNP-CB-019-1 | ecosystem: Environmental > Aquatic > Thermal springs > Hot (42-90C) > Sediment... | reverse complement strand
GATACCGTGAACCATATGTCTCTGTTTCATAGTTTTCACAAGAGAGGCATATGGCTCACACCCACAAAAACTAACTCCCCCTACCCAAAAAACGCTCCTCAAAAAGCACTTTCGGAACTACTGAAACTATAGGAGATTTTCTAACGTGGTTCCTATTTTAGAAATTATATTAATAAATTTGATTGGAAAAGTGTCTATCCAACTTTGTGTAAAGAGTTTCAACGTACGTAGCTAAGCCTTCAATATCTTTAACGTCTCGGCCAATAAGACCTAAAAGTTTTTTCCAGAAAATAATATTGACCTTTATTCGACAGTGTTCCAATTTTTTCTTAAAATAAGAAGTCATCTCTCTACCTCGTCTATCAAAATCCAAAAGCAGTATAACCTCGTCCTTGCCACTTGATTCAATTTCCTTCAGCGCGTTCAAAAAAGATTTTCCTTGAGTTTTTGCAAAGAAAAAATCACCTTTAACCTTAAGTTTATTTAGACTTGCCAAATCCCGTGGTCCTTCAACAATTATAGGTATTCCGCGTCGAGTTTCAAGAATTAGGTTGTTCAAGAGTTGTTCAATTTCATCAATTCTTCTTTCCAATGAATCTGACATTTGTTAATTTCGCCTAGGTTCATGTTTTTTGTGCGTTCTTAAATACTAAAGTCTTTACTATGGTTCTTGCTAACAAACGAGCCACTCTTAATGGTTCAGGAACAGAACCATGAGAAGTAAATTTATCCAAAATTTCTTTTGTTTGGTCAAAATTCATTCCTATGAACCTTACAAAAACTTTGTGTCCCGTCTTAAGTTCCAGTTGTACCCTTTTTTTATTTCTACGGTATATTTTTATGCGATATTCGCAATCTTCAGGAAAAAGTTCCTTGAAATATTTGGCAAGTCCTTCTGACTCCTCATAGGTGACGCATATTAACGGAAGATTTGTTTCTTCAGCTACTTTGTTAAGATCGATAACATTATACCAGCTTACTACGCATCCATTAAGCAGAAGCACATTAATATCTTTTCTATTAAGATTTCTATACATTTGGATTACCTTTTCAGTAGCATCCGTTCCAGCTACTGTTACCTCAGTGAAAGTAAATCCGTCAATAACTTTGTCAGCTCGCATCACAACGCCTGCTAACAGTGATTTCACACTTTTCCCCTTAACGAAACTTTCAGAAATTCCCAAGGCTCTAAAAGCTTTTTTATGAACGTGAAGCCTCAATGATTATTCCTTCTTTTTAGCATGTTGTTAATCCTGTAATTGGACACCTTTCTTGTTATTCTCCTTGAAACAACATAGTAAATAATGATCTATAAAATAATTTGGCGGTGGAACCATGTTAATTCCAATAACCCAACTTTTGGAATATTCTGTTTCCATGCATCTTGCGTTTTGTACATAAATCATTGCTTTTGAATACACTTTTTTGTATGTGACATTTTTATTAAGTGGTCGAATAATGAATACTTATTGTGGAGGTCTTGGGATTTGTCTTCCCCAAGGGAACGTTCCCTCATTAAAGACGCGGATGCTGCATTTGAAAATAAACCCGTGAAGGTAATTGCTATAAAAAGTTTTCCAGAAATTGAACTTGTAGGTATTAACGTCGGTCCTTTCGAGGAAGGGAACGAGTATGAGGTCATGTTTTGGATTGCACGTGAGCTAGAGAATATGGGAATAGTAAAACAGAGAGAAGAAACACTGAACGCAGCAAGACTTTACCCCATTCTTCATAGGGAACGTATTCAGCCAATAAGCAATCTTTCTTCTCTTCCTGAAGATTTTTATCCAAGGTTACGGCGGGTACTTGAAGACTTGAAAAGCATTTCTAAAAACAGTCCTGAAAAAATGAGAGAGTATGAGCACGTTCTTCAGATATCGAAGGATATTGCTGACTGTAGGCTTAAAAAAATTATAACTTTAGCGTCTACTTTGGGTCAAAAAGGGCAGATACTTAGAAATTTAACCGTTGAAGAATTATCACTGTATGAGCGTCTTGAAAAGATTATTGATGAATGGAGAAGAGAAATCCTTTAGGAGTAGATCAAAATTTGACAGAACTTATTTTGGATAAGCCTCAAGAAAGATTTCAAATTTTCTTTAAAACAGACAAATATCGTCAAAGAATTTCCCAAATGGCAATCAATGGTGCCACTTCTTTAGTTCTTGACTTCAATGACCTTCTGATTGTTGATAGCCAGTTAGCAGAGAGATTAATTGAAAACCCTGAAGAATTTCTGAGTTACGGAAACAGTGCAGCTTTTGACCAGTTACAAATACAGGATCCCGAATACGCTGAGAAAATAAAAGAACAAGGTGTAAAGGTCAGAGTTAGGGGCATTCCATTTAAAACTCTATTGAGAAAGTTAAGTTCTGATCATATAGGAAAACTTGTGTTACTTGAGGGTATAGTTATTCGCGCAACTAACGTCAGGCCACTTGTGACAAAAGCGGTTTTTAGATGCAACAGATGTGAAGAAACAATAGAGGTTCCACAATCAGGCAACTATTTGACTCCGCCAGTAAAATGTACGAACTCAATATGTCGTAATACAAGTAGCTTTGAACTAGTTGAAAAGGAATCCGAATTTGTCGATTCACAAGAAATACGAATTCAGGAATATCCAGAAGAGCTTCCTCCTGGACAAACTCCTCGTTCACTAGATATTCAGCTTGTAGGAAAAGACCTAGTTGATCTAGCTAGGCCAGGGGACCGCGTGTATGTCGTGGGCATTGTTCGTGCAGAAAACAGAGCATTGCCAAGAGCTGGAAAACCTAGAGCCTTTACACTTTATATTGATGCGAACTTTATTGATTCATCAGGAAGAGAGCTTGAGTCGCTGGTTATTACTCCTGAAGATGAACAACAAATTCTGGAGTTATCAAAAGACCCACACATTCATGACAAGATCATTCGTTCAATTGCACCCTCAGTATATGGATACGGGCACATTAAGGAAGCAATAATGTACCTTCTTTTTGGAGGAGTACCCAAACATTTACCAGACATCAGCATAAGGGGCGAACTGAACATTCTGCTTGTCGGTGACCCTGGAACAGCGAAGTCTCAGATTTTGAGGTATGTTCCAAAAATTGCTCCTAGAGGATTGTATACTAGTGGAAGAGGAACCACAGCAGCTGGGTTAACTGCAGCTGTTTTGCCTACTGCTACAGGTGGAATGACGCTTGAGGCAGGAGCACTTGTCTTAGCGGATAGAGGAATAGCTTGCATTGACGAAATGGATAAGATGCGTCCAGAAGATAGAGTGGCTATACATGAAGCCATGGAACAACACACAATCTCTATTGCAAAAGGTGGAATAGTTGCAACTCTTAATGCGCGTGCAGCCATTTTGGGAGCTGCAAACCCAGCACTTGGAAGATACGATGCGTATAGAACCGTGTCGGAGAACATTTCTCTTCCAATAACAATACTATCAAGGTTCGACCTGATTTTTGTGTTGAAGGATGTTCCAGAAAAGGAAAAAGACTCCTTGATGAGCGAGCATATTCTTGAACTTCATAGGAGAAAGGCTCCTCCAGAGTCACCGCCCATTCCAGCAGACCTCTTAAGAAAATATATAGCATACGCTAAGGGAATCACACCTGTCCTTACATCCGAAGCCTTTGAAAAGTTAAAAGATTTCTATTTGAGAATGCGGTCAGTCAGCGAGACGGAAGGATCACCTATTGCCATAACGGCTCGTCAGTTAGAATCGTTAGTCAGAATATCGGAGGCAAGAGCTCGAGCAGCATTAAGAGAACAAGTTTTGGTCGATGATGCTGAACACGCAATAGCAATTATGAAAGACTCTTTAGAGGAAGCTGGAATTGATGTTACAACGCATAAAATAGATATTGACATTATCATGACTGGAAAACCTAAAAGTCTTCAAGATAAGCTACGCGTGATTATGAATATTTTGGCTGATATGGAAAGAGAAACCGGCATGGTTAAAAGGTCTGACCTCACAAATAGGCTTGCTGCAGAATTCGAGATTGACAAACAGGAAGCTGAAAGATTACTTGGATTGATGAAAAGAGAAGGCACTATTTACGAACCTAAAGAAGGATATATCAGAAGAGCGTAGTTCCAACATAAAAAGGGTTAGAATTTGCTTTCAGAAGAATTAAGGATTCCAGAACAAGCAAAACAATTACTTGTTAAATCGGGAATTAGGGAACTTTTTCCTCCGCAAATTGAAGCAATAAAAACAGGAGCTCTTGAAGGAAAAAACCTGCTATTAACAAGTCCAACTGCTTCTGGTAAAACCCTCGTTGCAGAGATGTGCGCAATTAAACATGTGTTAGAACAGAATGGAAAAGTTCTATATCTGTGCCCTTTGAGGGCTCTTGCCAGCGAGAAATTCACAGAATTTAAAAAATATGAGTCCCTAAAAAAACAAGACGGCAGAAAAGTTAGGGTTGGCATAAGCACTGGTGACTTTGACAGTAGTGATTCTTGGCTGGCAAAGTTTGACATAATAGTGGCAACGAATGAGAAATGTGATTCTCTGCTTAGACATAGAGTACAATGGATAGATGAAGTTTCGCTTATTGTTGCTGACGAAGTTCACCTCCTGAACGATGCAGACAGGGGACCTACATTAGAAGTTGTATTAGCCCGTCTACTCCAAGTAAATCCTAATGTTCAATTGTTAGCCTTGAGTGCAACAGTTCGAAATTCGGAAGAAATTGCAGAATGGTTGAAAGCTATTCCAGTCACAACTCAATGGAGACCTGTTACTCTCAGAGAGGGTGTTTTATTAGGCACTGAGGTACAATTCAAAGATGGTGGATCAGCGAATTTTGAGAAGTTGTCGAGTAACCCCATCATCAACCTTACGTTACATAACATTCAACAAGGCGGGCAGGTATTGATTTTTGCTTCAACCCGAAAAGATTCGGTAGGCTTAGCTAAAAAAATAGCTCCAGAAGTTGGCAGTGTTATTTCTAAATCATTGAAGCGGTCTTTGGAGCATATTTCAGAATCGATATCTAGTTCAGGAGAAAAGACAAGAGTAAGCAGATTGTTAGCAGAGCTCGTTAAGGACGGTGTCGCCTTTCATCATGCTGGTTTAGGGTCAGCACACAGGAGAATCATCGAGGACTCGTTCAGAGAAGGAAGAATCAAAGTCCTTACAGCAACTCCGACACTTGCCTTCGGAGTAAACCTGCCAGCAAGACTGGTAATTATTAGCAGCTACAGACGTTATGATCCTGGATATGGTTACTATCCGATTAGTGTGCTTGAATACAAGCAGATGGTTGGAAGAGCAGGTCGACCTAAATATGACAAAATAGGCGAATCGGTGCTAGTTGCAAGGACCGAGGAAGAGATGGATTATCTTCTAACGAATTACGTATTAGCGCAGCCTGAACGAATATGGTCTAAGCTAGGTGTTGAAAAGGTATTAAGAACCCACGTTCTTGCAACTATAGCTTCAGAATTTGCTTATTCCGAAAAAGGAGTCTACGACTTTTTTGGCAAGACTCTCTATGCTTTTCAATACGATTTGCGAGCTATCAAGGGCGTTATTGCTAAGATTCTCAAGTTTCTCTATGACGAAGAAATGATAGAAGCGAATGGTACTGGAATTCAAGCAACACAATTCGGTAAAAGGGTGTCTCAGTTATATATTGACCCAGTCTCTGCAATAATTATCCGTGATGGCCTAAATTCAAGGGCTCCTAAACTATCAGACCTAAGCTTCCTACACATGGTTGCGCACACACCTGATATGTTTCCAAAAGTTCGATGTTCAAACCGAGAGATTGACAAAATTGCTTTGTACGTAGAAAATCACGCTGAGGAATTCATGTTCGAGCTACCTGATGAATGGGAAGACAGAATAAAATACGAAGAATTTCTAGGTGAAGTAAAAACTGCTCTAGTTTTCAAGGCTTGGGCAGAAGAAACATCTGAGGACGAAATGATTGAAACTTTTAATGTGGAACCTGGTGACCTTTATCGTCTAATTTCCACTGCTGAATGGCTATTATATAGCAGCTCAGAACTTGCTAGTCTTTTAGGACACAAAGACATTTTGCGGAAAATTGTAGAGCTACGGGAAAGAGTCATTAAAGGAGTTAAGGCAGAACTTTTGCCATTAACAAAGCTTGAAGGAGTTGGTAGAGCAAGAGCTCGAGTTTTATATAACGCAGGATTGAGAACTCTTGAAGATCTACAAAAAGTTTCATTGGACACCCTTATCGGGCTTCCATTGATTGGCACAGCTGTTGCTAAGAAAATTAAGGAGCAAATTGGCGGCTACATAAAACGAGAAGAATGGGAGAAATTGTCTATGGAAGAAAAAGCTGAACAACAAGCACTTACTGATTATTATGAATAAAACGCATCATGTTTCTTTTTTTAAAAATCAAATTAAGAGGTCATTATGTTAAGAACGGCGAGGGTTGCATACAAAGCTTCTTCTGTCCTAATAGTTTCGGTTGCTTGGTTTGGCACTACATTTACAATAAAGTCTGCTAGGTCGTATAAGTTTAGGTTTTCTTGTCTTACAATATCGTGAAGACCTTTGGTAGGCGCACCGAAGGCGATACAGATAGTTTTGGATTCTTTCCATTTTTGGCATATTTTGTCTGCGACCCTCATGAGCAACTCTCCGAACCGTGATGTGGCAATAACCAGGTCAAAGTGTCTTTCTTTAAGCATCCGTCCCAATAATTTGTTTGAGGCGGTAACTTTGTATCCCCAATATTTTTGGATGTCTTCAGGTTTTGCCAGACGTGCCTTCAATTGCTTACCTTTTTCAACTATCGACACCGTAACGCGTGTGTTCTCCGAAATGTTTTCGCCAACAACCAAAGCGGGCCGCTCAACACCAATGTCAACTAAAACCCCATTTTTTTGTTGAGATATTGTTACTCCTTCACGAAACTCTCCAATTGCAATGTTTTTTTCGTAGTTACGCAAAGGGTGATGGGGTGTTCGGAGCGGAGGCAAAATGCCGCTGTATCTAAGTTCTGGCCTAATCTTGAAAAGATGTTTCCTTAAATATTGAGGCGTCTCTAAATAGGCCAATATTGTAATGATAAGTTCAATGTCTCGGAGTTGATGCTGCAGAGATATATCAGGATAAACAATAACCTCGTCTACACGAAATGTGGCTAAAGCTCTTCCTATTAGACCGATCTTCATGGTTTTTTCTCTTAAGTGAGGAACATCAGAAACAAGCGACGCTGGAATTGCTACAGAAAGAGTTTGAGGGCGTTTTAGAGGTATGTTTTTTTGCATGGGTATCAAATCTCATCTATTCTGAAATATTTTTCTCTATATATTTAAGTTGAAATAATGACAGCATAAAAAATGTGTTCACATCGTTCTTAGCGAAGATGCATTTCTGGTATGAAGATTAACGATTGAAACGTTAGAAATATGAATGAGAATTCGTATAGTTTTTCATAGTTATTACTGTAAAATTGATGATTCAAAGGGTTCTTACTGTTTTTCTTGCAATTTTGTGCGTTGTAGCGGGTGCAATCTATTATTTAATCATCCATGAATGCGACCAGGAACAAACTTCTACGCCCACTGTTTCTCCTCTTCTTAGCAATGTTACGGTATACTTTATTGATGTAGGCCAAGGAGACTCGATTTTTATTGATACGCCTAACCGCGATATGCTTATAGATGGTGAAACGGAAAATGCTGGAAACACTGTTGTCAAATTCCTTCAAGGTTTCGGAATCACTTATAAGACTTCGTTGTCGCCACTCACCCTCACGCTGATATAGGCGGTCTAATCCAAGTCTTAGAAGAATACAATTCAACTTGTACGCCTGTTATAATTGACTGTGGGTTCGCTACCGCATTAGAAGTTTACCAAAACTTCATCGCACTTGCGAATGAAAGAACCTTAGAACATGCTATTAGATGTCAAGTAATTATTTTGGACACTTTGTTAACCTAACTGTTCTAAACCCTCGAGAGATCCGCTTGAGTTCAACTCAAATGACAACAGCATAATTTTAAGAATGCAAGTATATAACGTTACGTTCTTATTTACGGGTGACAGCGAATCAGAATCTGAAGCAAGCATTCTTGAATCTGGTCTTAATGTGACCAGTGTAATTCTTAAAGTGGGTCACCACGGAAGTCGAACAGCTACTAGCTCAGAATTCTTAAAGGCAGTTAATCCGAGAGTTGCCATAATTAGTGTTGGTCTTGGAAATAGTTATGGTCATCCGCACCAAGAAAAAATTGAAAAATTGATTAATTTTGGGATTATTATCTATAGAACTGAGACCTTAATGGTTCAATCGCAGTCACAACTGATGAAATTCACTACGTAATAATAATTGAAAAACCGTAGTTTCCAGATGACTTTTTGAAAATCAGTCTAATTTCATACTATATTCCTTTTTTAATCTTTTGAAGTGTCAGTTCTTTTATAAAAAGGATAAAGCTAATAAAACATTAATAAAGAAAAAAGATGTGGCTCGAAATGAAAATAACAATTATGACTAGAGTGTACTGGAAATGTTATACTACTAAATCTTTGAATGTTTCCCTTTCCTCGATAATTAAAAGAGTTGCTGCAAGCGGATATGAAGCCGTTGATTTTTGTGAGCATGTTGATGAATTCTGGCCATTAGGTCTAACCCAAAACGATAGAAAGGCCATTAGAGATTTGTTGAATTCTGTTGGACTTAAGGTTTCGAGTTTAACAACCCCCACAGCTTGGCCGCTGCCTGTGGGGATAACTGTTCTTTCGCAATTAAAAAAATCAATCGAAGTTGCTTCATTTTTTGGTGCAAAAGTCATTATGTGCGGTTCAGCTCCGAAAGGCGAAGAGGAATGGAGAAGAACTGTAGACCTTTACAAAGAAGTTGGTTCATACGCAGAAAATCACGGCGTGGACGTTGCAATAGAGTTTATGAATATAGGGTATTCAACCACTGAAAGTATACTTAAGTTTCTTGATGAGGTTGGAATAGAAAATGTGGGGGTGTGTTTGGAAGTCGAGAACGTTAATGCAAGACCTAAGTGTGAAACACTTATGGATCACATGACTAAAGTAAGAGAAAAAATTAAGCTTGTACACCTTGTTGACCCAGCAAATGAGGCGATGCATAAAAAAATGAACATTAACGTTTCTGAGGTTATAGAGACAGTTAAAAATTTTGGATTTGACGGCTACCTTGTAAACGAAGCTATCATAAGACAGGTCCCATGCAACAAATTAGACGCTGAAGTTTCCAAAAGTGCGAAATTTCTAAAAAACATAATAAAAAAGTCTTAACATGCAAGCAATTTCTAGAAAAAAGTATGCGTTCAGGATGATTTTTCAGTCTTTTGTAGTAATTCGATTCCAGAAATGATAAGTTCAGGAAGTTAGGAAAGGTTAAAATCCACTCGTAGTCAATTAACATTTGAATAATATGGAAAGCGATAAATATCGAAGGTTTTTGGAAAAACAAGCTGAGAAAAATCCTGTAAAAATTGAGGGTTCTACTGATAATAAAGGCTTCAAAATTACTTGGAATAATGTTCGAGACGAACCTAAACGTGGAAGTTCATCTGACATTCTTGATTCGCTTTATTTAGGGAAAAACATGGAGGAAACGGTTATTATAGAACGTAAGGTCGCTGGGTTACTTAAGGATAGGCTTAGAGGACTTGAAGATGAAAATCTTAGACTTAGAAAACGGTTAACTACGCTCAAAATATTATTGATAGCACTAGGAACAAGCTTATTATTTGTCTTCATTCTGCTTTTCAGCCTGCTTATACCTCAATTTAGAATAATACTATAGGTGAGATTTGTGGATATTAGAAGCAAAATTTTACAGCTAGAAAAAGAAATTAATTTGCGGTTTGTGGGAAACGAAGAAGCTATTCGCATGATGATTTTGAATCAACTTCATCCTCGATCAACAACCCTTATTAGAGCTGGTCGAGGCGTAGGAAAATCGACATTAATGCTTTTACTGCTTAAAGGCATTTGTGGAGACGACTTGGTTGTCGTTTCTGGAGCGTCAGAAGTAAAGAGAGGCGAAGTTGTTGGAAGATTGCATATTCCATCTCTTGAGAAAGAAGGCATTGAAAAAGTTCTCTGGGCAGCCTTCATACAAAGTAAAGGAAAAGCATTGGATGAAGTCAATAGGCTAAATCCCTACACTACTGCCAACATACATCATTTGATGCAGTTCGGTGAAGTTTGGGCTTATGGTAAAAGAGCAAGAGTTGGAGATTATGTCTTAATTGCTAATGAAAATCCTATGGATGCAACTTCGTTTATTCATCCACCACCTTTTTATGATAGGTTTGACATATGCCTTTTTTTACGTTCGCTAACTCTTAGCGAAAAATTTCAACTTCAGGAAATTCTTGAAAAATATGACTGGAACCTTATTAGTTCGATGCCTCAAGTTGTGTCATTTGATGAACTTGAGGAGGCGCGGAAAGAGGTTGCCACGATTGAACTTGACCCAAGTGTTGTTGGCAACATAAACCTCTTGGTGAGAGATTTTCAAGCATGTATTCGCGATAAAGAGGAGTCTGAAATCAAACCTCCAGCATTATGTGAAGGGTGTCACTTCATAAGAGATATTTGTGGCACAATTAGAGAACCACTTAGCGAACGCGCAACTGTAGCTTTAACGCATTTAGCTAAAGCTGCTCAGTGGCTGAACGGAAAATGTGAGTTTGAGGATATTCTTAGAATGGCACTTTTGGTCTTTCCACATCGATTAACTCTTGTCCGAACAAGAAACATCATTAACGATATGGTTGAGATTCTTGAAAGAGAAAGAGTAAAAATGGCAGACAGGAATGTGAGAAAACAATGGTCACTTCTAAATGAACTATTAAAAGATTTCAACCGAGCAGCTTATGGATTGGCAAGAGAAGCAGCAATTGAGGATGTTGTGTTTGCAGAGGAGCTAATTCGCCTTGAAGATCAATGGATAAATGAAGGACGCTTAAGACGAGACGACACGTTATCCACCCAAATGGGTTGGAGACGACCATCCTATCAAGGTGTTCCTTTTTAATGAAAGAACAAGAAGTAGACATACAAAATTTGTTCAGCCAAGCTTGGGTTGAACTTAGTTGTCCACCTGTTAAGCTATCTATTAGTGAAGATGATGAAAACGAAGCGAAGTTTTCTGCAGTAAATGGGACAGTCTTCTTTAAGCCTAATATTATTCCTCAAGGAGCTGATCCAAACCAGTATTTACTTTGGTTTTTTCGCCATGAACTTTCTCATGTGCATCATTGCCCATATGATATTAAGACAGCATACAGTTTAGAGCAAGCAGCATATGAAATTGTTCAAGACTGGGATCTTGCTTACTTGGCAACTCATATTTTCTCAAATGTGCAAGTTGATGTTAATTATTTACCGAAAAGGTTTGGGGAAATTCCTTATTTTATACGGGTGATTGGCAAAAAGCAACAGTCTCTTATAGAGCAAATCATGCAAGAGATTTATCTTTGGATTTATCCAACAATTAAGTCTGAAAACAAGGAAATTTCTGATATTGCTAAAGAAATTCTTATCATAAGTAGTCTTGAGAGAACTTGGCACACAAAGGTTCAAATGATTGCTTACATTTTGGGTAGGTTAGTGTCAAGAAACTCTAAACTTTCGTCAAGAAAAAAAGTTAAAGAATTTATTAATGAAAACCCGTTACTTGTAAGAGAAGATTTTTTACATTCTTCAATCGATAGATTCACAGAAACATATGGGTCAATCTCAGATGAAGCAGCTGCAAAAGCATTTTTTAAACAATGGATGCAGCATCGCCTTTCAAAAAACGAGGCGGAAAAAATTAAGGATCTAATTGAAGAAAAATTAAAGACCCAAATTACTAATGAAGGTAAAGAAGAAAAGAAAAAAAGAAACGTTTTTACAAATCAGCAATACCTAGAAAAAGCTCAACAACAGGAAGTTAGAGTTACAAATGAACATCCATCAATTGACATGTTTGGTGCAGAACCTCGCCTTCCAACTTCAATTTCAAAACCATACCAAAAAATAAAATCTGAAATTTTAGAAAATATGCTTTGGAAAAGATACTGGTACAAATCAAGAGCTCAACAGACAATTATTCAGTATTTGTCAGCGAGTAGAAGTCGCCGCCCAGTTTGGGCAGTAATGAGATACCCCGTTGAATGGTATATTGAAGATGAAATTGAAGACCTTGACATTGAAACCAGTATGGATGAAGGCCCCCTCATTCCAGAAGTTACAACCCTCAAGTGGGTAGAAGAACCTACACCTCATGGACAATCATTAGCAAGTGGCTACGTTCCCTCAGCATTAATAGTTCTTGACGTCAGCCGTAGCATGTCTAATGTGAAAAATGAAGCCGCAGTTGCAGCATTCATTGCCTATCTAAGCGCTCGAAGGGCAGGCGGGCAAACAGCAACCATTGTTTTTTCAACAGGTTTTGTTTCCACAGATTGGAACACATCAGAGGAACTGAAGGAACTTTCGCTTACAATAGAGTTTGGCGAGTTCACTGTTTTTCCGACCCCTGAGATTTCTAGGCTTGTTTCTGCTAATGTCGGACCTTGCTTCGTTGTCATAATTACAGATGGTGGGTGGCAGAATGTTGAGGAAGCTGTGCCAGCGCTTGAACACATTGTGGATGTTGGTCACAAACTTGTGATCTTACTTCTCAAAGGTAAGGAATACCAAGACAGAATAGAATTAATAAAACGTACACCAGACCTAAGATTCTATAAAATTGCAGACCCCGAAGTCGACCTACAAGGATTAATCTTGTCTGAAAGTATGAAGACCTACAAAACTTTTCTCTTGTAACAACCCACATTGCAACCTTAACGCATACGAAGAGTAGGAAAGATTCAACTTTCCTATTCTTCGTCAAGAAACTCATTTGGTCTAGGAGGCTCTGGGCTCATACCTCTTCGGGTTCTAATCTGTCTTATTATTTCCATTTGTAAAGATTCTGGAACAGGAGACCACCTACTGAATTGCGTTGCCCAGAAAGCTCTTCCTTGAGTAGAGGATCTTAATTCATCAGCCAATCCAAAGGATTCTGCCACTGGAATTTCTGCTTTAATTATCATCATGTCCTCCTCGTTAATCATGTCCAGTAATTTTCCTCGTCTTTTTTGAACAATCGTTATTACTGGACTTACGAAATCGTTTGGAACCTTACATTCAAAGCTCAAAATTGGTTCCAAAAGTTGTGGATTACATAGAAGGAAGCATCCCCAGATTGGACGCCATGTCATAGGTAAAATTTGAGCGGGACCCCTGTGAACTGGATCTTCATGAACAACAATATCCTCCAAATTCACCTTCAGGCCATAAGCAGGCTCTTTTGCCAAGACTGATTGATGAACAGCCTCTCTAAAGCCCGATTTGACATGATCTATAATTTCTTCAACATACTGTTTTCCCTTAATTCTATTGACAAGAAGATTTGTGCCCTCAATTTCTATAATGTTACGAGCATCTTCTGTTGTCCAACCTAAATTCCGTAACATGGTTTGTCTTTCGTCACGTTTTTGCATCTCTGAAATTCGGCCCTCTTTTAATGCATCAATAACTTCATCTGAAAGTTTCTCAACAGTCACCCACAATTTATTATGCTTGTTTGGGCTTTTGCCTAGAACAGGTGAACCTTGATAATTGCGGCTGATTGTTTCGCGGTAAATAACAATAGGTTTACTTAATCTAGCCTTCAATCCTGCTTCTTGCATACGATAAGCAGTGACTTCAAGGTGCAGTTCGCCCATTCCGCTTAATAAGTATTCCCCACTTTCTTGGTTCATCGTAAAATGAAGGTTTGGATCCTCAAGAGTTAACTTGTGCATAACCTTGTCAAATAAAGGTAGGTCCTTAATATCTTCTGGCTCAACTGCCACTGTGACAACAGGCTCAGAAACATACTTCAACGCCTCAAAAGGTTGTGTTTCAACGCCTTCCTCGGCAAGTGTTTCTCCAACACGAATCGATGGCAATCCAGAAACAGCAGCTATGTTTCCAGCTGGAATCTTATCAACGATAACCCTATCCGCAGCCATGCTCATATAAACTTGCTGAATTATGCCCGATTGCCTTCCAGTTATAAGACGAACCGTCTTTCCTTTCTCAACTGATCCACTGAAAACTCGCCCAATGGCAACAACTCCACTGTGCGGGTCAACCTCAACTGTTGTTATACACATCAGAAGCGGTCCATTAGGATCAACCTTGGCCATGGCTTCGCCTACACGACTTTTCAATTCTCCAGGCCAAATTTGACTTTGCCTATATGGCTGTGCGTCGAGAGGATTTGGTAAATGTTCACAGAACATGTCTAGTATTGGTTCCCATAATGGTACCTTTTTACTTAAGGCATCAACTTTTTTACCTATATCTTCAGGCTCTCCGGTGTATGCTTCGATTACATCTTTGAAAGTTACACCCTTAGCCTTCATATAGGGAAAATTAAAGCCCCATTTGTGAAGAGCTGACCCAAATGCGACTCGACCGTCTTCAATTCTGACCTGCCAGTCCTTCTTGTGTTCGGGTGGCGCATATCTTTCGATGAGTGTATTAACCCTAACAATGATTTTGGCGAATTTGTTTTGCATTTCCTCAGGTGTGAGCTTGATTTCTTTTATAAGCCGATCGACTTTGTTAATGAAAAGAAGTGGTTTAACTCTTTCGCGTAAAGCTTGCATCAGAACAGTTTCGGTTTGTGTCATGGGACCTTCTACGGCATCTACAACTACAAGAGCGCCATCCGCAGCTCGAAGGCTTCTTGTAACAGCACCACTAAAGTCTATGTGTCCAGGAGTGTCAATCAGGTTGATGAGATAGTCTTCTCCTCTAAAGTTATGTGTTAGGCTTATATTTGACGCAAACACCGTCATTTGCCTCTTCTGTTCAAGTTCCCAAGAATCAAGGAATAACTTTTGTCCAGCTGTTTGTTCGCTTATAATGCCAGCTGCAGCGAGGAGGCTGTCTGACAGCGTTGTTTTTCCGTGGTCAACATGAGCGATTATACTAGTGTTTCTTATCCTTTTAGTTTCATTCATCAACTTAACGATTTCTTCGAGCTGTTTGTAACGTCCCACGATTCATTTCTCCATTTCCTTTTTTTTCCTTTGGCAATTATGAATTTGTTCGGAATATTAAATATCAAGGCTCAGATTTTAAGTTAACGAACTTGTTAAACCGAGACTATTTAACTTTTCGTTGCTGATCAGTAAGCAGAGGTTTGAAATGACCCGACTCGTTTACAAAAAAATATAATTTATTTTTAATCCAAAATTAAGCATCAGAAAGGTTAATTTAACACCGATATATTAATTGTTACAGAACTCAATTGAGCAAAGAAATTTTTCAAGCAGACCTTGAAAAAAGTAAAAACTACGGAGACCTTTTCGTTGTAGTCAAACAGGCAGTAAAGAAGGTCTTAGGTCAAACTCGTTCAGGATTATTACTTTATTTAGGCGACTTACCTCTTAATGTAGGGGCATACCATCAAGTTGGTTCTAATGGCATAGTTTTGAATAGAAGGATTTTAGAAATTGTTTCAAGATCAACAAAAACAGAAATCGAAATGAACTCTTTTGTTTTTTCACTTCTATTGCATGAGTATTTACATTCTCTCGGTTATCTCAACGAAGCGGGGGTTAGAAGGCTAGTTCATAATATATGTATAAAAATTTTTGGTGAAGATCATCCAACAACAATATTGTCACTGCAAATGCCTATATCGAAAATTTACCCATCAGATATTCATAATAATGAATCAACGCCATACTTAGAGTTAGTAAAAGATTTCGAAAGACCCGAAAAAGCATACATCGCCTAAGCAATATTTTTGTCGTCTGAAATGAGGAAATTCCGATAAATTTAAGTAGCATCCAGTTATTTTCGTTTTCTAAGTGATCTGGAATGCCATTGTTTGGAAAAAAGAAAGAGCCAGCAATTGAACAGATATCATACGAGATTTTTGGAGGCATTACAATAATCAAAAACTCTGCAGGATACGAAATTAGGTGGAAAAATCCTGTTCCATCGACAATTATGGTGTCTCCTAAGCCACTAATTGATGCAGATATCAAGACAAGCCAAGAAGGCGACATAACTCGAATCCTTTCAACAGAATGTAAACTTATAATAACAAAGAAAGAAGGAATTACAGAAGCCAAAATCTCTTCATTATGGAGTCTCAGTTCATAAATTAAGCAATAATAAAAAGATCATTTTTTTGTTGAAATTATCTAATCGAAGGCAGAAAAATAACAATTTATGAATCTTTAGCATTAAATCTGAAATATGGTTGTCTATGGATTTCAAAACCGTATAATTTAAAAATAAGCTCAAGTATATGATTTGGGTCGTGACGAAACATGCCAAGTCTTTTAACTGGACGACAATTAAAAAACTGCTTTAGAACCTTTTGCCCATTCGAAAAAGATGGAACCTTAAAACCAGAAGAAGAAAGAACAACAATTTTGGCTTCAAACATAAATCCACCTGTAGATCTCCAAGGAAGAGCTTTTGTAATGGCAGCTGCCCAAGGCCAACAATCACCCATGATTATTCAAATAAGCTATAATTCTATGAATCTAGCCGGAGGTAAAGAAACGCACTTTAAACCACCTCAAGGTGTGACTAGGCAACCAAAACCTTATCCAGCAATTGATGGTGCAGAGATGCAAGTGGAAGTTCTTAAACACCTTATAAATCAGTATAGTGCAAAATATGTTGCTGTCTCATTGGACCATTTTAATGTGCCAAAGTTCGACGAATCATCGTTATCAAGCCAACCTATTAAAAAAAGTTTACAAAGTGAACTTGCTGAAGCCAGAATCAGAGATGCTATAGATTTTATGGAACCCGTATTTGGAAAAATAAAACTAGAAGAAAAGACTCTACAAGCTTACATTAACTATCTCTCTAGCCCGAGTTACCTAGATTTCAAAAGAGACTTCATAAATGTTGTTGCAGCAGTTAGCCCCGCATGGGGAATGATTGACACTGAAAAACTTCCACCTGTGCTGGACTTTGTTGTAACTAGAGAGATAAGTCATGCCATTAAGAAAGAGCTTGGGAACGATGATATAATGCTAGAGGCTGAATTCGGAGCGACAGCAGCAAGTGGCAAAGAGCTCGAATACAAAGAGCTAAGGGGAAAGGAATTAGAGGACTTCGCCAACCAAGTTGTTTGTTTCATAAAGTATACAGGCGCTGAGGGAATTGCGTACCCGATTGGTATGGCGCACGCTGCAAAAATAGGCGAAACCCACGAACCTGACATCATAAGACTTAAGACCGTTCAGAGAAAACTGTACTTAGAAACAGGTGACTATGTACCGTTTGCACAACATGGTGGAACAGGGGCTGCAAGAGTAGCGCTTGGTTTAGTGGGCAAAGACAATATAAATACAAGATATCTTGTAGCTGGAGCAAACGCTGTTGCTGACCATGTTGAAGCTAATTTAAAAGCCATTAGAGCTGGAGACAAAAAAGTTTGTGGAACTGTAATTCACGATTTAATGGTCATAGCTATCTACGAAGCGACAATTGAAAAATTGAGGGAAACTGGAAGCTACCAGAAGGGTCCTTTATTAAGCTCCATAATTTAAATATACATTGATGAATTCATTCCAAAAAGTAAACAAAATACCATTATTAAAATTTTTTTAATTTAGAAAAAATGGTTATTGGATTTTTATAACTCCATCCTTATAAATTGGAGCTATTTCAGAACAATTAAGCATGCATGAAAATTTTATATCGTTCTCGAACCCTAGTTTTGCAAGGCTTCTAGCATGTTCACCTAAACTTATCGTTTCAAATAAAGAATTCTCAACTTGTTTGAATGCCATGAGACTTGCTATCCCTGCGTCTGAAAGATTGATTTTATTTATAGGTAGACTACTAATGATTGCTCCTGCACCGAGAAAGTCTTCTAACGAGAATGCTCCTTTTTTACCTGAAAGCACAATGCAGACGTCAACATTTTCTTTGCGTGCAATTTCAAAAGTCTTAAGTCCCACAGTTTGGGCGTTAAGTAAACCTCCTATAAGAACCCAGTTATTTGACTTCACACTTACTAATGTTCGTGTTCCGCTTGTTGTTGAGAAAATCAACGTTTTTCCTTTAACAACAGATTCCCTGAATTCCAATGGTGAGTTGCCAAGATCAAATCCGTGAGGCTTTAAACCTCCTCGTTCTCCAGCAAGAAGATAGTCGGGATGTTGTTTTCGAATTTTAAACGCTTCTCCCAAGCTTTTTGTAGGAATTATTTCTTTTGCTCCGTTAACAAAAGCGCTTAGAATGCTGGAGCTGAATCTAAGAACGTCTGTAACTATGACGACATCTTTCCCATTGACGGTTTTTATCGCATCTCTTGCACACAGCTTAAGGTTCACTGCGACGACCACTGTTAAGATTCTCCTGTCATACCGAACAATGTCTAAAATAAAAACTTGACATAAATACGCATCGCGAAATTTGGCATTCTAAAACGAATTCAGAGTTAAATGGAAAAATTGATGAGTAACTTTTTAACAAAGTTGTGCATTCATAATTGTCTGTCTAGTTCGTGACGGGTTGTTTCATGCTAAAGGTTGAATGTGCCACCAAAATTGGGCTTGAGGTCCACGTTCAGTTGACAAGTTTGAAGTCTAAACTTTTTTGTAGTTGTTCCTCTGACTATAGAGGAAAAGAACCTAACTCACTGGTTTGTCCCGTGTGCCTTGGATTGCCAGGTTCACTTCCCGTCCTTAATAGAAAAGCTGTTGAATATGCGGTTATGGCTGCATTAGCGCTTAAGTGCAAAATTTCTAATAGGATGTCTTTTTTTCGTAAGAACTACTTTTATCCAGATTTGCCAAAGAATTTTCAAATTACGCAATATGATAGAGCAGGAGGAGTCCCTTTAGCTGTTGATGGCTTCCTGTTCATTGAAGAACAAGGAAGGCGAAAGAAAATTAGAATTAGCCGTGTTCATCTTGAGGAAGATCCAGGCAGGCTTGTACACATTGGTCCAATTGATCAGTCATCGTATACGCTGGTTGACTATAACCGTTCGGGAATAACGCTTCTAGAGATTGTCACTGAACCTGACATGAACTCACCAAGAGAGGCAAGAATCTTTCTTCAAAAGCTTAGATCTGTTCTAGAACACTTGGGGGTTTTTGATGGTAGCTTAGAAGGCTCCATGCGGTGTGATGCGAACATATCTTTATCTGGAGGGACAAGAGTTGAGGTCAAAAATATTTCATCGTTCAAGGAAGTTGAACGTGCACTAAGCTTTGAAATTACGAGGCAAAAAGGCCTAATAGAACGCGGAGGCGTTGTAAAAAGAGAAACTCGACACTGGGATGAGACAAGACGGATAACTATATCCTTACGGTCAAAAGAAGAGGAACAAGAATATCGTTACTTCCCAGAGCCAGATCTTCCGCCAATCGTGCTAAGCCCGGACTACATAGTAAAAATTGAATCTGCTATGCCTGAACTTCCAGATGATCGAATGAAACGCTTCATTACAGTTTATGGTCTTCCAAGGTATGATGCTGGAGTACTAGTTAGCTCTAAAGCTTTAGCTGATTTTTTTGAGAAATGTGTGAAACTATGTAATAAGCCTAAAGATGTTAGTAATTGGATGATGAGCGATCTTTTAAGATATCTTTATGAAAACGATCTTGAGTTACAGGAGTCGAAAATTACGCCAGAAAAGCTTGTTGAGATGATTAATCTAATTGATAGAGGAATAATAAGTGGAAAGATAGCTAAAAAAATTCTTCCAATGATTGTAATCACAGAAAAAACTCCAAGCGAAATAGTGAAAGAAGAAGGGATGGTTAAAATATCTGATAATTATTATTTAGAAAAACTTGTGGATAAAATCTTTAGTGAAAATCCAAAGGCAGTTGAAGATGCAACTAAAACAGAAAAAGCAGTTCATTACTTAATTGGACAATTAATGAAACTTACTCAGGGAAAGGCTGACCCATCTTTAGCAAGTCGCATAATAAATGAAAAACTAGACGAAGTAAGGGCACGAAAAGCAAAGAATTCGGCCTAAACATGTATCGTAATCTTGGAATCATTTTTCATTTTGAGCGTCTAACGCTAATAATTTTCTGAGAAATTTATAAACTCTGAAAGCAGCTTCACGATCAACAGATAAACTAGTTGTTGAACCTATAATGCAAACTCCCCTTACCCCTTTTTTTTCGGCTAAACCAAGTAAAAGCCCAGGGGCACCTACGATTCTTCCTCCTTTATACGGTGTGGCGCCTGTTTCAATGCATTTCTTTATGAGTTTCTTGGAGGTGGCTGCGACGTAGATTTCCTTTTCAGGGTGTACCACTGGAGCGCCAGCTATGGTAATAATATTTGAACATCCAATTTTGGTGACAAAATTGATAATATCGTCACAAATTTCATAGTGAGCAGGAACATCTTCCAAAGCTGGTTGACTATCTCCGATGAAAATGACTATATTTGGATTCTTTGTTGAGACAAAAAACTCAAATTTTGGAGGATGGCAAATCCCCTTTTTATCAATATTAACATAATCAGGTAAAGTTGGAGAATATAGCTCAGCAAAGAGTTCCGCTCTCAAATAATCATTGAGAAGCTTGACAGTTATCCGTCCAATATCTCCTATACTTGGAAATCCAGCAATAAGGATAGGGACATTTGGTTCTTGATTAGACATAATCCGTATGAATGTTTGTTTCATTTGAATACACTGGCAATGAACTGTAAACCACTATATAGAGCTCTCGTTTCTCATTTATATAAATGATTGGAATAAGTTGTATTAATAAAGGGTTTGATCGAAGAGTAGAGAAGTCAACATGAATAATCAGAAGTATGATAAGACAAAACTTTACAAAACGAGTTTGAAAGAAATAATAGAAAAAACGAAGTCTAAAACAATGGCGCAAAAGATGGCTATTGTATGTCAATCTTTAAAACGCATAATTCCATATTATTTTTGGGTAGGATTTTACTTACCACGAAACGAACATCTGGAACTTGGGTCCTCAGAAGGCCCTCCAGCGTGTTTTCGGATATCCTATTCAGGGGTATGCGGTAGAGCAGCCAAAACAGGAAAGCCAATAATTGTTCCAGACGTAAACAAGTTTCCCGGTCATATAGCTTGTGATCCAAGATCCAAGTCGGAGATTGCTATTCCAGTTTTAGATTCAGGTGGAAAACTCTTGGCAGTCTTCGATGTTGACAGCGAAGAGATTGGAATCTTTGACGAAACGGACGAAAAGTGGCTTTATAAAATTCTGAATCTTGCTTTAAATGAAAAATGTTAGACATAATCAAATAAAATCCGCAAGTCTTTTTTGCTTTAGCTTTTCCCTTTTTTCCGCCAGTTCTTTCTGTCCGGACACTGACTGATTATTTTGAGTAATACCTTCTTCGTTCTCTTTTGCGTTAGGAATCTCTATTTTTCCATAGACTCCATCATATCCCGGAGTCACTTTGAGTTTTTCTTCTCTAACTTTTAGGATCGCATCGGCAATCTGCAAGTCAACTGTTTTAACTAATTCGGAAAACGAGGCATCGAGTAACACAGAGTATTCATTGCCAAACCTTGAAACAAGTTTATTGTATACACTCCAAACTTTTTGTGCGCTTGGATAAGATGCATTTAAAACTGCTTGGATGATCTCGCTTAAAGGTAAAAGCCTAAAAAAATTAGGAACACCCTCGGGCTCGTAGCCTTGAGGTCGATCTGCCAATTCATCAACACGTTGTTCAACTCCTTTGGTAAGTTTCTTGCGACAAACAGGGCAAAAAATTCCGACCTTTTTTACTTCTTCAGAAGACATGGATATTTTGCAGTTTCTGTGACCCGTCCAGTGGTACTTGCCATACTCAGGATATGTTTCAATAGTAAATAGGAATCGTTTTGGATCCTTACTTCGAATAGCATCTACAACTATGTCGTATGTAAATTTCTCAAGTTCAAAAACATTTGCTTCGCGTCCAATTCGCCAAGGCCAGCTTGAATGAGAATCACTGTTGGAAACAAGAGTAAACTTATCTAATGCACTCAGACGCCAATTCATAGGAGGGTCAGATGAAAGACCTGTTTCTAATGCGAAAATGTATTTTGTTGAATCTTGGTAGCAATCCTCAATTCTGTCGAACCCGTTAAGGTCTCCAAAAAGACTAAACCAAGGAGTCCAGATGTGCGCCGGGATTACCACGTTTTCTTTGGATACTTCCATAATTTCCTCAACAAGCGCAGCCGCAGACATATCAAGAGTTGGCCTTCCATCGACTGATAAATTTCCATAATGGCTAAGTCTATCGGTAATTTGCTCTGCGGTTTCAAAGCATGGTGTAAAAATAAGGTGATGAATTTTCTTCATTTTTCCTTCGTAAGAAAATATTGTTGCAACTTCACCTGTGACCATAAATTTGAGCTGAGAATTTGGTGACTTTAAAGGCTTATAAAGCCTGATTTCTTCATCCTTTAGAAGGTTTTGTTTCAATTCTTTTAGCCATTGTGAATGTGTAAAATCGCCTGTTCCTACAAGATTTAATCCTTTTACAGGTGCATATCTAATAATTTCGTCAATGTTCATTTGTTCACTTGTAGCTCTGCTGTATTTGCTGTGGATGTGAAAGTCGGCCACAATTCTCATATTTTTCAGTTGACTCTCATACTGTAGCAGCATTTAAGCCTATTTGCGTTTTCTGAAGAACATCAGCTCATTTTTCACATACATATTCAAAGCCTGCTTCAAGCAGCGTCTTAATTTCTTCAGGTGAACTTTGCCACTTTGAGGTGGAACTCGCCTTTGCCTTCACTTCCAAATACAGTCCTATCAATGTTGATGTAAATAAGTGTTGAGTCAAGGCTTCTTTTCAGCGAGCTAAACACATACAATGCAGGAAATAATGATCTCCCCATTTTAAATCACACTTTCTCCTCTTTTTGGTATTCGAAATATGAATAGATAAACGTGTAAGCTGCAACCAGAGTCACTGGAACGAGAATGAAAAGAAACGCATAATCTTGGAAGACTGCTCCAGGAAGAGCAGCTATTCCAGCAATTTTGAACAGTTTTCCTCCGATTCTATGAGTTTTCTCCCAAACTTTGTCGCTGCTTAAAGTCCACGGTGTCCTTATCCCTATAAACCAGTTTCTTTTCGCGTTTTCACAAAGAATGCCATGTAGAAAAACAGAAGACCGAAACCTATGGAGAAAAGTATCATGGGGCTTATCTGAATCCCAACGTTCCAAAGTATCACTTGTAAATAAAGGGAAAGCCAGAAAATTGAAAAGCGAATAATAAACCCATCATAATACTTCCTAAATTTTTCGATGTTTGCTTTTAACGGATCTATTCGTGGAACAGCAACAAAAAGCAAAGCAAGCCCAACAAAAATGAAGGCCAACAAGAACACGCCCCAGAACTTAGAAATATATCCATCAACCTCACCCTGGATGTTCCAATGGATAGCCATCTGCTCCGGCGTTTGCAGATACAACCAAACCCCAACAACAAAAAACAGCAGAGCTATCCCAAAGATGATCATTTCACTCTTTCTAACGTTCACAATCACTACCTCATATATTAAAAAATCTGCACTTTTTAAAAGTATATCCCATCTTAAAGGTTTACCCGTTCAGTCCATACTCTTCTCGACAAGACAAGACAGACCAAACATAAAGCGCAATAAAACACTTTAAAAGAAGTAATGTTCTATTAGTCGCTGTTAACAGAAACGAAAAAGGGGTGCATCTCTCTTATCAACTCTTACGTGTTCATTAACGACCTTTTCCCCATCTTTTTGTTAACAAGATGCCTCAATCTGCCGAAGAAGGTGTCGAAGAAACCAAGCTGCTTTTCCTTCCCACGCAGCAACCTCAAATGTATGTGGTCAGCGCCATTCCGGATCTGCTTCACTACGTCATCGTAAGCGACCCTTAAAAGGTCTGACCCGCTTAAACCCGACTGAACCTGGCAGAGCACGTAGGCTTTGTGCATAGGCTGACCCGTAGCCCTCAAAAGTTCTTCTAGATCTTTATGTGTCAATGCAGGCTTACTCTTAGCTGACCAAGCTGAAGGCACATCCTCAACGAAGAGTCCAATGTAGTTGGCTTTGTAGAAGCTGCGGACTGCATTGTAGGCTGAGACAAGATTGGTAAAGAAATCGTTGATGTGATGAGGGCTGATAATGATACCTGTTTCAAGGTCTGCTCTAGCTGCGTGCTCTCCAGCATACGCAGATTCTTAAGGGACAACGGGTTTAGTGTGGAGGAAGTGGAAAGTCCAAGCGAACTGCAAGAAAGAGGTGAGAAGGCTTACTTAGAGTGGTGTGTGGAAGTCGGTGTGCCGCTTGAAAGGCTGGAAGGAAAGAGACGCTTCTGGACATTTCTAGAATGGGTCGCGGAGAAACCTTGGCTGAGAGAGACTCTCGTAAAGACAGGATGGAACAGCTGGACTGAAAAGTGGCGAGAAAAGGCAGGCTGCCCAGGTCTTCCTAACAGTCAGTCTCGACTTTAACTATGTGTCCGAGACTACTTCCAACTCACCATTTTTCGCGTTTTCGTGAGCGCTACGGGTTTCCCCACATCAAAGTTGGATTTGTGAAAACATTGGGAACCCTCGGGATCAATGAAAATGCTTTTTAGATATCGCGGAAAAAGAAGTTCGTTAGAAGCCTGATGGAAGAGAGTGTACGTAAATGGCGTTAAAATATGATGTTGAATTAATATCAATCAATGATAAGGATTACTTGATGAAGCGGTATGGCGAACGTCCTCTCTATGAAGAAAGAGCCGACATATATGGATGCTGCATTAAGCTTTTGACTGATGTAAAGTATGTAAAGGAGCGTTGGGAAGAAAGCTTCTACCCAATGTCTGCTCATGTCCGTTCTCATGGAAGAATGATTGTGTCAGAAGAAAAAGGTGAAAAACAACGCGTACTCTACGATCCGCTCTCAAAGACAGCTTTCCTAACCAACATAGACTATTATGGTTGGGTTAAGTCCATAGCTTTAAGCATCGCTGGTGATATTCTAGAGGACGAACACAACATAAACTCTGTTCACGGCGCCTGCGTTGATATAGATGGGCACGGCGCATGCTTGATTGCACCTTCTGGGACGGGAAAAACAACACACACCTACGGTCTTCTTAGACTCAAAGGCGTCCGCGTCATCTCAGATGACTGGTTCTTCGTCCGCTTCATGGCGGATCAAAACGTGGCGTTTAGCTCTGAGAAAAACTTCTATATTCAAGCAGACATAGCGGAGAGTTGGGGAGAATACAAGAAACTTGTCGAGAAAGCCGAGTTTGACGACAAGGGCAGAGCCATAGTGGACGTTCGATGGATTGTCGGAAAGGGAAAGATACTGCCCCTTACCACTTTGAAAACAGCCATTCTGCTTAAACGTGATCCGCAAGATGAAACAGTAGTGAAGAAACTAAAGCCAGATAAAGCGGCTCATTACATAGAAACAGTTGGTTTCTGTAACCCTCATCTGCTGGTTAAAGATTCACGCAAAAACCGGCTTCGAAAAACGTTTTTCAAAACGTTCTTCAGCCGCCTGGAAACCTACCTAGTGAACACAACATTGCCACCAACCGAAACTCACAGAATAATAAAAGAAGAAATTTTGCGGATGTAAAAACTCACCTCCCAGCCGCTTTCTTGTTCCGATATCCGTGATTAAAAGCATATCAAGCGATCTTCCAATTCTCTTAGATTTTTGATTATGTAGTCTCCGGTCTTTTCTCCTGTTCTATCCAGCAGATAGCTCGAAATCCCTACTGCTCTAGGGATGTTAAAATCTTGGTGAATATCATCCCCAACATGGACCATATCTGAAGGCTTGATTCCCAATTCCTTGCAGATCATCTCATAGAATTCTGGTGTTTTCTTAGCTTGTTGAAGATCGGATACAGGAGAGAATACGCGCTTGAAGTAATGCTTGAATTTTTAGTATGATTTCGACAAGATCGCTGGGAATTCCGCTTGCTATGATCAGGTCGTATTTACCACTCAGATTCGCTAGTACCGAAGGAACCTCTGGGTAGAACTTAACCTTGTCAGTATGCAAATTGAAGACTTCAATTGGGTCAAGATCCAAGTCCAGACTCTCAAACCAGTACCCTGGAAGATACCATCTGACATCATTATGCCCTATTTGGCCATTCTTTCAAAACACAACTTTTTGCTTCCCCGTAGATCAAGCCTGTCTTCTCGGAATATAATTTTGGGATCGCGTTATTCCAAACATACTCCAGATAGTGATGGGTCACCAGAGTTTCGCCAACATCAAACGATATGAACTTTAACATCGGAGCCCAGCTCCACTATGATACAGTAATCGTTAACCACTTAAAAAGAATGATTATTTCCAATATCTCTGAATATCGGAACTGAGAAGGAATATATGCTGCGTCTTATTTCTCCTCAAGAATAAGCACTTTAAAGGAGGCTTGTTAGACGGAAAAGGCCCTTTTCATAAACCAATCTGTTATTGATAGTATTTTGAGTTATGCTAAAGCTTGCCATCCAAATGAAGGTGTTCTCCTCCTTAGAGGAAAAGCCGGAAAGGACAAGATCGTGATAGACGAGGTTGTGATTCCTCCACTCGCCGTTCATGGGCGAGGCTTCTCAAACTTCCCGCTTCATATGCTTCCAATCGACTTTTCCATTGTTGGAACCGCTCATTCCCATCCTTCCGGCGTCCTACACCCTTCAGTAGGAGACTTAAGCAACTTTTATGGCAGAATAATGATCATCACTGCCTTTCCCTACGAAACTGAACACGATATCATCGCGCTGAACAGCGAAGGCAACCCCGTAAAATATGAGATAATACGAGGCACGAGAGAAATTTGGAAAGGCTGACGAATCGCCAAGAAACATTCATAGTCGCTTCTGATAACCCCTATTTACACAACAAAAATGTTACACACCATCGAAACATTAATTATTTGGAAAAATTTTTGAAGAACCAAAAACGCCGATAATATAAAGGTTTTTTCATAGACAGTCGTTCCGAAAGTGTTTGAGTGGGATAGGAGTTAGTTTTTGTGGAATGTGAACCATACACCTCTAATGTGAATATCGTTGAAACGGAGGCATATGGTTCACGGCATCAGTAGAGCTGCT
>Ga0272448_1001919_pt1 | contig 27144 bp, 19 predicted proteins | sample YNPCB0191_FD_202220 | JGI IMG/M metagenome (GOLD analysis project Ga0272448, IMG submission 202220) | Hot spring sediment microbial communities from Yellowstone National Park, WY, United States - YNP-CB-019-1 | ecosystem: Environmental > Aquatic > Thermal springs > Hot (42-90C) > Sediment... | reverse complement strand
AAAAAATGCAAGTCAAGACGGAGATACCCTCTCTACTAAAAAAATGCAATTCAAAACGGAGATACCCTCTAAACTAAAAAATGTCAGTCAAGACGGAGATACCCTCTAAACTAAAAAATGTCAGTCAAGACGGAGATACCCTCTAAACTACCCTAATTATTACAATAATATCTATAAACTAATAAATACCCGTGTTTTAGTTATACAGTATTCATAATGTGAATACCACTTGTTGTCTGACGAGTGTTATACCCTAGTATTCTCATTTTCAACAAGTTCCAAATTAACTATTTAATTTGGACATTTCTTGTAATTAAGAATTAAAGCTTTAAGTATTTTCAATTTTTAAATAATGCTGGATAAATAAATATTATGATATATAGCAATAAATTAGTTATTAATTAACATCACCTGACACGAAAATCAACCGGTAGAGCATAACTATTACTTAATATATAAACTCTAACAAAACAAAATTAAAAGTTAACTTTTAATAACAATTTAATAGGTTAATGAAAATATAACGAGTTAATAATAATTTAATAGGTTAAATAGTTTAATAAGTTAATAACAATTTAACAGGTTAGTAATAATTTAACGTATTAATAACAATTTAACATATTAATAATAATTTAACAGGTTAGCAGCAATTTAACAGGTTAATAACAATTTAATAGGTTAACAACAATTTAACAGATTAACAACAATTTAACAGGTCAATAACAATTTAATAGGTTAATGAAAATTTAACAGGTTAATGAAAATTTAACAGGTTAATGAAAATTTAACAGGTTAATAACAATTTAATAGGTTAATGAAAATTTAACAAGTTAATAAAAATCTAATGATTATTAACAAATTAAAGAGTTAATAATAATTTAACAAGTTAGTAGCAATTTAATAGGTTGATGATAATTTAACATATTAATAAAAATTTAACAGGTTAGTAGCAATTTAATGTGTTGATGATAATTTAACATGTTAATAACAATTTAACAAGTTAATAGGTTGATGATAATTTAACAAGTTAATAACAATTTAACAGGTTAATAACGATTTAACAAGTTAATAACAATTTAACAGGTTAATAACGATTTAATAGGTTAACAAGGATTTAACAGGTTAATAAAAATCTAGTGGATTAATAACAAATTAAAGAGTTGATAAGAATTTAACAATTTAATAACAATTTAATAGGTTAATGAGAATTTAACAGGTTATAAAATCTACTATATTAATAACAAATTAAAAAGTTGATAAGAAATCAACAGGTTATTAACAATTTAATAGGTTAATAAAAATTTAACGAGTTAATAAGAAATTAACAAGTTAATAAGAATTTAATAGGTTAATAAAAATTTAATAGGTTAATAAGAAATTAACAAGTTAATAAGAAATTAACAAGTTAATAAGAAATTAACAAGTTAATAAGAAATTAACAAGTTAATAAGAAATTAACAAGTTAATAAGAAATTAACAGGTTAATAAGAAATTAACAGATTGATAAGAAATTAACAGGTTAATAAGAAATTAACAGGTTAATAAGAAATTAACAGGTTAATAAGAAATTAACGGATTGATAAGAAATTAATAGGTTAATAAGAAATTAACAGATTGATAAGAAATTAACAGATTGATAAGAAATTAACAGGTTAATAAGAAATTAACAGGTTAATAAGAAATTAACAGGTTAATAAGAAATTAACAGATTGATAATAATTAAGAGATATTAAGAGATTAAGAAAAAAATTAACATATTAAGAAATTCTTAACATCTTGATAATTATTAAGAGGTTACTAAACTATTAACAGGTTAATAATTATTAAGAGGTCACTAAACTATTAATAGGTTAACAATTATTAAGAGGTCACTAAACTATTAATAGGTTAACAATTATTAACAGGTTAATAATTATTAACAGGTTAATAAACAATTAACAGGTTAGTAATTATCAAAAGGTTAATAAACAATTAACAGGAAGCGACTTGCGCGCGAATAATAATTATTAACAGGTTAATAAACAATTAACAGGTTGATAATTATCAAAAGGTTAATAATTATTAACAAGTTAATAAACAATTAACAGGTTGATAATTATCAAAAGGTTAATAATTATCAAGAGGAAGCGACTTGCGGTGTTTGCTTTAACGAGCGAGCGTAACTTATGCGCTTACTTCTTGTTTCGAATGAAACAAGAAGTAAGCGCCCCTCGCTTGTAAACAAAGGAAGCGCGAATAATAATTATCAAGAGGAAGCGACTTGCGCGCGAATAATAAACAATTAAGAGATTGAGAATTATCAAGAAGTTAATAATTCTTAAGAGATTAATAAGTCTTAAGAAGTTAATAAATAATTCCCTACGGGAATCCTACGTGTGTGTGTGATAGATAATAGGTTAATAATTATTAAGAGATATTAATAAGTTAATAAACAATTAACAGGTTAAGAATTTTAAGAGGTTAATAGGTTAATAATTATCAAAATATTAATAATTATCAAGAGGTTAAGAATTATTGAGATATTAATAATTATCAAGAGGTTAAGAATTATTAAGAGACATTAGGAGAGTAAGAAATTATTAAGAATTATTAAAGTTTAAGACACTAAGAAATATTGAGATTAATAAATAATTAACATGTTAATTATTTATTAGAGGATAGTAGGTTAATAAATAATTAACCTGTTAATAATTCTTAAGAGGATAACTTGTTAATAAATAATTCTTAAGAGGATAATATGTTAATAAATTAGTAACTTGTTAATAATTATTAAGAGAATAATATGTTAATAAATTAGTAACTTGTTAATCTATTAATTGTTTAGTATAATAATTCTTAATATGTTAATTATTTATTAGTCTCTTGATAATTACTAACTCCTCACTTATTATTATTAACCTGTTATCTATAACACTATGTTTTTTCTATTGACACATAGAAGCCCTTTAGGAAATTCTTAACCTCTTAAGAATTATTAACAGGTTAATTATTTATTAACCTACTATCCTCTTAAGAATTATTAACAAGTTAATTATTTATTAATATTTAAGAAATACTTAAAGGTTATTAAATATTAATAGTTAAGAAATAATTAACAGGTTAATATTTATTAATAGTTAAGAAATAATTAATAGGTTAATATTTATTAATAGTTAAGAAATAATTAATAGGTTAAGAAAAGATTAATATGTTAAGAAAAGATTAATAGATTAAGAAAAGATTAATAGATTAATAATTCTTAATCTGTTAATGGTTTATTAATAGATTAAGATGTTAATTATTCTTGAGAAATCAATAAACTAATTAACAGGTTAATACTCCTTAATCTGTTAATGGTTTATTAATAGATTAAGATGTTAATTATTCTTGAGAAGTCAATAAACTAATTAACAGGTTAATACTCCTTAATCTGTTAATGGTTTATTAAGATGTTAATTATTCTTGAGAAGTTAATGAACTATTCAACAGGTTAATACTCCTTGATCTGTTAATGGTTAATTATTTTTGAGGAGTTAATAAACTATTTCTTAATCTGTTAATAATTAACATGTTAATAGATTATTAATTACTAAGAGGTTAATACCAAATTCCCTTTGTTAATATATATCGCACACAAGTTACTTCCCTCTTAATTATGTAAATCGAAGGGGTTGCAAAGCGGAATTTTTGATATTGGAGTTATGAAACAATATCAGGCTAGTTGCTCTGAATGACAACAGAGAAAAATATTTTGTGTGTGATTAATAATTATATCTTGTAAAGAGTAAATGAATAAAATTAGGTAATTAATAGTTTATGATAGATAATAAATGAGATATGGTTATTTCTTATAAAGATAACAATTGAGGTGATTAGGTATTAACCAAGAAGATTATGTGTTAAAATACTAATAAATAATTAATAAAGATATTTTAATCTTTGATATAATTGTTAGAAATAATTAAAATAATTATTCAGTACCTTAATTATTTCTATCAATAAAAATAATATTTATAAATTTATAAGCATCAATTAAAAGTATAACTGATGAGAAGTGGGAGAAAGTTCAATGACATCTTAATTAGTAAACTCATTATCTTTAATGTTATTGTATATTAATAGACTCTTAATAATTATTCACCTAATTTTAACTAGCAATTTGATTATCTTATATATCATTATAAACAATAATCTTATTTATAATGACCTATTAATGAATATAATCTTAAGTATACATTAATTTTATGCATTTTTCACTAGTACCCCAATATGATTTAATAATAATCATTAGTCAATTTAAGTAATGTTGATTTATGACCATTAAGATTATTTAGACACAATTAAAAATTTCATAAGATCAAGATTAAGAGTTTATAGGATTGAACTAATTAATATCGATTAAAATTATTATAAGATCAAGATAAATTAAATTGGGTTAAAAGATAATTTAAATCATAATAGTGAAATAATCACTATTATGAAGTTTAGATATTAGCCACAGATTCCTTAATACAATTAATTTCATCATTTAGTTTAGTAGCATCATTACAAGATTTATTGGCTTTTAAGGGGGGAAAATATTCATCATAGCCTTCAATATAAGTTGAATAATCATCGGGGAATTTATTATCAGTTGGATCATAACTCATATTGCGAGTTACTTCAGCTTTTCGTGAAAGAGCATTAATAATGGAGGTTTCTTTGGGATATTGTTTACTATAAATAAATCTAATTTTAGGAGAAGATTTGGTAGTATTTCTAAACACTCGACCAGTAGCTTGATGTAATTCAATAAAATTATAGGAGGGAATAATATACATAAATCGAGGATGATTACCTGTGTGATCATCAAGATCAATACCAACACCCCCAACTCGTGCATTAGAAATTAATAAACGATAATCATTATTATCACTTTGAAATTTTTGAATAATTTGATCTCGTTTTTTAAGTTTAGTTTGACCATACATTAATAATGGGTTAAATTCGCTTAATTTATCACATAATGTTTTCATATCCTCAATAAAATTAAAATACAATATAACCTTACAATCAGGGTTTGATAATAAATCTTGTTTAACTAGTCTGATAGCTACATTAACTTTAGATTGCTCAATCATTATTAAAGCTTGAGTTATCTCACCCCAATTACCCAATCTTAGATCAACAGTTCCTGTATCTTCACGATAACGGGTAGATCTAGCCAATAATGAAACCCCCTTATGTAATAATTCAATATCATTAGGTTCCATTTCATAATAGCCATTACATGCATCTTTAGTAATAATAATTTCCTTAGTTTGATATTTAAGTGACATGGAGGACGATAAATAATGTTTAATAACTTTATCATATAAATCATAACATAAGGGCGAGGCAGTCTTTTTGTCTAAAATAAAGGTTTTTAATATTTTATTGGTGGTTTCTAAATCTAAGGATTTCGCTTTATTTATTACTTGGTCAATACCTTCCGGTTCATATAATTTTAGGTTTTGATCATAACGATACAATTTATCTTTAGTTATGATACCCATTATTTTTAATAATGATTCTGAACATTTTATTTGATCACATAATGTTTCTGATAATAAAGCAATTCTTGAACTACTACTTATACTAACTAACGAAGTTACTAAACAATGAGCTGCATGTAATTGTGCATTATCATTTTTAACATTTTGAACTTCATCAAAAACTAATAAGATACCAGCTTGCACATATTTTAAATAATCTTCGGTTACTGTATAATCATCCTCTCTTCTAATTAATAAACCGTGAGTAGGTACATACTTTTTAGAACCCCTTAATGAGGCATATGATATAGTAGTAATTAACTTAACACCATATTTAGCACATTCAGCTTGCCATTTAGTTGAGGTACTTACTGGACAAACTACTATTAATGATAATCCATATTTTTGAGCTACAGCTATAGCAATTATAGTTTTACCAGATCCCATTCTTGAAGTATCAACATAACAATGATGATGATGTAAAATATTACAAACACGATTCAAATGATCAATTTGATATGATTGTATTTTTATGGGTACTATTAAATTAGACATTTTAATCAGTGTTAAACTTTTTAATTTTAAATCAATTTTTGATAACATATATTATCACTACAATTATTATCACTACCAACAAAATTATTATGGGTGTAGTAATACATCTTAATAAATTATAAGATTGCCGTCTTTTAATTAAATTCCAATGATAACATTTATAAATAGCTTTTAAAAACGTTGTTGAAAATATTAACATATCATTTGATAATCCATAATTCATATTAACATCATTCGATACATCAGATACTATTGTTAATCTTCTTGGTATGTCTTTAGAATTCAAATATGATGATAACATTATATCATCGTGGAGAAACACATTTTTATCTTTCATTGGATATTGTAATAATCCCCTTGTTATCTCTTCTAAACTATTAGGAAAAAATTTTCTTAAATATAATACTCCAGCATATCCACATAATACATCTATTAACATTCCATCATTTATTTCCATGTTAAACCACCATTTATTCCTATTTTTCTTTTGATTCATAGCTACTGATATATAAAAAGGAAAGGTACCAATATTAAATCCTGCTGAGCCAATTGCACTGTGTGGATATTTTTGATGTTGTTTTAATAGTTCTTCAACTAATGTCATTGGATATATTACATCATCATCACACGTTATAATTATTGTTTCTGGATCTTTCTCCATTAATAATCCACCCATTATTTTAGTTATTGGACCATAATCTAGATTACAATAAACAATTTGGCAATATTGTTTAATATTATCCGGCGGCCTCGGATAGGGTTTATTTAATCGCCGACTAAATTGTGGCAATGTTAAATAAATAACATCAAATTTTCTACTTTGATTAGTTAATGATTTTAAGGTATTTTCTAATTTACTATCGTTGAGACGATTTGGTATTGTTGTCATGGAACATACTATTTTCGTCATTTTATATTCTCAATTTATTTTTTATTTGTCCAATTGATTGATCTATTTGTTTTATAGCACATGTCGCTACTGTTTGTTGGTAAAATATTGCTGCTAAATAATATATTACATATAATACTATTACACTTATTAACAATTCTGGTCCTGTAGGTAATCTATTATATAAGAGGAAAAATAATATAAATGTTGCTATGATAGCCAAAATAAAACATCTTCTCCATTTAACTCCGTTCAATTCATATCTGGCTGATATAGCTATTTTATTCAGTAAGGTATTAATATCATCATTGTTTACCGGTTTCCCTTTTATATAAGCATTGCCCATACAAGTTCCACATTTCTTTGATGTTGTGCTTTTACAATAGAGATCTGTATATTCCATCCTTATTGCATAAAATAACACTATTCCCAATACTATATAAATTACTAGATTTACCATAGTTGAATATTCCATTTTATTTATTTGAGTTATATTTTTATTTTATGTTGTTCTTATCTAAAATTGATTTTCTTTTTATTCATTATTATTATTTATAATGGATTTCTCTACTTTAACTCTTAATGACCTTCATTCTTCCTTGACTTCTTATTTTTTAAATAACACAACTAATATTTGTCTCCTTGGAGTGGAAATAAGAAGAAATTTGAACAAAGTTGTCCTTGAAATTGATCCTTCTTCGAGAGAAGAAATTAAATTACTATTAACACAATTTAACGATCCTCGAATTGATATCCTTTATACTAAAGGTCCACGTATGATCATTGATGATATTGGTATTAATTAAAAATTGATTTTTTCAACAGAAGTTATTTTATCTTAAAATGACTTCTTATACTTGTCCAATTTGTGATGATGTTATTAATGTCACTCTTGACGGTGTTTTAGTTTATTGTAAATGTAAATCACTTGGTATTGATCATACTAAATATTATACTCGCTATTTAGGTGTTAAACCGAAAGAAGACCCACTTTTTGATCAATGGTCTACACAGCATCAACAAACTATTAGGTCTTTAAAAGAACTCCTTATCAACAAATCGAAAACTGATTTTTAAATTCTTATCTGATTAATAAATCAATGGCTTCTACTCTTTTATCTATTGATCAACTTTATGATCTTGTCTCTGCTGAACTTCTAACAAGTGGTTTGGCTTTTTCTAGTATTTCCTTAAATTATCATGATCAAATTGTTCTCATAACTGCTCATCCTTCTTCTAAAAATGGTATTAAACAATTACTAACTAAGTTAGGTGATAGCCGTATCAAAAGTGAGGAGGATGATGGAATCTATGAATTTATTAACCAATAACTGTTATTAAAATTGATTTATTATTATTATTTCTTTTATCATTCTAAATGGCTTCTAACTCTTGGCCCATTATTAGACTTTATAAATTTGTTACTTCTGAAATTATCACATCATCTTTTGCATTTTCTTGTGTCTCATTAAATTATCAAGATCAACTAATTCTCATCGAAGCTCATCCTTCTTCCAAAGGCGTCGTTAATAAACTTTTGGCTACGTTAAATGATCCTCGTATTCAGGTGAAATATGATGATAATACCTACGAATTCAAAAATTAACCATATGTCATAATTATCATTAACTATTTTAATGATAATTATTTCGGACTGATTATTTTTCTAGTGTCAAGTTTGTAAATGACACTAATGATCGAAACAATTTATCCTTGAACATCTTGTTCAGGTTTAGGAAGTTGCGACTATTGTAATAGTAAAATGCAATAAATATGCTGTCAAGGAAGGTAAAGTTATTATTCTCAAATTACATTGGACGTTAGACAATATAATCCTGGAAACTCTATTTCTAATTGCGATTGTGATATCGTCCTTTTATTTAAATCCATATTTTATAATATTGAACCTAGTATTGATCACTTTATTCAAAAATTGAATATAAATTAAATATTTTTTTTAATTTTAAATGGCTTCATCTCCTTTAACCATTGATCAACTTTACCAATTGATATCTAATGTCATTTTGAACAATAAATTGGCCGTTGTCAGTATTAGTTTAAGTCGCAAGAACCAAATTATAACTGTTGAAGCTAATACTTCTTCTAAAGATGTTCTTGCTAAAATAGATGATTCTCGAATTAAAATTACCTATCTTGATAATGAATCTTATATTGAGAATCAATCACTTAATAATTTAGATAACAGATTGTAACTTGGAATTTTAGCATTAGGAGAGGGATTACCAGGATCTTTGGGGTTTCCTAATTTCAACTTATTTCTAATTTTGATCACATCGTCTCTGATATAATATGGTGCAAATCTATCTGAATGAAATTTAAAAAATGAAAATACTGCATAACAGACAATAAATATTATGATCAATATTAATACTATATCTTTAGCACTTGGTCGGGTTCTATATATTAATACTATTATCATTAAAGTTGCTATAGTTGCTATAATATAAGCTCTTTTCCATTTATTATTTCTATCATCGGCGGTTGCTGTCCAATAAATTCTATTTAATAATTTATCTATCGATTCTTCATCTGATCCTAATCCTTTATAATGTATATTTCCATTACCTCCAGCTAAATTTTTATTACTTGGATTACGGTAGATATCGTCGGCTTCTGACTGAATCGCATACCATAATATTAGAAATATTATTAATAATGTTAAAATGAATCCAGCTATCATTTTGTATTTTCATGATATTATTAGATAATTTTATTTTAAAATTATCTAATTCCCTTTTACTTATCTCTTTATCAGATTAATTATTTGATTTACCATATATCTGTTTCAAATAGATATCATTAATTACACTATCGAATTTATCGATATTTTTGATGCCATTTTTAAATTCTACACTACTCCAATATGTATTTTTATTATTTCCCTCCTCCTCCTCCATTATTTTATTACCATTTTCTTTTAGATATTCTAGATATTTCTTATATATTTGTTTATGTTCAGGATACGGTCCTCTTGAATAATAGATTGTTGGAGTATTCTTGTAAAACTGGTGCATTGATTGATAATGTACATTTGGATTTCTGGTATAGAATACCTTAAATGTATTCCCTTTGTCTCCCACAAATTTAATTATTCCAAAGTAGTACATTTTTTATTTGTTCAATCTATTATTAATTTTTTCAATTTTTATATAAATACCATGTTTTATTATACTTACTTTAATTCTTCCATTTAATATTAACTAACTTTCTAATGTGATGTGATCATACTTCTTAGTATAATTACTCCCGTTACACTATAAATAATCTTAAGTTATTAAATAACTTAAGATCTTCCGTATTTTATTATAATTATCTCACTATAATCATTATCACCTATACCCTCACCCATCTTCTTGAATTAACATCTTTATTGTTAATTCATCAACTACTACACCTACACTCTCACCCTACATCCTCCCCTATACCCTCCCTCACACTAGTATTTAGTTGATTTATCACATTGAACTCACTTTAATGTATCCGAATTACCGAAACCGATTATAATATCTAAAATATAACTATGGTAAATTATTTAAAAGTTGTTAACATTTTGTATGCCACTTTGATAATATTATTGTTTACATCTAGCTTATAACATATTTAATTTTATATTAATTTATTATCTTTATATTTGATTATTAACTAGATATTTATAATCCACTAAATCTGTAAAATTGTTGCCATTTCCAACAAAATTCTAATAACTTATTAAATTATTATCAATCCCGTGTTTTGCTTCTGATGAAACTGATGAAGATATTAAATTACCATTAACTTGTAACTTTGTCGTTGACAGATTAATTTATTATTGATCTGTCAAATTATTATCAATAAGTTAATCTGGGTTTAAATTATTAATTTCTTGTTAACTTATCAAATTTTTGTTTACTTATTGATTTTTATAGACTCATCAAATTCTTATTAACCAATTAAATTCTTATTAATGTATTAAATTGTTATTAACTTGTTAGTTTCATGTTAATCTGTTAAATCCTTATATTATAATTAACTCATTAAATTGTTATTAATCTATTAAATTTTTATTATTCGATCTTCCTTTGTTTCAAATGAAACCAAAGCCCTTCTCGGGAAGTTCCGTTCGCTCGCTTGCGTGAAGCGCAAACGAGCTAACACTGCAAGTCACTTCCTGTTAATTGTTTCTTATTAGCGCGCGAGTCTCTTCCTCTAAATAATTCTTAATAATTATTTACTTGTTAATTGTTTATTAGTCTCCCAAGAATAATTAACTTCTTAATAATAATTAACAAATTAATTATTTATTATTCGCGTGCAAGTGACTTCCTCTTAAGAATCGTTAATGTCTTAATTTTTTATTAATCTCAACTTCTTGAGAATTAATAACTTCTTAAGAATTATTATTCGCGCGCAAGTCGCTTCCTCTTAATTGTTTATTAACCTGTTGATTGTTTATTATTCGCGCTTCCTTTGTTTACAAGCGAGGGGCGCTTACTTCGTTAGAAGTAAAAGTTTCAGAGGCTCCATTGGAGCCTCTGAAGCCCGCGCATAAGTTACGCTCGCTCGCTTGCGTGAAGCGCAAACGAGCGAACACCGCAAGTCGCTTCTTCTTAATATTGATTGTTTATTATTCGCGCTTCCTTTGTTTACAAGCGAGGGGCGCTTACTTCTTGTTTCATTCGAAACAAGAAGTAAAAGTTTCAGAGGCTCCAATGGAGCCTCTGAAGCCCGCGCATAAGTTCCGCTCGCTCGCTTGCGTGAAGCGCAAACGAGCGAACACCGCAAGTCGCTTCCTCTTAATAAATATTAACCTATTGATTGTTTATTATTCGTGTGCAAGTCGCTTCCTCTTAATATTTATTGTTTATTATTCGTGTGCAAGTCGCTTCCTCTTATTAATTCTTAACCTGTTGATTATTTAGTATTCGCGCGCAAGTCGCTCCCTCTTAATATTTATTAACCTCTTAATTGTTTACTAACCTCTTAACATCTTAAGAATTATTATTCGCGAGCAAGTCGCTTCCTCTTAATTATTTATTATTCGCGTGCAAGTCGCTTCCTCTTAATAAATATTAACCTGTTGATTATTTGCGCGCAAGTCGCTCCCTTTTAATAATTATTAACTTCTTAATTATTTCTTAACTTCTTAATTATTCTTAACTTCTTAATTATTTCTTAACCTGTTAATAATTTTTAACTTGTTGATTATTTCTTAACCTGTTAAGAATTCTTAACTTCTTAATTATTTATTATTTGTGTGCAAGTCGCTTCCTCTTAATTGTTTATTAACCTTTTAATACTTATTATTCGCGCTTCCTTTGTTTCAAATGAAACAAGCGAGGGGCTTTGGTTTCAGAGGCTCCAATGGAGCCTCTGAAGCCCGCGCCCCTCTCGGGAAGTTCCGCTCGCTCGCTTGCGTGAAGCGCAAACGAGCGAACACCGCAAGTCGCTCCCTCTTAATAAATATATACATGTTAACTTTTTATTAACAGGTTAATAATTCTTAACCTGCTAATTATTTCTTAAAATCTTAATAATTCTTAACCTGTTAATTATTTATTATTCGCGCTTCCCTAAGAGGGGCTACAAGCCCCTCTCGGGAAGTTCCTTGAACCGCAAGTCGCTCCCTCTTAATAATTCTTAACCTGTTAATTACTTATTATTCGCGCGCAAGTCGCTTCCTCTTAATAATTCTTAACCTGTTAATTATTTATTAATTTTTTATTAACCTGTTAATAATTATTATTCGCGCGCAAGTCGCTTCCTTTTAATAATTATTAATTTGTTTATTAACTCCTTATTCGCGCGCAAGTCGCTTCCTCTTAAGAATTCTTAACCTTTTAATAATTCTTAATCCCTTAATTGTTTATTAGCCTCTTAGTAATTCTTAATCTCTTAATTGTTTATTAGTCTCTTAGCAATTATTAATCCCTTAATTGTTTATTATTCGCGCGCAAGTCGCTCCCTCTTAATTATTTATTAATATGTTAATTGTTTATTAACGAGTTAATAATTCTTAATCTCTTAATTGTTTATTAACCCCTTAACAATTTTTAATCTCTTAATTGTTTATTAACTCGTTAATAATTATTAATCTCTTAATTGTTTATTAACCCCTTAACAATTCTTAATCTCTTAATTGTTTATTATTCGCGCGCAAGTCGCTTCCTCTTAACTTCTTAATAATTATTATTCGCGCTTCCTTTGTTTCATTTGAAACAAGCGAGGGGCGCGGACTTTGTTAGAAGCCTGCACATAAGTTCCGCTCGTTCGCTTCCTCTTAATTGTTTATTAATCTCTTAAGAATTATTAATCTGTTAATAAACAATTAACAAATTAATTGTTTATCAACTTCTCAATATTTTATTAATCTCTTAATAATTTCTGACCTGTTAATTGTTTTTCAACCTCCTAATATCTCTTAAGAATTATTAACATTTTAATTGTCTCTTAACATCTTAATAGTTTATTATTCGCGCGCAAGTCGCTCCTTCTTAATAGTTTATTAATCTCTTGGTAATAATTATTATTATTCGCGCTTTCCTAAGAGGGGCGCGGGCTTCAGAGGCTCCATTGGAGCCTCTGAAACTTTTACTTCTAACGAAGTAAGCGCCCCTCTCGGGAAGTTCCTCGAACCGCAAGTCGCTTCCTCTTAATTGTTTATTAATCTCTTAATAATTGTTAATCTTTTAATTGTTTATTAATCTGTTGGTAATTATTAATCTCTTAATTGTTTATTAATCTGTTAATTATTATTATTCGTGAGCAAGTCCCTTCTTATTCGCGAGCAAGTCGCTTCCTCTTATTAATTATTATTCGCGCACAAGTCCTTCCTCTTAATAATTATTATTAGCAATCCTCTTAATTGTTTCTTAATAAATAATAATTAGACTGATTAATATTCATCTAATCTTTTTTATCACTAGTGTTTACTAACACTAGTTATTATGCATTTTAAAACTAATTAGATAAATAGTCATCTTGAGTATTATTTTAAACGTTAAGATGATTGCAAATTAATAATTATCATATAATTTAGATTATACATTTAATATTAATCATCTGTTTGAGATTATTATTAATTATTTTCTTAATAAACTGTTCGATAATTACCAATTATCAGCACCTCGATAATTACTATTCTCATTGCTATTGAATACTCGAAAAATGATCACATGTTAGTTGAGATTGGAATAATATTCATTATTAATGATTATCTTGTGTAATATCATTTAAGGAAATTAGATTATTAATCGTTATTAAGGATTATTTACTAAAATTAGGGTTGTTATAGATGAACGTTTACTTTTTTGAGTATACCATTAAACTATTTGATCCCTCTCGGTAAAATGAATATATTGAATCATTATTAATAAATATAATACTAATGGCAATTATCAAACAGTTGATATTAACAGTAATTAATAAAGAAATTAGATGATATAAAATCTTACCAATTGAGATAATTAATAAATCATGTATTGGATGCCAAAGAATATTACATGATTAATACTAAGATTTTTATTAATTTAGCATTTAAAATTGAATAATTATATGCTTACTCTTATTTAAAATAAAGTATAGACATTAGTTCAACAATATGGAAACTGTTAATGTGGAGATCAATGATAAATTTTTACCAACTAAAGATAAGTGGGGTTCACCACTGACCTGGGAGAAAGTTGATGAATTAAGATTAGTTCATGGTAAAAATATAATAGAGTTAGATCCAATACCGCCGTGGTGGAAATTATTATATAATAGTTCTGTACATCCTTTTAATATATTATTAGTATTATTAGCTATAGTAGCTATAGCTACTCAAGATTTTCAAACTCCTATAATTCTTAGTGTGATGATAATAATAGGAGTAGGGTTAAGATTTATTCAAGAAAGAAAGTACACAATTGCAGCCCAATCACTAAAAAATATGGTACAAAATAAAACTACAGTTATTAGATATTATAACCCTCCTGATAATAGAGATCCTACATGGGACGATATTATTAAAATAGATGAAGGTGTAACAGAGGAATACGAAATAAATATAGATGAAATAGTACCTGGTGATATTATTAAACTTAGTGCTGGTGACATGATACCAGGAGATATACAATTAATACAATCTAAAGATTTATTTATTTCACAAAGTATGCTAACAGGCGAATCAATTCCTGTAGAAAAAATGTCTGCAATCGAACTAGTTGAACCTACAGAATATAATGCTAATCCAGAAAATAATACTTTATGTTTTATGGGTACAAGTGTAGTCAGTGGAACAGCTAAAGCAGTAGTCTATAAAACAGGAATCAATACAATGTTAGGTAAATTAGCTAAAGAGTTATCAAAGAAAAAAGAAGCTAATGCCTTCCAAAAAGACATTAAACGACTTAGTTTAATGTTTATTGGTATTATGTTAGTTATAACACCAATAGTATTTTTAATTAATGGATTTATTACTAAACAATGGTTAGACTCATTGTTATTTAGTATAGCTATTGCAGTAGGATTAACACCAGAAATGTTACCAATGATCATAAATGGAACATTAGCCCATGGATCATTTATCATGGCAAGGTCAAAAACTATAGTAAAAGAATTAGATTCAATTGTTAATTTAGGTTCAATGGATGTATTATGCACTGATAAAACAGGGACCTTAACTCAAGATAAAGTAGTATTAATTAAGCATCTTAATATAGAAGGTAATGAATCTAAAGACACATTACACTTAGCTTTCTTAAATTCTTATCATCAAACAGGTCTAAAAAATTTACTTGATTTAGCAGTTATAGAATATTTTAAAAATACTGGTGATCAATCTGATTTAATTGAACATTGGACTAAAGTTGATGAGATACCATTTGATTTTATTCGAAGAAGGATATCAATTTTATTAAGAGCTAAAGATAATATTTCATATAAACTTGTAACCAAAGGTGCAGTGGAGGAAATTTTAAAAATATCAACCCATTATTATAATAATGATCAAGTTGAAATAATAGATCAAAATATAATGAATAATATACATACCCTAGTTAATAATATGAATCTAGATGGATTAAGAGTTATTGCAGTGGCAATGAAAGATTTAACAACCTCCACTATTACAGATGAACTCGAAACACAACTTATTTTAATGGGATTTGTAGCTTTCCTTGATCCACCAAAAGATACTTGTGCTGCAGCTATAAAAAAATTAACTGATTATGGTATAAATATTAAAGTATTAACTGGTGATAGTCCACTTGTCTGTAAAAAGATTTGTGAACAAGTTAATTTAACTATTAATGGTATAGTCACTAGTGATGATCTTAAATCTTTAGATGATGATCAATTTAAACAAACCGTAGAAAATACTACTATCTTTGCTAAACTTACACCATTGGAAAAAGCTAAGGTGGTTAAAGTTTTAAAACAAATCCACGTAGTTGGATTTATGGGTGACGGTATTAACGATGCCTTAGCAATTAAAGAAGCTGACGTTGGGATTTCTGTTGATACTGGTGTTGATGTGGCTAAAGAAGCAGCTAAAATAATTATGTTGGAAAAAAGCTTATTAGTTTTAGTTAAAGGAGTAATTATTGGTAGAAATACCTGTGGAAATACTATGAAATATATAAAAATGGCTATTAGTTCGAATTTCGGTAATGTATTTAGTGTTCTTGTGGCTTCCACCTGGCTTCCTTTTTTACCGATGTTACCTATTCATTTATTAGTTCAAAATTTATTATATGATATCTCTCAAATAGCTATTCCATGGGATAAAATGGATCCAGAATATTTATTAAAACCGTCGATTTGGCGTTTGAATGATCTATTTAGGTTTATGATTTTTATGGGACCTATTAGTTCCATTTTCGATATTACCCTTTTTAGTATCAATTATTGGTTTTATGGTTGGAATCAAGATATTAACGATTATGCTAGTCATTTTCAAACAGGTTGGTTTATGTTAGGATTATTAACACAAACTTCTATTGTGCATATGATTAGAACTCCTAAAATTCCTTTTTTACAAAGTCGTAGTACTTTACCTCTATTATTTTCTACTTTATTAATTATGTCTATTGCTTTGATGATTCCACTCTCACCTGTATCTACTTTATTACAAATGTCCACCCCTCCTTCTTCATATTATCCTATTGTCATAGGTTTAGCTATCTGTTATATGTTGTTATCTCAGATTGGCAAATATATTTATATTAATATATTCCACTCGTGGATTTAATCATAATTATAAAATTTATTATGTAAGTAACGTTTTTTGTACTCAGTAATTTATCATTAATATAATATTATGACTAATATGAATGTATCAGTTAAATATTCATATTAAATCTTATGACTAATATGAATGTATCAGTTAAACATTCATATTAAATCTTATGACTAATATGAATGTATCAGTTAAACATTCATATTAAATCCGATTTATAAGATAATAGTTAGGTTCGTTAGTTATTTTTTTTTTAAATTGATTTAATTTAATTTAGTTGGATTAATAATTTAAACAATTACTAAATAACCACTAATAAAAACTACTAATAACAACAATTTAAAACATGGCCTTTAATATTAAAAATGACTTTGAGCGGATGACATCCCCATGTAAAATTAACTGTCAATATGAGGTTATTGATCACTCTCATAATTCTGATTATCCTATTTGTCATAATTTTTATGACGTGATTAATAATGCAGATCAACTAATTCATGCCGTTACTAAAAATCCTTCAAATGATATAGTATATCATTTTCCTTGTTTATTTAGAAATACTAATGAATTTGATAAAGAAGCCAATAAAGTCAAACCTTATCCTCAATCATTTATTGATCAAAAATGGGATTGGTGTATAGCAGGATCAAAAGCCTTAGGATATATTCAGGATTTATTAAATAGAGCACTACGTTGGAAGCTTAACAAAAAGAATGATGAAACTAGAATTAAAGAAATTCAAGCTAAAGTAACAGAGTTAGTAAAACTAACAGGGTTAGAAAAAGGCTCATTAAATAATGAGACTTATCTTAATTTTGTTCGACTCAATTGGGATCGTTTACCTTATGATACTGAAGTTAAGACTAAAATCAAGGAGCTTATTAAATCCGACAACATCGAAATAGATAAAATTTATGGCACTATTAATCCTGGAGATACTGATATTTTCTTCTTAAATTCTGAAATTAATAATAGACTGGTCTTACCAGGTATAGATTTGGTACATACCAAAGCTAAATCAGTAGAAGAGTTAATTCTTAACTTTGATTTACCTTGTTGTAGGGCTGCCTTTAACAGTAAACATGATTTTTGGATCTCATCACAATGTTTATATTCATTATTAACAGGTAAGTATTATTTACCTTTATATTTAAAGAATAGAGATTCATTTAATACATTGTTGCTTCAACATAGAAACGGTGATCCAATGAAAGTAACAGATAATTTCTTATATGAAAGATTAATTCAGAGAATTACTAAATATCATCAAAGAGGATTTAAATGTGAATGGGTAGACACTGATGAAGTTTTACCATGGATCAAAAACAGATTCCATTATGGAGAATGGAAGCAATAAGGGGACCACTATTAAGATAGATCTGACCAATCTATCTTAATGTTATTAATTAAACATATTATCTCATTAGATAATATGTTTACTAAGCTCTACTTTATGTATTTATTATCAATTCCAGTGATTGATAAGACTTCATCGGATGATTCATCACAATTAAATAGGAAATTCCATTGATTAATATCTGGATAGTTGATCAACAATTGTAAATCTTTCCATAAAAATAATCTAATTTCAGCTGTTCTTTCTCCTAAATAACTATCAATAAAAGTTAAACCTCGGTCAGTATTAATAATAATACAAGAATGATCGTAATCCCACCCAGATTCCATTTCAGTCATCCTAATTTCGAAGATTATCAACTGTTTTTCTATGATCAATTTAGATCTAACTTGTTGTTATTATAAAATATATGATTTAATGTAGGTGGGTCGTTAATATCATTAAGGTTTATGACATCCGTTTGATCATTTAAAATAATACCACTAATTAAATAACTAGTATCAGAACAACAAGTAATTTTCGAATTAGCAAATTTCTTGGTGATCATCAAAATCTTTTGATATTGATACATTTTGTAATTATGGTAAACTATTATTTATAACATCAATCTTAATCAAGAAAATATTCCTAATTACTATTAGTCTTAGAATATATTTGTTGACTCAAATATATTCCTGTTTATAATTATTATTACCTTTTGGCAGATTCTGAATTCAAAAAGAAATTAATTTCTTTTTGATAATTTTTCATTAAGTATTTTGCCTTTTTTATGTTCTAAAGAATCATTATCTCGTGAGTAACAGCGACAATTATGAAAGTTCTTAAAAATTTCTAAGTATTCAATACTCGTTACTTTGGCATTATCTGTTCGTAATTTACTTGCTGGTCTCCCAAATATATCATAATCTCGTCCACGAATAATATTAGCACCTATTGGTATTTCTAAGGTAGCTATAGTATCAGTTGTATCCTTGCCGCATTTACACCTAACCTTAGTAAATCCAACTAATGGTTCCTGATTATGATAAAGTCCAATAACTTTACGACTCATTAAGTCTTCCTTTGAAATAATATTCGTTAAGTCTATTCATTTTTATATTTTAATTTAGTAGTTCAACTTGCTATGATTAGTAAAAAAGGTACTATTATTCTTAATTAAGGTTTAATATTATCAATAAAAAATGACCTGTAGTTCATATAACTTCTTGAAATTTTTTGAATGGAACAAAGGAAGTAGCAATAATCTTTGATCGGGATATTAGTGACTTGCAAGCAATTGATACAAACCAAGGAGATTATTAACAATTAATTAAGAAGTTGTTATTTGATCGAAATAATGTTATAGGTTAATTAATCAAAGCTTAAATACTAAAATATTTAATTAGATAAAAGTAACTTGCGTATGATTATTAATTATTAATCTCATAATTAAATGTTAATATTTTCGGATTATTATTAACCAATAAATTTGTAGCTTATTGTGGGTAGTTTCATGAGTAGTAATTTCCTCCTGCTTAATATATTGATGCCTACTAAACATAATTATTTTATAATAATTAATGTTTAATTTATTACTAAAATTATCATAACCAATAATTATTTTATAATAATTAATGTTTAATTTATTACTAAAATTATCATAACCAATAATTATTTTATAATAATTAATGTTTAATTTATTACTAAAATTATCATAACCAATAATTATTATGTCTAAAATATTTTAAACATTACGGTATATTATATTAAACTGTTATTTTACCCTTTTATTTATTAAGGTATACATACTATACATCTGAATAACTGAATAATATTAATCTATTGGAATTTTAAGGACCTTTATTTTTCAAGGAGGTTAATATTATTCAGTTATTCAGGTGTATAGTATGTATACCTTAATAAATAAAAGGTAATTAGAAAATAATATACTATAAACAATATTAATTAGAGTATATTTAAAAATAGCTATTAATTAGAGTATATTTAAAAAATAGTTATTAACTTTATTTTGAAGCATTAATTTTGATGATGAATATTAAATAATATTTATCATTATAATGTTCTATAATTTGATGATTAGTATTAACATCGACAATTATAATTATCACATTAATATGATGATTGTTGGTAGTGGTTATTATTGTAATAAATAATAATTTTAAATTATTATAGCTAGTTAATACTTTTAATAATAACAATGATCATATTAAACAAACATGATTATCGTTGATAATCATAATCTTAATAATCATTAATAGAATAAAAATTAATCTAATGACAGATAATACTTATCGATAAATATTAATTTATTAGCTAGTTGACAATTGAGATTGAGAATTATCATTAATAAATTAATTAGTCGTTAATTAATATACGAAAGATCTAACATCCAATTATAAAATAACTAGTAAACATTATTTTATAATAATTTAGATAAGTAGAAATAAATATATTTAAATCTAATATTTATTTAGGGTTGAAAGAAAAATTATCTGATCAAATAGTTTATGTAAACCATTTTAATATTATAAGTTGATAACATCTTAATTTATATTCTTAGTGTATTATGAATGATAGTAGAGCCTTCAGATAATTATGAAGTAATTTTTGTATCCTTTAGTATTATAAATATAACTTATCTAGTTAATAAACAATTAATTAGTGACTCTATTTATTTAAATGGATATATAAATCAATTAAATATAGACACTATGTATTCAACATAATAAAATGACTATCAATAACAGATTTATTAAATGTACTTAATTTTAATTCAGAGTTATATATATGATATTTAAATAAGTTTCAGCTAATTTCTTGTCCAAAAAGAAATGAATAGCTCTATCATCTTGTTTATTATTAATAGGTAATTCAGAAAATACTCGATTACATATTTTATATAAGGGAGCAACATATTGGTATTAATTTATTAACAGCTTCTATATCTATCAGTTCTCAATTTATCACTGGCATATATTGTTGGACCCTCGCCTCTGATAATAGTGGCACTTTTCGGTATTTATAAAATGACTGATGCTTTCACTAATTGTAATAATGAACTACTACATTTAACCGATTATAGGTGTTTAAGTATGATTTATACCAAGTAATAATTACTTTTTTGATGAGGGAGTTAGCCTAAAATAAGATGCATTGGAGAGATATATCATTTTTTTATTAAACTATCCCTTAAATTATCACCGACAAAGTTACTACCTAAGTAATGTAACAATTAATTAATTTATTTTATAATATATTTTCCAGAATATCATTTAATTTAAAATCAATCATCATAAGATATCAACATCAATAATATTTGATGCTATTTTGATTCTATCTACATAAGGATGATAATAAAATGCCTGTATAGTAAACGTTCCTCTATTTAAATTATAAAGTAGATCTCCATCATCTGAAATCAATATTACAAAGGTTTTCTGTTTACCTCCCATTAAATTATAATTTACATAGTTAGCTTTAAGTTTAGGACCTATATATCGTAAGGGTTCTTTTGTTAGTTTATTAATTATTTGAAATAATAAAGGAGTTTGATATGAAGAGGGTTCTACAAGTTTATAAGATTCTTGAGAGATATTTTGAAATATTACTTGTATGTTTATATTCTTTTGGTCTAACATCCATATTTGGTCAGTTTGAATTATTAATTTAATATCTTCTTTATATTCTATGTTTTTACTTCTGAGAATTAATTGACAGAATTTTTTCATTATTTTTAATTTTAAAATTAAAAATAATAATTAATAAAAGTAAGAATTGTCAAAATTAATAATCAAAAATTTTAAGAGCAAATAATAAATATCTAATGAGAATAATTATTAAGAGACTAACATTCAAAATAGTGTAATAGAAGTATGTTAAATTTATAATTGATGTAATATAATCATAAAATTTAGGATGTATTCATAAGTATGATTGAGGAGATCATTATTGTAATTATCAGTCTTCATTAGATATATTTAAGAATTTTTTACAGAGTAGAAAATTCTTCCTTTTGTTATACCTGTATTCAGTCTAAAGACCGAACACAGAATGTCTTTGGCAGACTAATTTATATTATAAATTTATGGGGTCTTTTAAATATTTAAAAGTTTATAATTTGATTAAGAAAGATTGGATATGCAACTGGAGGATTGATTTTATGTTTTGGTTAAATTATCACTCATGTTAAAAGACGAAACTGATATTAATTAGTTACATTTACTATCATAATTAAGTATTATTATTAGTCTGTTATACGGATTATTTTGTATATAAACCATCATTAATTGAAATTAGAGTTATTGGTATGGGATATAGTTTAAAATAATTATACTATAACTGAATAAAAAATAAATTTTTCGCAATTTTCAATAATTCTTGTTTAACAAAACCATTATTATAGTATGGAGTGTAAATTCATCAAACCAACTACTTGGTCAAGAAAAATTGGATGTGTTACTGGAGGAGTAGCTTTATGTTTGGGTATTAGTACTGCATTTTGTTATTCATTTTTATGGATACTTGATAAAACAAGTTCATCAAAGAAAGATAATAAAAATTATGAAGAAACAACTAAATATTATAGACCACCTATATTGAATAATTCCTTAATGTGTTCAATTTGTCTATCGAGTTTAGGAATATGTTATAGTATTGTAGGTTCATCCTGGATTGGTATATCTGCATTTGATTTCCAACATTTGTTTAAAAATGATCCGAAAAAGTGGTAAAAGCTCATTTTATGGATTAGGTGGAATTATAATGGTTGGTGCTGGTTGTGGTCTATTGAAATATGGATTTGATAATTTCAATAAATATCGTAATTCAAAAATAATTGATTAATTATTCTAAATTATAGAACTTCCCAAGAAAAATTGGTTTTGTATGTACACTTTTCTATTTTATTTTGGTGAATTATTATGTTAGTTAATGATTAAGATTATTATATTGATTAATGATTAACCTTTTGATTAAGAATATTGTATTAATTAATGATTAACCTTTTGATTAAAGATTATTATATTAATTAATGATTAACCTTTTAATTAAAGATTATTATATTAATTAATCATTGTTAAGATATTAATAATGATTACAATATAAATTAATAAATTGAGCATATGCAAATATTATAATAGACTAAAATATAAGACGAAATTATGTAATATTGATATTGATTATTGGTTAATAATCAATATCATACTAAAAAATATGCGATGTAATTTAAATTATTTTAATTGCCATTAAGATAAAAATGAGCACCTCAGATATAATTTTAGATTCTTCTACCCTAAAGAAATATATTACACCCTTACCTGAAGCACAACTATTAACCCCTATGGAAAAGTTCTGTGGAGGTCAAGGGAAACTACCATTATATATTATAACAATGGAACAAGGCAATCATAAATTACATCCTGATTTACCACCTACCACTTTATGGACATTTAATGGTTTAACTGAATTTCCATTAATTAATAATAAACGTTATTGCGGTATTTATGTTAAATGGGTTAATAATTTACCTACTAAGGCTTTATTAGAACAATATATTGATCATACATTGGCAGGTGCAGGAACTGATGTTCCTGATGTTAGGAATGTTGTTCATTTACATGGAGGTGAACAATCAGCTTTTAGTGATGGAGGGCCACTTGAATGGTTTGTACCGGGTCAACATGTGATATATCATTATCCAAATGAACAACCACCTACAATGTTATTCTTTCATGATCATGCTATGGGAATAACACGTCTAAATAATTATGCAGGGATAACTGGTGGTATTTATATAATCAGAGATAAAAAGATAGAAAAACCCTTAAATTTACCAAGAGGTAAATATGAAGTACCAATGGTAATATTTGACAGAACCTTTTCGGTAACTGGACAATTAGTTTATTCAACTAAACCTAGTAATCCAGCTGCACATCCAATTTGGGCTGCAACATTCTTAGGCAATACTATTTTGGTAAATAATGCCATTTGGCCTTACTTAAATGTAGAACCTTGTAAATATCGATTTAGAATAGTTAATGCCTCAGATACTAGAACCTATGGATTAAAATTGGTGAATGCTACTACCACTAATCCAGGACCACCTTTCTATCAAATTGGTACTGACGGAAGTTATTTACCTGAACCAATAATATTAAATGATCCTAGCAATCCTAATTCACCAAACTTACTTCTAGCAATAGGTGAAAGAGCTGATATTATTATTGATTTTTCTGGGTTTAGTGTAGGTACTGAGTTTATAATGATTAACACAGCAAATGCTCCATTTCCTAATGGATCAGCACCAGATCCTAATACTGTTGGTCAGATAATGAAATTTATTGTAGTACCATCAACCTCATTAGGTAATGAATTTTGTATAAAAACACCAACAAATTTATTTAAACCTCTTAATCCTAATAAAGTTACAGTTAAAAGACAATTATTATTACAAGTAGCAGGACCTCAAACTATACCAACAGCCTTATATTTAAATAATTCATCATTTATGAATCCAGTTACAGAAAATCCTAAAGTTGGTTCAACTGAATTATGGGAATTTATTAATATGACTAATGGTATGCATCCAATGCATATCCATTTAATCCAATTTCAACTATTTAATCGACAAGCTTACAATGCAACTCAGTATAAAATAGATTGGACCTCACAAAATAAAGATGTGCCACCTGGTGGAGGTAATTTATTTCCTTTAGATGTAACTCCTTATTTACAAGGTGATCCCATTAACCCTCAAGGTACTAACGAATATGCTTGGAAAGATGTTATTAGAGCTAATGGAAATGAAGTAACTAGAATTTTAGTTAGATTTGCACCTCAAACTAATGGGACACACTTTCCATTTAATCCTACGTTAGGTCAATATGTCTGGCATTGTCACATACAAGCACATGAAGATAATGAAATGATGAGACCTTATCAATTATTTTGTCCAGAAGTAGGTCTTGAACCAAGTATACCTCATCTAACTACTAAATATGAATATTGTGCTGATTATGTAATAGTTGGAAGTGGTGCAGGTGGTGCTAGTATAGCTAATCAACTTATACAGAGTAAAAAGAGTGTAATATTAATTGAAGCAGGAGCTGAACATGATTATGACTCAGTAATTCATGATAGTTATAATGCTAATATATTACCAATTAATTATTTCAATCAATATTTTTGGCCAAATGGTGAGACTACCCCACAAGTTAATGTTAATGATAGAACATTTGATTATACAGGAGGTAGGTTATTAGGGGGATCTACCAGTATTAATGGAATGCAATATGTACGCGGTACAAATAATATATTTGAGAAATGGGAAAATATAACTTGTGATTCAAGTTATGGACCTAAAAATATATTTAAAGAATATACTGAATTTGAGAATTACCATGGATTTTCTACCACTATTAGAGGTGAATGTGGTTTAGTAGATATTCGACAAGCACCTGATCTTCCCACCACTATGACTAAGAAATTTGTAGCTGGTGTAACAGCTGTTACTGGTTTACCAGAAATTCTAGATTATAATGATCCAAATACACCAATTGGACCATTTACTAAATGGCAATTATATCAACATCGAAATGGCTCACGTGTTTCTAGTTCAACTGCATATTTAGATCCATTTATAGATATATCAAAAGATGGATTTATGGCTCACGGTTCTAACTTAAGAATATTAATGAAAGCTACAACAATTCGTATCTTATGGGGAAGTAAAGATAATTGTCCTAAAGCTGAAGGTGTACTTATTTTACAGAATGGTAATTTAATAAGTGTTAAGGCTACTAGAAAGGTTATTATAAGCGCTGGAATAATGACACCACCTTTATTATTACATTCAGGAATAGGTCCAGTAGATGAATTAAGAAAAATAGGTATACCAGTTGTTTACGATAATCCAAATGTAGGTAGAAATTTAACAAATCATACTATGATTACATTAACAGCTAGTGCTAATCCTGATGAAATGGGTATTAATAGATTAGATGATTTATATGTTGGGGGTGCATTTTTGCCAGATCCATCTACTAATTCAGTTGAAAGAGGGCTTCAATTGATCGGAATAAATCCTACAAGTACAACATTTCAAATAGTCGTGATTCCAATTCAACCAAAAAGTAAAGGTAATATTAAATTATATAGTTCTGATACACAACATGTTCCAATCATTGATATTGGTTATTTTACTGATCCAGCAGATTTAGTTACCTTAAAAGCTGCTATTAGACAAGTTAATAATATTATTAATAATATGGGCGATCCATTGTATAAATTAATGATACCAGATCCAGCAACTATTGAAAATGATGCCTTATTAGAAGCTTTTATTAAAGATAATTTAGATCAAACTCATCATTGGACAGGTTCGTGTAGAATGACTGATAATGAGAAAACTGGTGTTGTTGATCCTAGTGGAAAGGTATTTGGAGTTAAAGGGTTAATTATTGCGGATGCTACCATAATACCAGTTCAAAATGATGGTAATGTATCGGGTCCAACTTACATTGCAAGTAGAATCATCGGTAAGAAATTATGTAAACATTAAAAATTAAATTATTAGTTGCTAACTAATAACTTATATCAACTAACATTAGCTATTTTATTGTGCTCGCTGATGTAGATA
>Ga0272448_1001917_pt1 | contig 27166 bp, 27 predicted proteins | sample YNPCB0191_FD_202220 | JGI IMG/M metagenome (GOLD analysis project Ga0272448, IMG submission 202220) | Hot spring sediment microbial communities from Yellowstone National Park, WY, United States - YNP-CB-019-1 | ecosystem: Environmental > Aquatic > Thermal springs > Hot (42-90C) > Sediment... | reverse complement strand
ACCGCCGAAGCCTTTGATTATCCAACGACCGAATCCGCACTACAACCAGTCCAACGCGCGGATCGGCAAGTCGCCGGAACGCTGCGGCGCTGAGGTCAATTGCCCTGCCGAGGTGTTTTGCGGGCCCACGATCTGTCACCGTAACAACGACAGATTTCCGTCCTCGGCTGACGAGAAGTTTCGTGCCGAGGGGATAGTCCCAGCAAGCGCATGTGAGCGCGTCTGGATCAAATCGTTTCCCGTTGGCCATGATTCTGCCCCGGTGCGACTCACCGTACCACGATGCGATTCCTGTCGTTTCGGTAGGCTCGCTGCCGATGGCCGGTTGAAGCAAAGCTGATGCGGCAATGAACAGAAGCGCGGCAGTTTTCATGGCAAACTCGTCGAGGGCGCCGCCGGGTGGCTGTTGAAATCAGGTTTCACCGCCAGTTTCCACCGTTTTCGCCCAGGCGGATTGAGGTCAGGTCGCGGCCTGTTGTGCCGGTTCCCGTTGTTTCCGCTCGCGCAACCAACCGGTCGCCCCACAATAGCCATACCGACAAGGTTTCCTCTTTCGTCCGCCACGCCAACCTAAAACTTGTGGCAAGGCAGCCTGCGATGATGCCTGTGATACCGCTGCACAGAAGCGTTGGCTTGTTCAAGCGCTACGGGAACAATATGCAGCCTCGGCTGTCGGCTTTTGTTTTGCATTTGGGTCCTCGCGTTGGTGCTGGTAAGCAAACTGGGCATATTGGATCATGTCATAGAATGTGTCCTGTTGATAGGTGCGCGCAGCGCGTTGCGCTTTGAATACCACAAGCATGAGCTCGACCAGCCAATCAGGTAGCGGATGGGGAAGCTCGATGCCGTAGTGCTGGTTAATGAGTCCGGTCCACGACAGACCGATGTTCCGATGCGACTCGGAGGGGAGACCGTAGATGTGACTTTTAGGACCGGGCGCTTCTGTCATTTTGTCAGTCTGTGAAATGGGGTGAAAGCGAAGACGCCGTGATGCGTGTCCACCAAAAATCCGACTTGGCAAGGGGCCGCGAATCTGCCGGCTGAGTGATCATATTCTGTCGTGCCGGTCAGCGCGCCGTTCACTATCACCCGATTTTCCAAGAACACCGGCGTGTGCCAGTGGCCAGTCACAACATAATCAAATCTTCTTCGGTTCATTCTGCGGATTGCTTCCCGCCCAACCTCGCGCTGAATGCCATACCACGGCACCCCCATCCAAGCCCGAACCGTATCTCCATGCTCACACAAGAACCGCCATCCATTGATGTTCGCCATCATCTTCATCCCGGGGGAGGAAATGCAGACCACGTTTGGCAAGGATCGAAGGCGAAGCTCAGCCAGTGCATATGTCAGGTATCCCATATTGTATTCGGCCTTGCGTTTTGCGACCGGCTTCGGCGTTAGCCGCCCGTGATTATCGGCACCGACTTCCCAGAAGTCCACATGGCTGAAGTGGGCCGCGACAGTGGCGACAGCCCACGAGAGAAGCGAACCCGCGCGCGCTACCTGTACCGGTGTCGGAAATTCGGCGTTCGCCCTGAGTTCTTCCCGAATTTCGCCGGAAATCCAGTCGCCGAGACCAATTATGGCACAATGGTCAATTGCGTACGCGCCACGCTGGCAGATCACCCATTTGATGAACGCGCTGACAATCCGTTCGATCCCGGCCTGCGCCGCCTTCCAATTGAATCTGTTGCTGAATTCTACCTCGGACCCGCGGATAATTTCGCCGATGTGCCAATCGCCAAGGAGCAGAACTGCGGAAACCTTCGGTTTTGATCGGGGCTGGGGTTTTATCAGCCTCACCTTTGGCGGTTCAATTTCTCTGACTGCGTCTCGGAGCCGGTCCATCGTTTCCTCCCGGGAGCCGAGCCGCTCCTTCAGAGATGCAATCTCGGTCCGCAGCATCGTTATCTGCTTTCGCAGAAAGTATTCGATAGGCTTCGTTTCTGAGGCCTCCCCAAGCGTCGTTGGACCAGCGCATATGGCGCGGTCTCGGTATTGTCGGCTTGCTTCACCGCTCGATCCAGCTACCCATCTGACAGCAGCGCGTGCGCTTTCGATGCTCGGGAACAAGTCCGGTCGCCTGTCAGCCAGGGTCCTTGCGATCGTCTTGAACGGCAACGTTGGGTTTGCCGCAAGCGCAGCACGCACTATAATTGCGCGCTGGCGTTTCCATTCTGCCGCGCCACGCGCCAGTGGCGTTGTGGGTTTCGTTTCGTTTCGTTTCGTTTCGACGCTCATGGTTCCTCTGTGCCGATCGGCCTTGCCCGACCTGATTGATCGAGATAATAGTGCTCGCTCACGATCGGCGAATTGCTCAGGCCGGCGGCTGCCGCGTAAGCGTGCAGGGTCTTGTCCGAGTAAACTGCAATCGGTCCAGAATAGAGGGTCCACTGACCGGCCTGCGGTTGGCCGTAGAGTTGCGTTATCTGATAGTAGATTGACGCGCCAGACGTTTTTGAAGTCAGCGTGACGGTTTTTGGATAGGTCTTGTACGGTCCGCCAACCGGATCGACAACTGGCGATAGCGCCGTGAGACCTTCGCCGATCGACAGGGTTCGCGTCGAGCCGCCGATGCTAACCTCTGATTGGGCGACAAGGCCCGATTCGTCTGTTGCGATGCCAAACAAACGCCAGCAGCCGGGCTGCGGAAGGGTGAAAGTCGCAACAACGGTTTTCTGAGCAAGACGGTCTCGCGACGAGAACAGCACAACCTCGTTCGCGCCCATCCTGCCAACAAGTTTGATCTCCGCGAGGTAACTGTCCGAGGCACTCGCCGAGAAGGACAGCCTGAACGTCGTACTCGGCGGGTACTCGGTGTCCCAGCTAATAGGGCCGAAATCGGTTTCGCTCGCGAGTCGTGCTTCGGCCCCAAGCCATTGAACCTTCGGTGCAAAGATGTTCGCGAACGTGAATTGGACCGGATCGGTTTCGGACAGCTCGGACATTCCGAACTGGTTAATACTCTGAGCTTTCACGTTTACGGTCGCGCCCGTGCGTTGGTATGCAGCGAACAGCGGATGCTTATAAACAGCCAACGACTTCCGCCACAAAACCCATGCAATGTCTCCGGCGTGAAGGTACATCGGCTGGCGACCATCGCAGCCGCGCTTGACCCTTAGACGGTACGTGCCATCGTTTAGGTAAATTCGTCGGACTGACATCACCTCGAACTGTGACGGATCGTTTGCCTTGAACACGACACAGAGCAACTTGTTGTCGGCAACGTCATCGCTGTCCAATAATGCTTCAACCTTTGCCCAATCGTCAGTCGGCACCGAGGCGTCAGGCGTAATCCTGATGCCTTCCGACCAGTCTTCATACGGGTTTTTCGTCACAACGCCGCCGGTATCGTTCGTTTGAGTCTCATCGGGTCCGGGCGACTGGTAGCTGAACGTCCATACGTCAACCCACGTGACTTTCACGCCGTCGAGGTTGTACCCGGTTCCGCCAAGCCCTCGGATGTCAACCGTTTGGTCGTCCACTAGACCGTGCATGTTAGGGTACGTGCACACGGTGGCAAGGTTGTTCTGCCGTTTGCGCCATGCTGTTTGCACCGCTGGTTGCCAAACGCCGTGGTCTTGAGAGATCGTGCCGCGCACGCCACAGCTTTGCTGAGTGCCGAGCAAGCTGTACTGCTGCTCACCATCGGTTTGCCACCAGATGTTCCAGCCGACCGTGTTCATATCACGGCGGTGCACGAGCACACCCAGCGCGCACGGCACGCCAGCAATGCAAGCCGGTACCTGCCATACCTGAACCTGGCCTTCCTCCGGGATTTCTGGTTCGCACGGTGCCTGTCCGATCGGGTGCGAAGCCGCGGTCAAACGCTGCGCAACCGGTGCCGACCGCTCAAGCTCCCATTCGATCTCGACGCTACCAGAATCGGGGCTGCCCCAGCGCTTCGAGATGCAACGCGCGACAAACTCCATTCCGAGAGCCTCATGGCTGATTTTGAAAAGCGAGCCGGGTTTGATTTGATCGGTCTTTTCTGCGCGTGCAGTAAGCGTGCCGGAAAGGGATGGCCATGCATTCAGTTTTAGCATCTCGTTCGCGAACGTCGTCGCCTGCTGCGCCCAATTTATCCACGGCATGTCATACGTTCTCGCCCGAGGCGCCCCGGTCAATGCCCAATTGGCGCGGTCAATTGCCTTCACGCAGCTATCCTTCCAGGCTCGCGCGCCGTCGCTGTAGCGTACGCTGATCTCGTTAAACGACGCCTCAGCCGTCTGCGCGTCGAACGACAGTTCGTCAACAAGGTCATGTTTCGTCACCGTTTGCAGGGTGCCGGTGATCTGTTCGCTATGCGGAAACCTGCCAGCAATGACTTTGCCGCTCGGGTCCCACCTGAACCAGCCGTCATAGTAGCTCGTAAGGTGGCGCAGAAAGTCGCGGATTGTCGTACTCTGTTCGAGGATCGGCGATACGAAAGAATCTTCTGACCGCGCCATCAGCGCGTTCGCCGTTTCGACCCACGACGTTGTGTCAATCACCGAGGCTGGCAACCCCAATCCACTAGCAGGGTTCGTGATGAGTTCCGCAGCAGCAGCAAGGGGGTTCATTTGCCCGCGCTTGTCCTCATGCCCTAGGTCGCCGGTGAGAATCTGTTGGTCAGGCCATCGCCGCATGATCAGCTCGATGTTCGGAGCAGCCTGTCGCATTCTGCCAAGGTACCAGTGGACAAGCTCGACTACAGCGAACCCGCGGCATGGGGGGTGTCCGAGGTATTTTAAGACGCCCATCGGGTGAACATCTTGGTCCAATGTGCCGCGATAGAAGAACATTGTGCCATAGCCGGGAATGTATATTGAGAAGGGATTCGACTTATCCCCCAGCCACACGGTAAAAATCTGCCAGTACATGGAAGGCGGCGCATTCTGTTTAGTCGATTGATGCGTGAGAACGCACTGCCAGATCCGTCCACCATGCGCTACGATGGCCCCTGAGCCATACGTCTTGTTTTCTTCCCAGACCACGTATCCCGGCCAGATTAACTTGCCATCACAAACGACGCCCATTAGGTGCGTCACGGGACCAACGCACACCACTCCGGCTACGTGGCCGTAATAGTCGTAAACGCCTGCGGATGCTTTATTCCAGGACATACACGCTCATTTCTTGCCGCCAACGTCAACCTCGACTGCATATACGCCTGTTACATCGCAAATCCAACGGACAGCGACCTTCCGGTCGCCAACAAACCACGGAATTACCGTTGCTTCTTGGTTTGTATCCAGCTCGACTGGATCAACGTTTGCCATCTCCAGTTCGTCGTTGACGTTGGGCGAATCATTCATTTTGGCCTCCAGATAATTGCAAGACGGTGTCCCCAAGTCGGATCCGCGAGGTCTGAAATTATTACGCCTGGCCCGCGTATGCAATGGACGAACCTGTTTCCGTCGAGGGCAACGCCAAGGTGATGCACGATCCTGCCGACCCTGAATGCGAGTAGATCGCCAGTCTGGGGCGTTGTGCCGTCGATCCGAATAAACCGGTCAAGCCCGGCCATGAACGGTTCGATCAATCCGTCTCGTGCGTAGCGGTAATAGTCCATCGGCACCTCGGGCACGGTTACGTCAATAACACCGGCCTCACGGTAAATCTCGGCAACGAGCTTTTGGCACGAGACACCGATCCCTTTCTGGCTCGCATTGGCCCGGAATGGCGTCCCGAGCCAGCTCTCAGCAATCCGCTGCAGTTTCAGCGACATGTCTTCTTCGGTTGGAGTCATTTCTTGCCACCACCAACTGCCGTGTTCCCGGCCTGAACTAGGCCGGGGTTCGCAACCGGTATCATTGGGAACCCGCCGAAATTGTCGTAATTGCCGAACTTGCCTTCCGGGTTTTCGGCGCTGTACGCTTTGCATGTCTCGGCGCGGCCATCGCACCCCGGCCATATGTTCACGCTGACGCCTTGCGCAGGCTGCTGCGTTAGCGGGCGGGACAGCTGCAGTTCGATCGAGCCGTTGTTGGGCACGCTCGAGTTCGCAATTGAAACCACTTCCGGAATGTCGGTCGCAATCTCAATCCAACCACCAGCGAACCAGTCTTGCCAGAAGGTCGGTTCTTGGCCCTGCTGTCGGTGGAAATTGGTCAGGACCAACTTGTAGGGCCAGCTCGTCTGATATGACGACACCTGGCCAGTCCAAACCCATAGCGAGGGGTTAAGCCTGCAGATGCCGTCGAACAATGCGTGATTGCAGCCAAGCTGCAGACGCATTCGCGGGATTGCGCGGTCCCAGATCGCAAGGCCGCTGACAGCCTTTATTTGGACCGTTTCGCCCTGCACGGACTCGCTTTCGATCACGCCGTTAAAGATGCACTCGACGGCGGTGTCGTACCGGTAGATTTTGACTCGGAGCGCGCTGAACGCGCGGAGAAAAGCAATATCAGCCGCTATCGGTACATCGCCGATTGCCGCTTCAATAGTTACCTCATCTCGGTCCAAGTTTAGGCCGCTTGTGACCGATTTATGGCTAATGCGTTTCGCCGTCCAGACTTTATCGTCTGCAGTCACGTCCTGTTCGTAGCTCGTGTAGCGGGCGACCCCGGTCGAATTGCCAATCGTCCACTCAAACTCGTAAAGATAGCGTCTCGGAGCCAATGGCCCGATTGTCACCCCGAGCTGTTCGCCAGTTGGGATCGTGTATTCGGTCGGCGCTTCCTCGAACTCGTGCGTTATGGTCGCTATGTTCGCGTCATGCCATTCAATTTGTAGCTCTGGCTTTCCGTACTTGGACAGGACAAGGTGATTGATCACGGTCCAGTCCTTTTCGCACGCGCCGGGAGACGAAAACGTAACGAACAACGTCTCGCTGCTTATAGTCCTGATCTTGGCGAAACTGTACGACGTACCGTCCATCTGCCAGAAAACGAGCCAATCTAAGACGCGCAACCCAGCCGTGCTCTTCACATAGATTTTCGTCTGACCTTGGACAACATCTTGCGTGAGACGCGCACATGACGGCCACAACTGGCTCCAGAAGCTATTTCCAGTGGAATGGACGGCGAAGTGATATAGCGCCAACTGACACTGAGCTCTTGTAGCGGTCATGATGGTGCATCTCTGCCGCCGTGCCCGCGCCGATTCGTATGTTGTCAGAAGGGGTTTTCGACCGAATCCGATCTGTCGCTCGATCACCATCAGGTCCGGTTGAGCGCTGAAGTCCTCCAAGCCAATTGCAAAAGGATAAAATTTCGGTGCCTCCGGATAGCTACTGAGCGAAGGGCCAACCGGAAGTGTGCACGGGACTGGCGCAATAGCGTAAGCCGTGTCGCTGGTTTCTTTGAAGCTGTAGCGAACCCGACAATTTTCCGCATCGACCCATTTTATTTCTGGCACAGCTATCGTGCCCCAGAGTAATGGGATCAGGAGATCATCATCTTGCGGTGTCGGGCTAGGCTCGCTGCCGCTTGCGTGGATGGACCAAGCACCGCTCACATCGCGCATTAAGGCGTACATGCCATACGACACAACGATGCTTGCTCGGTCAGCCCAGCGGACGCCGAACGGCCAGAGTGGGCAGAGAACCGGTTGAAGGATGATTTCGCGGCAGTTCCTCACTGTTTTCTCCGCATCGGTACCGCTGAGTAAGGATTCAAACTCGACGGTCCAACGGAGCGATGATGCCAACGGTCGTCGAGCCGTTCGCCCGCTGAGGCCGACCGTCTCCTTGGTAACGGCCGATACCTTTGCGACAAACGGTTTGTCTGTTGCAGGATAATCGTCTAGTAGATAGACTGTTTGGCCCTGCCACGATAGAGCGATCATACGGTCACATTCCCAGAATTTCCGTCACATGTTCGCGGAACAAATCCACGAGCAGCCTCCGACCTTTCGTCGTTCGCAAGGCCTCCAAGGCGGCAGCGCGGCTGTTGTACAGCGCAACGTGCACCTCGGGAGCAGTCTCGCCCTTCGCCGCTGGCGCTGTTGAGACGGCGCCTGCAACGGGCGCAATTTGCGGCAGGCTCAAATTGAAACCTGACCTACCGGGTGCAACAAACTCGACTGACTCGGCCAATGTTGCCGGATTCGCAATGGCCGGGCTGGCCTGCAGCCCGCTGGTTACGATCGGTGAAAGCGGCGCGGAGACTTGGGCTGACGCGACCTGTTCGGCCAGGAAGGTCTGGCTTATCGAGCGAACCGGCGATCCGAGCATGGACGATCCGGTAGCCGCGCTCAGTGATCGACCCAGCGCTGGGTTCAGGCCCGGGCGAATCGCGCTGTCGGCAGCAAAACGTGGCGCGTGGGCCCGCGGGTGTGCCGGTACAGCCGATTGTGGCCAGCTCAGGACAGCATCGAGCGTCTGGAGGCCAAGCTGGCCCTTCTTCACCCTTTCGAGCGTTTCAACGCCGATTCGCTTGACGGTTTTCGCGTCCAGCACGTACTCGCCGCGGTGCGCAATGCCAGCCGGTTCAGTTTCAGGTCCTTCGCCGGTGTAGCCTCCACGCTGAAACCCGGCAGCGCGCACATTGGCCGGCCACGTTGTAATCTCATCATTGATCGTCAGGATCCGAAACTGGCCCTTCTTCACCCTTTCGAGCGTTTCAACGCCGATTCGCTTGACGGTTTTCGCGTCCAGCACGTACTCGCCGCGATGGACGATGCCAGCCGGTTCAGTTTCAGGCCCTTCGCCGGTGTAACCTCCACGCTGAAACCCGGCAGCGCCGCCACTCGCGACCGCAGCCAGGCTGGTCGTCATTGCGGTTGTTTGCCCGGCCTGTAACGCTGCCAGACCGGCCCCGGCAGCACCGCCGAATGTCGCCACGCTTGCCAAATATGCCGGTGTCGCCCACATCGCTGCCGAAGCTGCTGCCATTGGCGCTGTTGCTGCTGTTGCGGCGGCAACAGCGCTGCGTCCAGCGACTGCCATCACGATTTGCGTTGCAACCCAGCGAACGCCCATTTGAACAATCGCGCCGACAATTGAACTGAGAATCGTTCTGCCTATCTCCAACAGGGCCTGCCCCCATGTCTTCGTCCGGAGAATCAGCCCGCTGATTCCATCGCTGATGGCGGAAATCGAGGTCTCAAACACGCCCTTGAAGGATTGCGCAAGCTGCTTCGCCCACGTCCCCCATTCATTTGCAATCTCGACCATTACCGCCCGGAACTGGTCAGTGTAGCTCTCAGGATCCGGTCCGAGCTGCAGTTCAGCAATTTGATAGCGCGCAAGGTGTTGCTGCGCCTGAACCAGTTCCTCGTCGAGTTTCATCCGCTCATTCGTGGTGATCCGTTCCGATTCGCGCATTCGCGTGAGTTGGTCGATATAACCGCGAGTCAATGTTTGTTGCTCGCGAATGGCCGCGGACTGCGCCTCCCATTTGCGGACAGCGTCCATGCGCCAGTCGGCTGATGCGCGCGCGAGTCGTTCCTCGATCCGGGCAGATTCGCGCTGGTATTCGACCTTCTGCTTCTGAAGGGTAAGCTCGATGTTTTCGACTGGCGCGGTCGTAATCTGCGGTTGCTTATCCGTTTGCCGGGTTTTCTCGGTCTCTTTACGTGCGGCTTCGAGCTCGGCTCGCAACCGTTGCGTTGCGGTCGTAGCTGAATTAGCCGATTCAGTCACGCCAATGCCAAGTCCGGCCTGGATCAGGTCAAGACCGAGCAACGTTTCGTTGACGGTCTGTCTTGCGGCCTGCAACGCTGCATCGAGGTTTTCTTTCCACGACACAGGTTTGAGTTCCGGTAGCGGCGGAACTTCAGTTGGCGTTACCTCGAACGTCGAGCGGAGTTGCTCGCGGATGTGATCCGTCGAGGACTTTACAACGGCGCTGGTTTCGAGCAGCCTGCTCTCGAACGTCTTCAGAGGAGCCGTTTCGGCCTCGACCTTAACTTCGACGGGTTTCAGCGTTGGCACCGGAATCGCAGCGCCTGTTGGTCCAAGCGCGGCGATGTTCAGTACCCTCACCAGCGGCGAAAGTTTGTTCCATTGCGTGACGAGAAAGTTGACCACGGACGCCAAGCCGCGGCGTAGAAGGTCAAGCAGGTGCCGGATACCAGCCTCAGCCTTATCCAACACAGTCTCGACGACCGCCATCAGGTACGGGCCGAATTTTTCGACCGGTGCGAATAGGAGGTCCATTTCTGCCGCGCCGAGCGTGTTCCACGCTTTCGCCTGCCAGTTAAACAGCTCGGCAAACGCCCGCTTTACGGTCGCTACGATGATTTCGATCCTGCTCGCGACGTAGTCGATAGCGGTCTGAGCGAGTGCAGCGTTCCATGCCATGATCGGCTCGAACAGGCGCATTGGAGCCCGGATCATCGCCAGAGCGATTTTTTCGATGGTCCGTTGTGCGTCTTCGAGGATTTCGGCCCAGCTTGCGCCGAGAACGCGCCGCATCGCCTCGACGCCTTGCTCAGCACCAGCCTCGAACACGAGCGCAATGAACTCGGCTGTGCGCCCCTCCTTGAACGCGTGCTTAAACGCAATGACGAACTCAGCAACTGCGCCGCCAGCCCGCGCAAAGCCAAGCCGTGATGCACTCAGGATCGCGGACGTCAGAGTCGGTGCCACAGCCTCGATGATCGGCGCCCAGAAACTCAGTACCGCCCCTTTGAGCCGCTCGAAGGCGACTCTGAGTTCCAGCGCCGCCGGTGCAGCACGCGACATCGCCTCGCCAGCAGCGGTCAGGCGCCCGATTCCTTCCGCTGACTGTGACAGGATCGGTAGGAGCTGGAGCGCTTCACGACCGAACAGTTTCACGGCGAATGCTGCCCTCTGCGCACTGCTGGGTAGAGCAGCAAGCGCGTTGCGCACGGCTATGAACTGTTCCTCGGCGGTCTCTGCGGCCAGTTCGTCCACGCTCAGGCCGAGTCGTTCGATCGCTTCGCGTGCCGGGCCGGCCTCGGTTATTGCATCGCCGATGGCGCGCGTCATTCGGAGGATCATTTGAGACGCGCTGTCAGCGTCGAGGCCGAGACCAACCATTTCGTAGCGGAGCGCTGCGATTGCCGCTGTGCTGAGTCCCGTCGAACGCGCCATAATGCCGAGGTCCGAAGCCACGCGCATCGCGGTCGAGAACTGGCTGAGCGCCGTCCGAACGGTCAGGAACCCGGTCGCAATTGCAGCCAGCCGGGTCGCGAACGATGCAAATGACCCAGCAGCGCTTGATACGGCACCGGTCAGTCCTCGGAATTGCCGTGTGGCGCCAGTGGCAGATGCGTCGAGGGCAACAACTTGCCTGTTTGCCCGTGCAAGCTTTTCGGCGGCGGTTTGATCGCCGCTCACCTGCAGAACAATCTGCACCGGTACTGTAGATTCGTCAGCCACTGCTACTATTTCTCAATCCTGCCGATTCGGCTCAGGATTTTCGTTAGGCGCTCTGCTGGCTTGTCTTGTCCGAGACAGAGCGCGATTGCGCTTGCCATGCAATTCATCAGCACGATCGCGCGCCGTGCATCGCGTCGTTCGGCGGCCTCTACCATGAGACGCAACTGCGCGAGCGAATGCTGGCGCGCATGCTCGAACGTCAACCCGCAGGCGACACAGGCTTCTGCGACCCACTCATCGAGGCGAAGCGGTCCACGACGGCGGTTTGCCCGCCTGTTATCGCGGCCATCCTTTTCAGGCGCCGTTGCAGCCAGCGCTCGAAAAAATCCCAGTTAAGCCGTTCCCCGGTCGCGAGCAGGTTTTCGACACTTTCAATCTTTAGGGTTTTAGCCCAGCCGGCTTGCTTGCCGCACAGGAACTCCACTTGGGCCAGTTCATCATCAAGCAGTTCGAGATAACGTTGACAGGCGTCGAGGTGGAACTGTCGCACTTCGACAGTCTCGGTCGTACCATCGAGCTTCTCGACGGTTACCGTCGCCTTGCCGAGTATCGTTTCCATTGGTTTTGTTTCGTTCATGGCTACTCCTCTGTTGCTATTTGGAACGGATCAGTCCACGCAGACGGTCCGCGATTGTTCCGGGCCCTGATCCGAAACCAGTAAACTGTGCCATAGTTCGCACTTGTCCAGACAAAGCTGTCTTCTGACGGCTGAACAGTAGCAATCCACGTCCACGGTCCAACGCTCGACCGTGCGAATTCAATGTCAATCAGCGCCCCCTGCTCATTGGTATCAGTCCAGCTAATCTCAACCGCGCCCTGTTCGGTCCAGACAGCGCCAGGCTCATCGGGTACGGTAGGGAGCGATGGCAATGTCTTGAACCCAGGATACGTCCGACTTCTTGCTGCTGCATCGGTCTTTGCCCAGAACGGTGCCAATCCGAACGCTGCGGCCTCGCGGATCATTATCTTGGACTTGGGCGATTCGTCGCCGTAGTATTCCTCCCAGAATGCGTATCGGCCCCTGAGCCGTTTCACCAGCTCATGCTGTGCGGTAAAAGCAAGCTGCCCGTTCAGGTAAACCAAAACGCGGCCCTTGTTCCAGTCCAGTACGACCCTTCCGTTGTGGTCAACTCCGTACTCGAGCATTTGATCCGGGAACCGCCATAGGGCGACTTCGCTATACATGATGCCGTCAACGATGAAGTCGAGGATAACAGCGTTACGATGAAACCGCACGTGGACGATGTTGTGAATCCAATTCGGTGTACTGCTCGGGCCGCAAGCCATTACAAACAGCCCGTCAGGGCCTTCTCCAGCGATTTGTTCCCATCTGAATGTCGCAGTGAGCTCAATCGGCTCGCCTCGTAAGACCTGGCAGGCGTAGATCGTCTTGCTCAGTCCGAATTTGCTGGCCGTTAGGTAACCGCACTGCACCATTCCGTAGAGACTCCGAGCTTGGCCGCCAGGACCGATCAGCACCCATTCATCGCCGAGTAGCGGGTAGCCTGCAGAAGGTTCCTCCGTGTCAGGGCGATTGAAGTCGTCGTACAGCAACGCAGATTTAAGGCCCATCGTCATGTTTTGCCCGGGTGTTGCGCCGAGGGACGCCTGTCGCTGGACCATGATTCCAAGTGCGGTTCTTGCCTTGCCAACCGGTGCAACCGGCTGGGCATCGCAGATCGTGAGTCCATTGCAAAGGAGTCCGCACGCTATCGCTATGACTGTTAAGTGTGTCCTCATGTTTTCGCTCAGCTTTTTCACCTGATTGGAGCATATTGCATGCACCATTGAATTGCAGTCAGTTATAGCGATTTTTCGAGGTGTTTTTGCGCCTTTTCGTCTTACACGGTGTCATAGAGCGATTACCCAACGAGTGTCGCGCTTTCTTGGTACGGAAGGTCGAGGGGGATCAATTGATGCGCCAAGTTCTTTGAACGCAAGCTCCGCCGTTGCCTTGAGATAGCTGTCATAGCAGGCTTGCCAATAACAGGTTGCTCCAAGAACTTGCCCGACTAGGCCCGTCTGCACTTTCAATAAATCGAGCCCGTTGATTGAGACTGTCACCGTACCAGCCGCAGCGTTTATGTCAGCTATTACGAGGTAATGGATTCCGACGCTGAGCTGAGGATCGAAGAACTGTTGCTTTCTGAACGTCTCGACACCGTTCTTGCGGATGCGAACGTCGCAACGCGATCGTCTGACGGCGATATGCAAGCCATTGGCACCGGAACAAGCGTTCTGTTCATTCGTGCAGCCCATGCTCATCCAACCCGAATAAGAAAGCCCGTTGGGCACCAACGCCCAGCGGACTTCAGCAAACAGAATCGTAGGGGCTGCGCCAGGGCCACGCTCGTTTATGAGGACGAATTGACCGTCGCGGGTCTGCCGTGACGATGTTGCGTAGCCGGACCTGATGCAGCCATACCGTCCCGGAGCTACGCCACTTTCGTTTGCGATCAGCCATTTCCCGCCCCGAACCGCCGTTCCGAGGTCCGGTTCTGTTGTGTCGGCGCGGTTGAAATCATCATACAAGTAGAGGCGCCGATGTTCCACCTGACCGTATCGGGTTTCTCTCCAGTGCATTGCCAGTCCAGTGGCTAACGCTCGATGCCATGCCCCACCTTCCGAGTAGTCTATTTCTAATCGCGAGACGGCGCGTTCTGCCACCCCCAGCGCGCATAGGCGCTCACCTCCTTGATTGCAGCTTCTGCCGTTGAATTGGTGTGCGAGTAAGTTGATTCCCAGAACGCGTATGTCCCGCAGACTTCAGCAATTGCGCTGTTCTGATAAGTGAGCTTGAACTCGCCGTTCACCCAGATTGTGACCCGGCCGAGGTCGGGATCGATCTTTGCCACAAACAGGTGCGGCGTATTTAGAGGCAGCTCCGGGCTTATGCTCTGGGTTGCGTAGGGCGTAAACACATCATTCTTGATGCGGTCAATGCTTACAGATGATCGACTGAATCTGAGATGGACGCAATCCTTGACTATGTAAGGCTCAATCGAAGGCCCGCACCCGCATGCAAGAAGGCCTTCAGCACCGCTACCGCCACTAGGGATCCAAATGCCGCGCATTAAGAGCTGTGTTACCATGCCACCCAACGCGTAAGGCGTAATTGCGAACCACGTGCCGGCACTACCAACAACTGTCGTTGTAGCACGCCCGGATCTGATGCAACCGCGCGTGCCCGGCACCCTCGCGCCAATGCCGCCAATGATCCATCGACCGCCAATCACCGGCGTTCCGAGGTCTGGCTCTGTCGTATCGGCCCGGTTGAAGTCGTCGTACACGGCCAAGCGTCCAACCTGCAGTGACTGTGGCTTGTTGCCAGTCCAATTCGCAGGCTGACCAACCTGTATCTGCTGTGGCTTTTCGTTTGTCCAATTCATACGCTGATCGCCTCAGGAACGCTGTTGGCCAATCCACCATCGGTCGCAACGCTGAACCCGCAAATCTTACCCTCGCACGTTGAGTCGGCAGCTGGATAGCTGAGCTGGAAGAACGGAATTTGGTAAAGATACTGAATGATCGCCGAGGTCGAGACGGTAACCTTGAGCGCGCCGTTCACGTACAGCCTGACGACCCCGCGGTACGGGTCGATCCTCCAGACAAGCGTGTGAACTACGCCGGTCGAAAGTTGAGGTGAAATCGCAGCCTGCTGGAGGTTGGTCATATTGCCATTGCCGAATACGTCAAGCGTTATGCTGTTCTGGTACCAGCGGGAGTAAATCGCGTTGTAAGCGACATAGGGCGACAGCGACTTGGCGAAGCCAGTGCCGAAGAACGGTGGGCCGCCGGTCCCGCCAGCCGTATCCCATCTGGCCTTGAAGGTCAGTTGAATCGCTTTGCGGTTTATATCCGCCAATGTGGCGTAGAAGTTGCCACCACTGCCAACTACGCTGGACACAACGACGTTGTTCAGAATCTTGCCCTTCGACGCCGGGGTTATGCCATTGCCGTTGCGCAAAATCCATGGACCGCCTCGTCGTGCAATGCCAAGGTCCGGTTCTGTCGTGTTTGCGCGGTTGAAATCGTCGTCAACCGCTAAAACCGATGCGAGAATGATTTCGGGCTTGTCGTTGCTCCATGCCATATGCTACTCCTTGAGCTTCGCAGCTTCGATATAGTCCCAGTAGGTCTTCGACCTTGCTCTTGCGAACAAGGCTTTCCAGTCATCCTCCGGCACTTGATCGGCGCTGCCGTACTTTTGTACGATGGTGACAATCTCGTCGATTGCGGGCAGTCCGTATTGGGCTATCATCGCAATCACAAACATCGCAAGCTGCAATTGGCTCATTGTCGTTTCACAAGTTCGATCGTTTGAAGAACGTTAGTCGCCAGGGCAACAACGCGGGACGTTGCGGCTGTAACGTCGCCCTTTTGAGCGGCCTTATAGCCAAGTACAACAATCTCACACGACTGCAGTCCTGAAAGGTAGGCGTTGTACGCTTGTTCGACCGCCTTGTGCTGCTCTGGCGTCACTGGAACGGCTGCGCAATAAGCCCCCCATGATTTCATAGCCGCGTCAACGGCAATAGTGGTACTGGCAATAACGCGGTATGCCTGAACCTCGGTTGTCTTGCAACCAGACAAGGCTAGGGCTAGAAGGACCATTCCAGCCACGAATCCAAGTGTGACTGTTTTCGTGTTCATTTGCTTTCTGTCATGCAAGGTCTCTTGGCCAGTTCGATTTTGAGTTGTTCGAGCGTCTCGAGCGACTTCGCCTGTAAATTAATCATCTGCCGCACGAGCCACGCCGAGAAAGAGATCGCCGTTATTGCAGTTACCAAGCTAAGCCAAACAATGTCTTTCTCACGGGCCAGGTCCGCGACTGTCGGCGCCGCTGGCGCCGCAGTCTCCTGCGCAAGTAGGGTAAGGGTTGTGGCATGTACCAACCACAAAGCCACTGCGAGCCATGTCAGCAGGTTAATGCGGTTCGTGTTCAAGGGAGCTAGAGCGATCCGGTGTTCAAGCTGGAGTGGAGCACGTCCGCCTCGAACGTGAAGCTGACAGGAGCGTCACCGAAATCCGTTTCGGCGTTGATCGTGAGGTGGACCCACAGGTCAACAACGTTCACGAGCTGATCGTTGTGGTCATATTGCTGGATTTTGAGCCAGCCGTTTTTGACCGACCCCTCGAGCGGATTATACTGCTCCGACTGTTGATTGAGAGCAAGCGTTCCAAACAGGTTTTCAATCGCGAACGGACTGAGGTCGTCAACCGTGAACGTTACCTTGATCCGCTTCTTGCTTTCGAGGACCTCGTACAGCCGCTTCTGGCCGGGGCTTGGAATCCAGCGTTCGTGAACTTCCCTTTGCGGTTGGACTTTCAGGTCGCTTACAAGGCCGACGTCAATCCAACCAGTGTCATCAGCGCCGGGTTTGCTTTCGCGACCGCAGGTGCCCGGGGCGGGAACGGTGTAACTGTCTCCTTCGCGGAAGAACCAGACGTGATTACCAATTATTCTTGCGCCAGTTGTGAGTGCCATAGATTCCTTTCACTACGTTTCGTTTCGGCATAGTCTATTTGCGCCGCCTGCGCTGCCGCCGATTGCAGCGCACGCTGTATTGGTTCGCCAGAGCCATAGGTGGTCTGGTAAATGTGTTCGGGACCCGACCTTTCATTTCGCATCCCATCCTTTTTGCATCTTGTTGCACGGCGATCCGCGGAACCTCTTCCGTCGGCGCTTTCGCCAGCCGCCACCGACCGTTGGAGGCCCGTCGCCGTGATTTGATGCCGTCTTTTTCATTGTCGCCTTGTGCCTCGGAGCGTCCGCGGCAGCTTAAGATTGATGATCAAATTTACGTGCACCGCCAGCGGAGTTGCAAACATATTAACAAACCGAAAGCTTACACCAGCAGCGAAAAAGCCGAATGCTGGGTCAAGCATTCCATCCGGCTTGCATTCGATCGCGTCACAGAGCTTTTCATAGGCGCCGAGTGCGCCTTGAAGGCCGTCTTTGAGGTCCGTTGCCAACACAAAGCCGATGTCAAGGCTCGGTCGCGCCACTTCCTGCGGCGAGGTTATCTCCTGCGGCAACATTCCGGTCAGCCGGAGCCACGGCAGCGTGGCTTTCCCCTCCACCTCTGCCGCAAGCTCGCGTCTGAAGTTCCAGCCAGACAAAAAACCCCCATCCACGTGGGCCTGTATCCGGTCCAAGACCAATGTTACTGACCTCGCGTAAACGCCCATGTCACGGTTTTATGCCGGCGATTGCATTCCTGATTGTCGCCCGCATCTCGTAGAGCAATGCGCTCTCCACAAACGGTCGCATCCGCGCGACAATTCGCCGAGGTTTGATGCCGCGCACGCGCCTTCTGAGGATGTAGTCCTCGCCGTATTCAAGGTCCTCATTCCATCCGAACGATGCCTTCCTGTTCAGCGGTATGTAAAGGGCACGGGCCCGCTTCGGGTAGATGAATCCGGTGCCTTCATTGGCAGTGCCGAATTCCAAGTAGCGCATCACCTTGTGAGGATTACGCACCACCCATTGGCCGGGTTTTTCGCCTTTCACCATTTGCCACGACCGCCGAACTTGGCCAAACCACCTTTTGGGCGTCCGCTCCACAACCTCTCTTAGCACCCTGGCTGCGGCGCGTGCAATTGTCGCGTCAACAGACTCCGGCGAAAGAGCCCTTTTGATCGCATCGAAAAGCTCATTTGCCGATCTCGAGTTAACGTTGACGGTAATCATGGGATCAAGGGTCTTCGCTGGCCGATAATATCCCAAGCGGCTTTTGGAATCTCTTTGTTCGTGATGTGCATCACCGAACCATCAGGCCCCACGATCTCCTTCTGATTATGCCCCGTGAACGCTGCGGCTATCATTATGCACGCGCGCGTGATTTCCTGCGGCATGCCCTTTGGCACGTCCGTTGAAGCGGTCTGCGGCCAACCAAACAGCCCGTAGATTTCGACGCAGTCGGTCTTGTCAAGGCCAAGCCATTCGAGCTCATCCACCCGGATCAGCCGCCGTCCAACTAAGACATAGTCTTCACCCGGCACCTGCTCTTCTTCCTGCCAGACGACCTTGTCGATCCGCTGAATGTGGAGGTAAGGAATCCATATCATGTCAGCAACGGCCCACCTGCTGCAGCCGTAAATCTCGATCGGGTTGGTCGTATGGTCGTGCTGGTAGAAATCATACCCGAGTACTCTGTCGATGAACCTGCTGGCGTGGTTGATCGCTTCTTCGATAACCGGGACAAGGCTTTCATCCCGGTTTCGCAGCTCTTCTTGCACCTGCGCAACGGTGCAATATGGATTTTCAAGCGACATTCTTTTTGGCTGATAAAACGCTTATCAGAAGTGCGTGGTGCGGCGTTCGCGCCGTGAAAGAAATGCCCATGCGTCTGGCAAGATCGCGGAGTTTCTCAAGGCTCAGTTCCATTATTTCGAGACGCGCTACACGGTCTGGATCATTCTCCGGCGAATCGAGCTTACGCTTATCGCCGGTGTATTTCTCCATGGGAACGAATAAGCGCGACCCGGCTACTGACTCCGCCTCGCGATTTGTCAGCCTGAGTACGTGCCCGGCGCGCACAGGTCCGAATCGTCCGATGTTCGCTAACGGCCCCACGTAAACGACTTCTTTCATACCCAAGCGTCTTATGGCCGGCACCGTCCGTTTGTTAGTTGGACGAGTGTAATGCAGTTCTGCAGGGTACGCAACGGCACCTGCCAGTGAAACACAAGCTCAATCAGCGGCTACAAGCCAAACCGTAAGCGTGACGGTCGCGTTTTCGGCGAGCGCGTCTTGGCTGACCGAGAGATACAGGTACTTTGCTTCAACGTTCAGAGCCGTTTGGCCGCTCACTTTGTCGTACTGGACTGTTGCGGCAGCCGCCGGTAAATTGATTGCATCAGTCGAGACTTTCCTGTTGGCCAGCGCAGTCGGCGCGTCATCCTCGGACACCTTTTCATCGCTCCAGTAGGCGTTCACAGTCAAGGTTTTCCCTTCGCCGGGCCCGACATCACCTGTGACGACCTTGGTCGTGATGTAGATTTTCCTTGTAAGCGCCTCGCCGATCACAAACTCTGTCACGTTCGAGTCCGTCTTCGCTTGGTCGTCGAGCTCGACCTGTATTACGACGGTCTGACGGTCGTTCTTCAGTTCCTTCGGTGTTCCCATGCTACATGTTCCGGTTAGGGCCAACCGGCGTTAACCGGCTGGCCCATTTCACCAGCGCCGGAAGCCTACGCGCGGCCTGCCGGCGCATTGCTCATTCTCAAGCCGTATAGTTGTAGCCGATCGCCAGTGACGGGACCGATGCACTCGGCGTTTCAAGCGGCGAAAGGCCGCGCCGGAAGCTCGCGACAACTTTTGTCACTTGGTAATCAACGTCGCGCACCGTCTCCACCATGAAGTCGCGCTTGCGTCCGATAATGAACTGGCTCCTGTTCACGAACAGGATCGAACCCTTGGTCTTTGTCGTCCCGTCATAGACGCCGTTCGCGTTCAGGTCCTCGCGGCAGCGGGCGCTCTCGACAATCGGCACTCCCCAGATCGTTTCGAGCGGAGCCCCGAACAACGTTGCGCTCGTGCCAGCCTTGTCAGCAGTCATGACTTCAGGCAGCGCCAACAGGTCGTTCTTGCCAGCGATACCGCAGATTAGCAGGCAATCGCGCGGGTTAAGCGCGTATTTCTTCATCAGCTTCAGCAATGCCCGCAGATTCGCGGCGGATATGCCGCCGGTCGAGAGGTCCATCTTCGTTTCGGCTTGGGCCAAGGCGTATTTGCGGAAGCCGTTGAAAGCCTTTTCGGCAGCCTTCGGAATCGCGTTGATGTCGGAATCCATGTGCGTCTGGGCGGTATCGCCGTTGAGCATGGCGGCCTCGAAACAGTCAGCAGCGGCTTCAGCAAGCAGCCGTTCGATCCACGGCAAGACCGGTATGACTGCGTCCTCGGTGAGCTCATAGCTGAACGTCACTTTCGCCATGAACTTTTTCGCGTCAAGCGTCACAAGCCCGGTGCCAGGTGTGCTTTCTGTGCCAGCCTGACCCTCGGTGCTCTCGTAGTAGAACGTTGGCCGGGTGGTTGAGAGCGGCATGGTGTACGGCTGAGTCGGCATTGCTACCTCGTACGGTGCAAGAAGCGCATACAACTTGCTCGCAAGGTACATGCGCCGCTGAAGCTCAGCAGACAGATCGGCCGGCACGAGCTCATCGCCAGCCCCTTGCGCGGTCGATGTCAGGGCCTTCAGGCCGTACTGCATGCGCGAGATCATCGCGTCACCGATTTTCTCGCCCTTGCGAATGACGTCCTCGGAGATGCCCTCGTTCATCGGGCGCCGGGTAATGATGTTCAGCAACTGCTTGCCGTGCAACGGCAGGTTGCCCTTGCACCATGACACGGGTATCTCGATGACCTCGCGGGTAGCATCGGACGGATCAGCTACCGGCTTCGCCTCAGAACGGGTTTGAGCAAGCGCGCGTTTCGCTGCCTCTTCAGCCAGCTTGCGCACTTCGTCTGCAGTCACTGTCTCTGCAGGCTTGGCCGAGACCGCCTTTTGGACGGCCTCGGTAACGGCCTCAGAGATGCGCTTGTCGGTTTGGTTGAGTACCTCACCGACGCTTGCCTTGACGGCCTCGGCAATGAGGCTCTTGACTTCGTCTGCGGTTAGCTCATTGGCAGTTGGCTTTTGTGGCTCGCCGCCAGCCGCATTTTGAGCGTTTCCCTTGATGGTATCGGCTTTTCCTTCCATAGACGTTTCGTGTTAGTTCGGGTCCAAGCGTTTCGTTTCGTTCCAGCCCACGTCCCGAGCGCCTGCTCGGGCAAACTCAACCGGTGCCGGTCATCTTGAACGCCATTGCTCTGTGTTCTTCTTCGGTGGTCAGCGAACGCACCGAAATCGTCGCACGCGGGTTCGCAGGCACCGCTACAAGCGAGCCTTCCCAGAGATCGACGCGCACGATTGTGCGGCCATCTTCGGCATAATGAAAAATTCCACCCATGCTAAGCGACCGCAGGATACCCTCGACTACCTTCCACCTCGTGTCGGTATTCCCCGGGGCGTTGCTCAGCAGCGCCTCAACGTATAATCCGTTGTCGTCTTCGACCGCTTTCGTGAATACCCCGGCCAGGCTTCGCACGTCGTTCTCATGATTGATCAGCAGCACCGGGTTGGCCATGAACTTCTGCAGCGAGTCGGCAAATGCGCCAGGACGAACAGTCTCGCCGTCCCGGTCAATATTGCCGAACGTGGACAGATAGCCGTTAATGGTCACGTCCCTGTAGTCCACAACGGTTCCGTTCGAGGTCACAGGGGTCCACTTCTTCCTGCCCTCGCCTGTGATGTCAATCAGAGCCTGCCAGTGCATCATTTTCGTCCTCTGCACCGGGGCACTCTTTGTGCGAACGACCCGCAACATGGCATCCTACTCGCACGGGCCAGTTGGAAACGCAAGCGGAACGTGGCCATGAAAGCTTACATTCTCTCCCACAGCCAATCCGGTGTGTTTCGGCCTCCTGGAGGCCAAATCGCAAGCGCCTTGATAACCCCCACATACGCAGCGTCCAAAACAGCGCGGCGCGTTTCCTTGTCGGGTTCCTGTTTGAGCGCAGGCCACATAAAACCGCTTCTTGCTACCGATTCAGCCGGGCCCGGGACCAGAGGTCGCCATCCGGTCGGAGACTCGACTACGCCGATCGCCAAGCCGTTGCCGAATGCGACAAGATATGAGTGCTCATCTCCGGCCACGATTCGCATGTTTTTGATGTGGATTCCGCTATGCATCTGCGTTTTCCGCTATCTGAACCTCGATACCGAGTGAATTGAGTTTTTCCACAATCTGCGCCGACGGTGGAGTGTGGTCTGGAAAAATTACCCGCCGAATGTCTTTTGCCGTTACCGGCTTGTGAATCTGTACTTCCCAGTAGTCGTGTTGCGCTTCGACCCCCAGTTCACCCCTTAGCAGGTCCGTTAGCGGATCGCCATAGCGCATCAAGGATGTTGCACTGAACCAACGCGGCTGGTTGACCGGGGATGCTATCATCAGCTGGCGATATGCTCCGTACCTGTACTCCCACGACCGGAACGAGTCGCCGAGGGTCATCGTGCAGTATCTGCGCACGTCATCCTTGAGCTCAAGCGCGACTTTGCCGTATGCGCCCACGGTGGTATATTTTCGGATTGAAGCCATCCTGTCCGGGTCAAGATAGCCGTAGATCGGCCTTTGGGTCTCCGGCGCGTTTCTTGGAACGCCAATTGCCCGTTCCTCGACCATGATGCGCCGTTCCCGGTAGGATGCGTCCGTTGACAGGCTGGGCTTGTAGCCTTCCTGCAATATCCGATCCAGAACGTTTTCATCCTTGATTCTGATGTAGATTGAGCTCACTGCAGTTCGCCGCGCCAATGCCCGTTCAAGCGTCTCTTGGTATTCGCTTACCGTCATGCCGTGGCGGCGCGCGACCTGTTCCATTCGCTCGAAGATCGCAGGGTCAAGCTGAGAAGCCCGTTGTTCTATCTCAGCCAGGCCCGGCAGGTCCGGCGCGACCTCGACGAAGTCCGGTCGTGGATCAGGTCTCGGCGCAATGTTTTCTTGGCCTTGGCCGAGGTCAACCTGCTCGCCCTCGACGGATCGGACACGGCTTGGCACCATGCAACCGGTGTGGTTCGGGTGAAACCTGAGCTTGGGCGCATCCTGCACAGGCACGTCTCTGATATTGCACGTGCTCTCACCGCGATACATGAACTGCTGATAGGACGGCTGTCCCCACCGTTCTTCCTCACGCGATTCGCAGCCAAGGACGGATACGTGCGTCACCACGCCGCTTGCGGCCATTGCTTTCGCAGTCGCTTCGTTCCACGCGAGCATCGTCTCGGTTCGTGCAACGGTTCTTACCTTGGTTTCGCTCCAGTTTCGGAGCCCGGCACGAAGCTTGTCAGCCACCTGAACGACGGTATCGCTCTCCTTGATCGCGTCTCGCAGGAGCTTGAGGACTTGGTCTCGCGTTGATTCGTTGATGCCGGTTATGCGCTGCGCAAGCTCGGCGCTGTTGCGGGCCACGGAGCGACGCAAGCCCTCGTCTTCGAGACCCAGAGTCCTCAAACAAAAGTCCCGTCCGAGGTCAAACGTCTCATCAGTCGTATGCCTTACGGCTGCTTCTACAGCAAATCCAGCCTGCTCGAGTTCAGCCTGAATCGCTTCCCGCCAGATGAACTCCAGCGTGCCGGGATCAATTCCGAGGCCTTGGGGTTCAATAACATGCTTGGCGGTCTTGCCAATGATGTTCGGGACTCGCTTGACCAGCGCCCCGTAAACTTTCTGCAGCCTTGTCCTGAGCTGCGCTTCTGCGGTCCGCATGACGATTTTACCCCCGCGGAAAAAGGTCATGATCAGTCGTTCGCCCTCGCGGGCGAATCGAGTAGCGTTCCACGTGCTGCGCGGCAATCCAGTGTAAAGGTTTCTGTCCGCAGACCGGTTTTGCGGCACGGCTTGCGTGCGTTTTCGGCGCTCAACGGTTGTGCAGGCGCTCATCATGCTGGTGCAGGAAACACCCTGACCGCACAAGCCACTCGCATTACGAATGTTGGATCACGCCTGTGCAATTTGGCGTGGTTCGGCTCTGGGAGTCGGCAGCGTTCGCGCCATAGCGCGCTCCCTTGTCCACGCGAAGGCAGTCCGCTTGCCAGCCGGACTCGTCCCCGTCCGAGTAGCGCCATTGTCATCGGCACCGTTCTCACCAGGCTGTTGCAGGACGCGGTCGTCCTCGTCCTCGATCGAAGCAAACGTAGGTTCGGCTGGCCCGACTTCGAGCACGGTTTCTCCTACAAGGCTCTCTTCCTGTTCAAGAATGTCGTCATGTTCGGACATATTACAACTCCATGGCTGTTTTCAGGTTTAGTCTCGGCGAAATCCGAATTCGCCGTCGCCGTTCCGGCGCAACACCGCCACCTCGCGCAGTGCAGATGTGGCAAAGTCACGCACCATTTGTTCAGCAGCCCGCTCTGCTCCGGTGGAAATCAAGGACACGCCCGACAACTCAAGCGGCACGAGCCCTGCGGTGATGTAGTGTTGATTCCATGCCGGATTGTCGGGGTCCGTAGGCAGTCCGAGCGCGGCGCGCGCCTCGTTGATGCTGATCAGGCCGCGGTCAAATGCGGTTGCGACTGACATGACGACCTGGGCCTGGATGACCGTCATCGGCTGGAACACAAACCGGTAACTGCCGTAGCCGGTTAGCAGGTCGGTCGTTAACGTGTCCCCAATGCATGTTAGGAGCGGCTTTACCGTATAGGTCCGAAACCGTTCATCGTCAATCTCTGCAGTTGCGTAGTTGGCTGCCTCGCGAATTCCAACTACCGAGAGCGGCACGCCATGCAAGGTGTAAATGTTCTCGATTGAAAGACGGCTGCGTTCGATGTCCTGCATTTCTTGCACCGAAAGGCCGAGCCGTTCGTACCGCCATTTGCCGCTGAGCCATGCCGTTTTACCGGCTTTTTCGGACCCGCCGTACTGTGCCTGCCAGCGCGCCTTGGCCAATTCCCACTCTTCCTCATCCGTTACGGCATCCTCGCAGATCAAGATTCCGCTTGGTGCAGCGCCGTTCTTCCAGAATGCGCGTTGCCACACATCATGGTTTAGGACCTCTTGAAGCATCTGCTCGCCTGCTTCAATCTCCCCGAGGCCGTAGTAGTCGTTGTTCGGGTGCGGCTTGAACCAGTGAATGATTTCTTCAGGCTCGAACGGGATGATCGTGCCGTCATCGCGCCTGTAAGTGTATCCGGTGAGCTTGCCGGTAGCGCTATCGACGGCAATGCGCACTTTGCGCGGGTTCAGCAGCCAGAGTTCGCGAGGGCGCTCGCCGTCCAATGTCGCCTCGGCCTTGTAAGCGTATGCGTTGCCCGTAGCCTTGAGATGGAACGTAAGCCGGTACAGGAAGTCGCTCAGGGTCTCCTTTTGATTCGGGTACCGCAACAGCCTGTCGAGGTCCTTGGGCAGCGATTTGACGGGCCCGTCCGGGCCTTGAATTGTGAACGGAGTTGACGCAACCGCGTTCGATACGATGTCCAGTGCGCGCCACGTTGCCCACAGCTTGCCACACGCTGCCGACAGATACGATGCGTAATCCGAGAGTCCCTCGAAGTTTGTCTGCATCGCCATCAGGATCGAGGTGGTCTGGTTCGACTTGAGCCTGCGCAGAAGTTTCCGAAACATAACGTTACTCTTGCGCTCCGCAGGTCCATTTTCAAGGCCGGTTTGCTGCCTGGCGCTTACGCCATCGATCGCGCCTTATGGCTACGCAACCATGATCTTTCGGGTCCGGGTCAGTAATGCGTATCCGCCACTCACGGCGTCAATCATGTCATCGTGTTTGCCAGCCGGGAACTCCTCGGCCTGCCGAATGAACTCAACGTTCCAATCGCCGCTGACGAGAAAGAATTTGCCAGCTTCCGCAAGCGCAATCCAAGGAAGCGCGCGAGTCAGCTTGTCTGTTTCAACGCGGACCGGGATTGACTTGATGTCCGGCGGGAGAACTTCGCGAAGGTTCGAGTAGGCCGTCTCGAACCCGCCTTGCGCCTCCACGCCCACGAGGATTCGTTCTGCCTCGGCAATGGCTCTGATTCGTTCCCGCGCCTGCGGCCACCACCAACGACCGGTCACGATGTTCGCAACGTAGCAGTTGCCATCCCTGTCAATACCGACCTTTGCCCCGGCCGTCATGTCGGGATCGGGTCCGGTCGTGCGGGCCTCGGTAGCTGCCAAGTCCCAGAACCTTGTCCACCGTACGCCCTCGGGAACGAGCTCCGGCGGGATGATTTTGATCTTGTCAACGCGGATGATATTGCCGCCGCGTGCCATCGGCCTGCCACAGTACAGCGCCGACCAGATGTACGTACCGGTTGTCTGCTTGATCGCCTTGAGCCGCTCAATCGAGTAGTATTCAGGCCAGAGCGCCTCGCCCGGTTTCCGGCCAATCGGGTCGTTTTCCTCGGCAATTGCAGGCAAGTTAACCACCGTCCATGTCTCGTCCCGCACGCCAGCCGCTTCAATCTCGGCCATTCGCTGCGGGTCGGTAAGCCGGCCCACAAGGTCGTCCACGTGCCATCGCGTCATTATCACGATTATTGACCCCCACGGCGCAAGCCGAGTGTAGGCAACGGATCGGTACCAGTCCCACACGTTCTCGCGCGCTGCGGCGCTCGTTGCCTCGGCAAAATCCTTGTGTGGATCATCAATAATGAGAAGGTCGGCAGGATGGCCAGTGAGCGAGCTGCCAATACCAACCGCTTTGTATGTCCCGCCACCAACAACCGACCAGTTGTCAACGCTTTGATTGGCCGGGTCGAGCTTTGTATTGAACAGCCATACATGCTCGTCGCTCATTATCCTGTCGCGCGTCATTCGGCTGTGCCGATGACTGAGGTCCTTGGCGTAACTGGCCACCACTATTCGGGTAGTCTTGGCTCGGCCAAGTAGCCATGCCGGAAATTCGACAGCAACAAGCCGACTTTTACCGTGCTGCGGCGGCACCGTCACGATCAGCCGCCGTATTTCGCCGGATGCAACTCGCTGCAGGAAGGCGGGCAAGTGCCGGTGCAACCTGCCAGGATGGTATTTGGGGTCGCACAGAAGCACAGTGAACAGCAGGTCCCGCCATGCCTCAGCACGAGCTATGGCCGGGTCCAGTTCCGCCCGCCTCGTAATCAGGCTGTTTTTGGACTTCGGACCCATCTCCATCCTTTAGCGGATGCTCGCGCATCTCGATTTCGCGGCGTAACAGCTCCAGATACGCTTCCCGAACCCTTTCCAACTTGAACGGGAGCTCGCCGCCTTCGACCTGAATAGGACCGCCATCAGGGCCAACATGCTGCGCTTGAACAAAATCCCTCCTGCCCCAACGCAACGGCACACGCCGTTCAAGACGCCATGCCGCTGCCTGCCACT
>Ga0272448_1001913_pt1 | contig 27197 bp, 25 predicted proteins | sample YNPCB0191_FD_202220 | JGI IMG/M metagenome (GOLD analysis project Ga0272448, IMG submission 202220) | Hot spring sediment microbial communities from Yellowstone National Park, WY, United States - YNP-CB-019-1 | ecosystem: Environmental > Aquatic > Thermal springs > Hot (42-90C) > Sediment... | reverse complement strand
GTGTGGCGCTCAACGTCATTCGTCAGCAAGGCTTCCGTTATGTTCCTGATGGACACAGGGCAGCCTCCGCACGCCCAGACCGAGGCCTGGCCTGGCTGGGCATTTGTTAGAGCATTGATAAGCCCTGTCCAGCCGTGGCTTCCTCTTGACATTTCCTCCGCAACTGGTATACTTTACAGTGTGTCCCCTCAGCCAGCGGAAAGGAGGTGATACCGGGAAAGATGCGGAATCGTTCTCCCAACCCTCTGCGTATAAACCTTTCCATAAAACGTCAAACGTAAGGAGGAGAGATGAAACTGCTGCGCATCTTCACCGTTCTGACCGTTGGCGTCCTTCTGCTGGGACTGGTGGCCTGCAAACCCACCGCCACCCCCACCACCGCCCCGCCTCCGGCGGCCACCGCTGCTCCCACGGTCGCACCGCCGACGAAGGCCCCGGAGGTCGTCCGCTTCATCTTCGGCCGTGGCGGCGACTCCGTCCAACTGGACCCCGCCATTGTGACCGACGGTGAGTCCTTCCGGGTCACCGGGCAGTGCCTGGAGCCCCTCTACCAGTTTGAGCCCGGCTCCACCCGCCCCATCCCGGCGCTCGCCGAGGAGTGCATCCCCAACGAGAACGCCACCGAGTGGACCTGCAAACTGCGCAAGGGCGTCAAGTTCCATGATGGGACCGACTTCAACGCCGATGCCGTCGTCTTCAACTTTGAGCGCTGGCGCTTCACCAATAACCCCTACCACTTCCCCAGCCAGGTCTTTGAGTACTACGAAGCCATGTGGGGTGGGTTTGACGACGCCAGCCTGATCACCGCCGTGGAGAAGGTGGACGACTACACCGTCCGGTTCAAACTTGCTCAGCCCCTGGCGCCCTTCCTGGCCAACCTGGCGATGGACATGTTCGCCATCTCCAGCCCGACGGCCATCCAGAAATACGGCGAGAAGTACGGGATGCCGGATGTCGGCTGCGTGGGCACCGGTCCCTTCAAGTTCAAGGAGTGGGTGGAGGGCGACCACATCACCGTCGTCGCCAACGATGAGTACTGGGGCGGTCGGCCCAAGATTGACGAGATTGTCTGGCGGGTGATCCCCGACGACTCCGCCCGCTTCCTGGCGCTGAAGGCCGGCGACATCCACGCCACCGAGCAGGCGACGGTGGAGGACCTGGCCGCGGCCGAGTCCGACCCCAACCTCTACATCCTGACCCGCCCGGCGCTGAACACCGCGTATCTCGCCTTCAACTACAAGATCAAGGAGTTCCAGGACATCCGGGTGCGGGAGGCGGTGGCCCACGCCATCAACAAGCAGGCGCTGGTGCAGAACTTCTACGGCAAGTACGGCCTGGTCGCCAAGACCTTCCTCCCGCCTGCCGTCTGGGGCTACAACGACGCCATCCAGGACTGGGAGTACAACCCCGACCTCTCCAAGCAACTCCTGGCGGAGGCTGGCTTCCCCAACGGCCTGAGCGAAGTGACGGTCGCCGAGGATGTGGCGGATGCTGAGGGGAACGTCGTCTACCACGCCGGGGAGAAAATCCCCCTGAAACTCTACTACATGCCGGTGACCCGCTTCTACTACCCCAGCCCCAAGGAAATCGGCGAGGCGATGGCGGCGGACCTGGCCAAGGCGGGCATCAACGCCCAACTGGAACTGGCGGGCGACTGGCCGACCTACCTGGGCCTGCGCCGCAACGGCCTGCTGATGGGCCTCTATATGCTGGGCTGGGGCGGCGACAACGGCGACCCCGATAACTTCCTGAACTACTTCTTCGGCGGCCTGAGCAGCGAGGACGAGGTGAAAAAGCCCGACAAGCGGGAGGGCTGGTACGCCAACCAGGAGGTCGCCGTCCTCCTCTACAAGGCGCTGGTCAACCCCAACCAGGCCGAGCGGGAGGAACTCTACAAGAAGGCGGAGGAGTTGCTCCACAACGACGTCGCCCGCATCTGGATCGCCCACAACCAGACGCCGCTCATCTTCTCCAAGAAAGTCAAGGGCTACGTCCCGCAGCCCGTGGGCGCGGACTACTACGAGTGGGTGGAGATCCAGCCGTAACGAGGCAACGGTGACGGTCACCCTGGATGGTGACCGTCACCTTCTGCAGGGAAATGTAGCGCAGGCTGTCAGCCTGCATGCAGGCCTGGCAGCCTGCGCTACATGGCAAGCCTTCGCCGGGTCCTGGATAACACCTGCCAGAAGGCCCCCTGGCAGGCAGATACTCCCAAATTCCATTTTGTCTCAGAGGGAGGTCTTGCGATTTATGGAAGGGCTTCAGGAACTTCAGCGTGCCGTCGCCCGACTGTCCCCGGACGAACTGGCCCGCTTCCGGGAGTGGTTTGAGGAGTTTGACGCGAAGATATGGGATCAACAGTTTGAGGCGGATGCCCGAAGCGGGAAACTGGACCGGGTGGCTGATCAGGCCATCGCCGATTTTCGCGCGGGCCGGTGCAGAGAACTGTGAAGCACTTCGCAAGTCCTCTACGTTAATCTTTGCCACGAATTGCACGAATTTCACGAATGAATTCGTAGCAAATTCCGAACCCAGGGGCAGATTTTATGCGTTACCTTATTCGCCGTCTGCTCTCATTGATCCCCACCATCCTGGGGGTGACCATTGTTGTCTTCCTGCTGTTGCGCCTCATCCCCGGCGACCCGGCGGTCGCCATGCTGGGGGAGCACGCCTCCCAGGAGAACGTCCAGCGCATCCGGGAGCAACTGGGCCTCAATCGCCCTCTCTTCCTGGACCGGGAGGCGCTGAAGGGGGGCGACTTCCGGGGATTCGTGGATAGCCAGTACCTGCGCTTCCTGGGGCGGCTGGTCCGGGGAGACCTGGGCAACTCCATCCACCGCCGCATCCCCATCGCCACAGAACTGGCACAGCGCTTCCCCGCCACCGTGGAACTGGCCCTGGCCGCGATGGCCGTCGCCGTGGCACTGGGCATCCCCATCGGCATCATCTCCGCCGCCCGCCGCAACACCTGGGTAGATAGCGTCAGCATGGTCGGTGCCCTCATCGGCGTCTCCATGCCCATCTTCTGGCTCGGCCTGATGGAAATCATGCTCTTCGCGGTCATCCTCCACTGGCTCCCCATCGGCGGGCGGCTGGACCACGCCATAGAAATCCGGCGCATCACGGGCCTTCTGCTGATAGACACGCTCCTCACCGGGCAGTGGGCCGCCTTCTGGGACGCGTTCAAGCACCTGGTGATGCCCGTCCTGGCCCTGGCGACCATCCCCCTGGCCATCATCGCCCGGATGACCCGCGCCAGCATGTTGGAGGTCCTGCAGGAGGACTACATCCGCACCGCCCGGGCCAAGGGGCTGCACCAGCGGCTGGTCCTCTTCCGCCACGCGCTGAAGAACGCCCTGCTGCCGGTGGTCACCGTGGTGGGCCTGCAGACGGGGAACCTCCTGGCCGGGGCCATCCTCACCGAGACGATTTTCGCCTGGCCGGGCATCGGCAAATGGGTCTACGACGCCATCGTGGGGAGGGACTACCCGGTCGTTCAGGGCGGCACGCTCCTGATTGCCCTGGTCTTCGTCCTGGTGAACCTGCTGGTGGACCTCTCCTACGCCGCGCTGGACCCGCGCATCCGCTACGAGTGAGGGGCCTATGAGCGAGCGACCCATCGTCCCCGAGATGCCCCTGCGCCGACGGCGGACCCTCTGGGGGGACGCCTGGCGGCGCCTCATCGCCAGCCCCACCGCCCGGCTGGGAATGGCGATTGTGGCCCTCTTCGTCCTGGGCACCATCCTGGCCCACTTCCTCTGGCCCTACGACCCCAAGACGGACCTGGATTACTCCCTGAAACTGAAACCTCCCACCCTGCGGCCCACCCCGGACGTGCCCTCCATCCATATTTTCGGCACCGACAAACTGGGGCGGGACATCTTCCGGCGGGTCGTCCACGGCGGCTGGAACTCCCTGCGAGTGGGAGTCATCTCCGTCGGTATCTCCCTGGCGGTCGGTGGGCTGCTGGGGCTGCTGGCTGGCTTCTACGAAAGCGTCCCCCTCACCGTCGGGGAGCGCATCGGGCTGATGGCCGGCATCGGCCTGGTCCTGGGGAGCATCCCGGCCTGGATCGCCGGACAGGCCGTCCAGGCCGTGCTGTTCGCCGCACTGGGCGCGGTCTCCGCCAGTGTGGCCGCCTCCTGGCCCAACGGGCGGCGGTGGCTGGTCCTGCTGGGGGCCGGATTGCTGATCGGCGCCATCCCCTCCCTTTTTGTCAGCCCGTACGTGGCCATCGTCTGCGGACTGTTGGGGTTGGCCATCGGCGCCGTCCTTACCTTCCCGCTGGGCGGCCCCCTCTTCTCCAACATTGTGATGCGGCTGATGGACGTCATCCTGGCCTTCCCCAGCATCCTGCTGGCGATTGCGATTGTCGCCTTCCTGGGGCCGGGGCTGGACCGGGCGATGATCGCCATCGGCTTCGTGGGCATCCCCACCTACGCCCGGCTGATGCGGGCAACGGTCCTCTCCCTGGTCCAGCGGGACTACGTCCTGGCCGCGCAGGCGGTGGGTTCGGGCCACACCCGCATCCTCTTCCGCCACATCTTGCCCAATACCCTCTCCCCCATCATTGTCCAGTCCACCCTGGGGTTGGGGAGCGCCATCATCTGGGCCGGCGCGCTGGGCTTTCTGGGACTGGGGGCCATCCCGCCGGAGCCGGAGTGGGGCGCGATGTTGGGGGATAGTTACCGCTTCCTGACCAGCGGAGCCTGGTGGGCCGTCACCTTCCCTGGCGTCGCGATTATGCTGAGCGTCCTGGGCTTCAACCTGCTGGGGGACGGCCTGCGGGACGCGCTGGACCCCCGTCTGACGCGGTGAGGTGAAACAATGACATCCATGCGCTGGATCCGGTACGCCACCCCCGACGGCCCCCGCTGGGGCGTCCTGGAGGGGGAATGGGTCCGAGAATTGCAGGGAGACCCGTTCGGTCAGTGGACGGTCGGGGCCGCCGTGGGGCCGCTGTGCGATGTCTCCCTGCTGGCCCCGGTGGTCCCCACCAAGATTCTCTGCGTGGGGCGGAACTACCCCGCCCACGCGGCCGAGCACGGCGCGGAGGTCCCCGCCGAGCCGCTCCTGTTTTTCAAGCCCCCCAGCGCCGTCATCGGCCCCGACGCGCCGATTGTCCTGCCGCCCCAATCCCAGCGGGTGGAGTACGAGGCGGAACTGGCGGTGGTCATCGGGCGCCGCTGCCGCAACGTCCGCCCGGAGGAGGCCTGGGCGTACGTCCTGGGCGTCACCTGCGCCAACGACGTCACCGCGCGGGACCTCCAGCGGCGCGATGGCCAGTGGACGCGCGCCAAAGGCTTTGACACCTTCTGCCCGGTGGGCCCCTGGCTGGTGGTCGGTGTCGCCGAGGCGGAGATCGCCGACCGGGCCGTCATCTGCCGGGTGAACGGCGAGGTCCGCCAGCACGGGCGCACCTCCGAAATGGTCTTCTCCCCGGCCCACCTCATCGCCTACGCCGCGTCGGTGATGACCCTGGAGCCGGGCGACCTCTTTCTCACCGGCACCCCCGCGGGCGTCGGGCCCATCCATCCGGGAGACGTGGTAGAAGTGGAAGTGGAGGGAATCGGCGTCCTCCGCAACCCGGTAACCTCGTAGCGCCGGAGTTGTCCGGCGCCCTGCACCCCGACAAAGCGAGTTCGCCATGCCCTTTGACGCCTACGACCGTCCTATCCAGTACCTGCGGGTCTCGGTGACCGACCGCTGTAACCTCCGCTGCGTCTACTGCATGCCGGAGGAAGGTGTCGCGAAGTTCTCCCACCAGGACATCCTGCGCAACGAGGAAATCGTCCGGATTGTGCGGATTGCGGTGGAGACCGGCTTCGTCCACATCCGACTGACCGGCGGCGAGCCGCTGGTGCGGAAAGGGATTGTGGACCTGGTGGCGGAACTGGCCCGCATCCCCGGCCTGGATGACCTCTCTATGACCACCAACGGCATCCTGCTGCGCCAGTACGCCGAACCCCTGGCCCACGCCGGCCTGCGGCGGATCAACCTCAGCCTGGACACCCTCCGCCCGGAGCGGTTCCGGCAAATTACCCGCTGGGGGAATCTGGAGGACGTGCTGGCCGGACGGGAGGCGGCGCTGGCCGCCGGCCTCCGCCCCGTCAAAATCAACATGGTCGTGGTCCGGGGCATGAACGACGACGAAGTGGTGGACATGGCCCGGAAGACGCTGGAACCGGACTGGCACGTCCGGTTTATTGAGGTGATGCCGTTGGGGGCCGGGGTCCACTGGTCCGGGGACGGGGTGGTCTCTTCGGCGGAAATCCGTGCCCGCATAGAGGAGGCGCTGGGGCCGCTGACGCCCGTCCCCGGGGAGGTCGGCATTGGCCCGGCCCGCTATTACCGCCTGCCCGGCGCCGCCGGGACGGTGGGCTTCATCAGCGCGGTCACCGATCACTTCTGCCGTTTCTGCAACCGCCTGCGGCTGACCTCCGACGGCCGCCTGCTCCCCTGTCTGCTCTCCAGCGCCACCATAGACCTGCGCACGCCTCTCCGCAACGGCGCCACCGATGAGGAACTGCGCGCGCTCTTTATGCAGGCGGTCATCGCCAAGCCGCGCGGCCACGCGCTGGCTGAGGGCATCCTGCCCACATCGCTCCCGATGTCCCACATCGGCGGGTAACATAGCGCAGGCTGTCAGCCTGCCCACAGGCCTGGCGGCCTGCGCTACAAAGTGCGGCCGGGTACGTCTTGCGCGGGGCTTGCGCGCATAGAGTCCTGGCAGGTAATCACGGAGAAGCCCTTAAATCCTTGTTTATGGCAGACACCCCCTTTTCCATCGCCCCACTGGAACGGATAGAGGACTTCCTGGCCTGTGAGCGCCTCCAGCAGGCCGTCTGGCGGCTGGGGGATGAACATATCCCCAAAGCGACCGCCAGCATGCTCATCGCCAGCCAGCGGTACGGCGGAATGGTCCTGGGCGCCTTTGACCCCGAAGGACGTCTGATCGGCTTCCTCTTCGGGTTGCCCGGAACGGTCCCGCCCGACAACCCTGCCGCGGCCGGCCCCCGCTGGCAACTCTGCTCCCGCATCATGGGCGTCCATCCCGACTGGCAGGGGCGGGGTGTGGGCTACCGTCTGAAACTGGCCCAGCGGGAATGGGCCCTGGCCCACGGCTACGAACTGGTCACCTGGACCTACGACCCGCTGGAGGTGGCCAACGGGACACTGAACCTGGGGAAACTGGGCGCCATCTGCCGCTGTTACCTGCGGGACTTCTACGGCCCTATGGCCGACGGGCTGAACGTGGGCCTCCCCTCCGACCGGTTTGAGGTCGCCTGGTGGGTGGGGAGCGAACGGGTGTGGCAACGGATAGAGAACGGCTGGCGTCCGCCCCGCCTGGAAGACCTGCTGGACGCCGGGGTTGTGGTCATCAATCCGGGCCGCGCCCGCGCCGACGGGTGGGCCGAACCCGGCCCTGTGCGCCCACCGGAGGGGGAGGCCGTCCTGGTGGAAATCCCGGCCCACATCCAGGCGCTCAAGCGGGCCGACCCCGGTCTGGCCCTGGCCTGGCGGCTGAACGTGCGGGAGGCCAGCGAGGCCGCCTTTGCCGCCGGATACACCGCCTGCGACGTGGTGAAGGCGACGGTGGAGGGCATCCCGCGGGCCTATTATCTGTGTGCTGCGCAGACGGAATGACGCGGGGTTTTGCGGCGGGCGGCGAAGCCGCCCGCCCCAAAACCCCATCCCTCCTCAGGCCATACCCCGCCACACCCCAGCCCGCGACGCGACGAGATGCTCTCGGGGGTATGTCTCAAAACTGTAGGACAACTGCTCGCAGTTGTCCTACAAAGGCGGCCAGGTCTTCAACCCCGAGGCCCGGCGCGAATATCCCCCGAATTGCGGTTCATCCAGAGCGTGCTATAATGGCGATGAAGTGTTTTCGCTGACTGAAGTCAGCCTTTTGGGGCCGCAGGCCAATGGTCGGCCTTCGCCGACCTCACCCCACCCCCGCCGCCCTCGGGCCGAAGGCCCTTCGGGCCGAGGCCTGCGGCGGCAGCGGCGAAGCCGCTGGGGGAGGGGTGAGGCTGAACAGTTACAATCAGCCTATAGTTACCCTGCACACCTTCTCGCAGGGGGCTTGCCATGTTTCAACCTCAGGTGTTGACCCAGGAAGAAATCCGCTCTCTCCTGAACGATCTTACCGGGGAGGAAGTAGAACAGGCCCGTGCCCTTTCCCTGACCCCTCTGAAGCGGGAAATCCTCTACGAGGGCGTCCCCGGCGGCGCCATCGTGCGGGATGTCACAGGGCGGGAGTACATAGACTGCACGGCCCAGGCCTGGACCCTCAGCGTGGGGTACTGCCATCCGGACGTGCTGGCCGCCGTCGCCGAGCAGATGCGCCACCTCACCCACGTCCGTTACGGCTTCCCCACCATCCCCCGCATCAAACTGATCAACCGCCTGGCGGGCCTCTTCCCCGGCAACCTGAAGCGGGTGGCGTTGAACAACCAGGGCGGCGGTACCGCCATAGAGGCGGCCATGAAACTGGCCATGGTCAACCGTCCCGGCGCGACGACCTTCCTGGTGGCCTACCGGGGCTACCATGGAGACACACTGGCGACCATCGCGGCCAGCCACTACATGCCGGGCCTGATGCGCTTCAGCGGCTGGGGGCTGGAACACATCGTCCGGTTCCCCTACCCCTACTGCTACCGCTGTCCCATCCACCGGGACCCCGGCACCTGCGGCCTGGCGTGCCTGGAACTGGTGGAACAGGCCATCCTCTACGGCGCCAACACCCCCATCGCCGGCCTGATCATTGAGCCGATGCAGGGGGCTGGTGGGCAGATTCCCACGCCCCCCGGTTACCTGGCAGGCCTGAAAGAACTCTGTCATCGCTACGACATTCTGCTGATTTACGACGAGAGCCAGACCGCCTTCGGGCGCATTGGGGCGATGAGCGCGGCCGAGTACTACGGCGTCCCCCCGGACATCCTGGTGCTCACCAAGGGGCTGGGCGGCGGCTTCCCCGTGGGTGCCATCGTGGCCCGGGAAGACCTGAAAGGGTTCACCTACCTGGAGGAGCACACCACCTTCGGGGCCAACCCCGTGGCGTTTGCTGCCGCGCTGGCGGCCATTGAGGTCACCCTGCGGCTGGACCTCCCCGGCCGTGCCCGCATCCTGGGCCAGCGGGCCACCGCCCGCCTTCGGCAGATGCAGGAGACCCACCCCCTCATCGGCGACGTGCGCGGGCCGGGCCTCTTCATCGGCGTGGAACTGGTGGAGGACCCGGAGACGAAAGTCCCGGCAACGGAGCGGGCCACCGCGCTGGTGGAACTGGCCATGGAGCGCGGCGTCATCTTTGACCTGGATATGCCCGATGTGGTGCACGGTCTCCCCACCCGCCGCAACGTGGTCAAAATCAAGCCGCCGCTGACCATCACCGAGGAGCAACTGGACCGGGCCCTGGACGTCTTTGAGGAAGTGCTGGAGGAGGTCTCCCGATTCCCGGCGCCGGTTCTGGAGCAAATCCGTCGCAAAATCATAGAGAGTGCGATGCCCAGATAAGAGGTGTCCATGACCCAGTACATCATTGCCCACGACGTCGGCACGGGCGGCAACAAGGCCGTCCTGGTGGACACGGAGGGAAACGTCCGCGCCACCGCCTTCATGCCCTACCCCGTCCACTACCCCCGCCCCGACTGGGCCGAACAGGAGCCGGAGGACTGGTGGGGCGCGGTCACCACGACCACCCGGCAGGTGCTGGAGCGGACAGGCGTCTCGCCGAAAGACGTCCTGGCCGTCACCCATGCCACCCAGATGCTGGGCATCGTCCCCATAGGCCGGGACGGGCAGGTTCTGCGGCGGGCCATCATCTGGCTGGACGGCCGCGCGCCGCAGCAGGCGGAGCGCATCATGCGCCGTTTCCTGGGCCGCCGGGTCTTCGCGATGGTCGCTGGCGCTGAACTCTCCGGCAAGGACGGCCTGCCCAAACTCCTCTGGCTCAAGGAGAACGAGCCGCACGTCTACAACGGCATGTCCTGTTTCCTGGACGTGAACGGCTACCTGACCTACCGGGCCACCGGGCAAATGGTCTTTGAATGGTCGTGCGCCTCGGCTTTCGCCCTGGACCTGAAGAAGAAGGACTGGATGCGCGGGTTGATCCGGTACATCGGCGGAGACCCGACCAAGTTCCCGCCACTGGTTCGCTCCACCGACCGGGTCGGCGGCCTGACGGCGGAGGCGGCGCGGGCCTGCGGCCTGTTAGAGGGCACCCCGGTCTTCGGCGGTGGCGGCGACGCGCCGGGGGCCGCCGTCGGTGCCGGCGCCGTCCGGGAAGGGGACGGTCACGTCTACCTGGGCACCTCCGGCTGGGTGGGCGTCGTCACCCGCAAGACCCCCACCGGTCGCCACGGCGTCGCCTGCATTCAATCCGCCGACCCCCAGAAGGTGATGCTCTTCGCTGAGATGGAGACGGCGGGTGCCTGCCTGAAGTGGATTGCCGACCAGTTCTACCGCCACGAGCAGGCCGACCCCAACATCCCCAACGTCTACGCGCTGATGGACGAGGACGTGGAGCGCATCCCGCCCGGGTCGGATTACCTGGTCTGTACGCCGTGGATGTACGGGGAGCGGGCGCCCGTCTCCGATACATGGGTGCGGGCCACCTTCTTCAACATCAGCGCCGACCACACCCGGGAGCACCTCCTGCGGGCCGTCTACGAGGGAGTGGCCTACAACCTGCGCTGGCTGATAGAGATTGTGGAGCGGACCTTCGGGTTCCCGCTGCCCGTGCTGCGGATTATCGGTGGCGGCGCGCGCGGCGCGCCCTGGATGCAGATCATCGCCGACGTCACCGGTCGGCGAGTGGAGACCGTCGCCAGTCCCCAGGAGGCCGGCGCGGTGGGCATGGCCCTCACCGCCGGGGTCGGCCTGGGGCTGTATCCGGATTTTGAGTCGCTGCGGAAGGTCATCCGCGTGGAGCGGGAATTTGACCCCCGGCCCGAGAACGCCGGGACCTACGACCTGCTCTACCGGGCCTACCGCCGCCTGTACTCATCGCTGCGGGATCTGTACCGGGAGGTGAACCGGGTGCGGTTTGGTCAGCAATGCCGGTAGCGAGGCCGCAACGAGACGGAATGCTCGTAGTGAGCCACGAAGCGCCACGCGCCGAGGGCGCTCGCGCCGAGGCGAAGCAAAGTGGCGTCCAGAAGGCCCAAAACGGCACTCCGCTGGCGCTTCGTGCCTGATTACGAACGAACAAAATGAAAGCGTCGACAAGCCCTGTCTGGAGGAGGTGAACATGGCTCAATACCAGGGATTGACGGCTGAAATGTACAGGGCCGTGGTCGCCATTGTGGATGACCGGATGAAGGAGATTCGGGTCGTCCGTCAGGAATTTGACCGTCTGGTAGAGGCCCACGCCCGCACGGAGGCCGCACTGAATCGGCTATCTGAGGCCCAGGCGCGCACGGAGGCCGCGCTGAACCGGCTGACGGAAGCGCAGGCCCAGTACCAGGAAGCGTCGGAGGCCCGCTTCGCCCGCATAGAGGCGACGTTGGACCAACTGGTCAAGGCCCAGGCGCAGATGGAGGCCCGACTTCGGGAACTGGCTGAGGCCCAGGAGCGATACCGGGAGGCCTCGGAGGCCCGCTTCGCCCGCATAGAGGCGGCGCTGGACCGGCTGGCCGAGGCCCAGGCGCAGACGGAGGCCGCGCTGAAACGGTTATCCGAGGCCCAGGAGCGATACCGGGAGGCCTCAGAAGCGCGCTTCGCCCGCATAGAGGCAACGCTGAACCGGCTATCCGAGGCCCAGGCGCAGACGGAGGCCCGGGTCCGGGAACTGGCTGAGGCCCAGGAGCGATACCAGGAGGCCTCGGAGGCCCGCTTCGCCCGCATAGAGGCGGCGCTGAACCGGCTATCCGAGGCCCAGGCCCGCACGGAGGAGGAATTCCGGAAGTACCGGGAGGCCTCGGAGGCCCGCTTTGCCCGCATAGAGGCGGTGCTGGAGCAGGTGGTCGTTCAACTCCAGAAACTCACCGACCGGACCGGCAAACTGGAGGGCCGTCTCCTGGAACTCACGTATCAGCAGAAAGCGGGGTCGTACTTCGGCCATCTCCTGCGACGGCCACGGGCCCTCCTGCCCGCAGAAATAGAGGACCAACTGGAGGGCCGCATTACGCAGGAGGAGTTCCGCGAGTTGCTGGCCGTGGACCTTCTGGTCAGCGGACGGCCGCGGCATCTGGCCGAAGCGCCGCAGGTCTGGCTGGTGGTGGAAATATCGGCGACGGTGGACCGGCATGATGTGGAGCGGGCCCGACAGCGGGCAGACCTGCTCCGACGGGCCGGCCTGCGGGCCATCCCCACCGTGGCGGGAGAGGACGCCACCATGGGGGCCCTGGAGGAAGCGAAGACCCACAAAGTGCTGATGCTTCAGGACGGGCGCTCCTGGTTCTGGGAAGAAGCGCTGGCGGAGGTCCTGCAATAGCGGCCCGCGCTACAGGCTGAACCTGCATCGCAGGCCTGACGGCCTGCGCTACATCAAGCCGGAGGTCAACCATGAAGCGGGAAGATATAGAATCCCTGCCCATTGCCCTCCCCGAGGGCGTGGACGAGAACGAGTACGTCATCGGGACCTACCTGGTCTCTTACCCCAAAGCGTTCCCGGTGCCCAAACTGGCCCCGGCGCTGGCCATTGAGCAATCCACGGGCACCTGGGTCCCAGTGCCCGGGGAGACGCCCGAGGTCCGCCGGAAACACGTCGCCAAAGTCGTCGGCGTCTACGAAATTCCCGATTACGAGTGGATGGTGCCGCCGGAGGTGGAGTACCGCCACTACGTCCTGCAGATTGCCTTCCCCGTCGTCAACTTCGGCTCCCAGATTCCCATGCTCCTGACCACCGTCGTCGGCAACATCTCTATGGCCGGACGGCTGAAACTGCTGGACCTGCGCTTTCCGCGCAGGTATGTGGAAGGTTTCCAGGGGCCGAAATTCGGCATCCAGGGGATTCGTGACCTGCTGGGCGTGTACGACCGCCCCCTGCTCAACAACATGATCAAGCCCTGCACGGGCTACCCGCCGGAGGTGGGGGTGGAACTCTTCCGCGCCGCAGCGCTGGGCGGCTGTGACATCATCAAAGACGACGAACTGCTGGCCAACCCGTCCTTCAACGAAGTCCAGAAGCGGGTCAAACTCTATATGGAGGCCGAACGCCAGGTCTACGAAGAGACCGGCGAGCACACCCTCTACACCGTCAACGTCACCGACGAGGTCCCCAAAGTATTTGAGAACGCCCGACGGGCGGTGGAACTGGGCTGCAACGCCATTATGGTGAACTACCTGGCGACGGGCTTCCCGGTCCTGCGGGCGCTGGCGGAGGACCCGGCCATCAACGTCCCCATCCTGGCTCACATGGATGTGGCGGGGGCCTTCTACGCCTCGGAGTGGCACGGCATCAGTTCCCACCTGGTGTTGGGGAAACTCCCCCGCCTGGCCGGGGCCGACATTGTTGTCTTCCCCGCGCCCTACGGGAAGGCGCCCGTCCTGCCGGAAAAGTTCCAGCGGGTGGCGCAGAACCTCTCCTTCCCGTTCTACCACATTCGCCCGACCTTCCCGATGCCCTCCGGCGGCATCACCCCCAAAATGGTGCCGCAGGTCATCAAAGACCTGGGGCCGGACATCGTCATCGGCTCCGGTGGAGGGATTCACGCCCACCCGCAGGGACCGGTGGCCGGGGCCCGCGCCTTCCGCCAGGCCATCCAGGCCGCCATGGAGGGCCGTCCGCTGGAGGACGCCGCGCAGGAGTACCCCGAACTCCGGGTTGCCCTGCAGACATGGGTGGACCCGTTCGGGAAGGGATTGGGAGTGTAGTCCCAGATGAAACGCCGCGTTCTTTTCCTCTGCACCGGCAATTCCGCCCGCAGCCAGATAGCGGAGGGACTGGTCAACCACTTCCTGGGCGACCGCTGGGAGGCGTTCTCGGCGGGCACTCATCCCACCGGCTACGTCCATCCTCTGGCCGTCCAGGCCATGGCCGAACTGGGCATAGACATCTCCGGGCAACGCTCCAAATCGGTGGAGGAGTTTCGCGGCCAGCCCTTTGACGTCGTCATCACCCTCTGCGACAGCGCGGCCCAGGAGTGCCCCGTCTGGCTGGGGCCGGGGCGGGCGGTCCACATGGGCTTCCCGGACCCCGCCCGGGCCGACGGCGTTATGGCCGACCGGATAGACGCCTTCCGCCAGGTGCGGGATGCCATCCGGGAGAAAGTACTGCACTATCTGGAGACGGAGGCCGTAGAACCACAAAGGACACAAAGGTGGTTACTTTAAATTTAAAAATAATCCTTTGTGTCCCTTCGTGTCCTTCGTGGTTTTTCATCCATCTTTGCGTCCTTTGCGCTCTTTGCGGTGAAAGTAGAAAAGGAGCAAGATGTTCGTCTTGCGGGAGGAGTACGAAGAGCGGGAAGCCCGCTTCCTGGCTCCCTACGGCTTCAAGAGTCGGGAGTCGCGCGGCCGGGCGGTGCCGGAGGACGAGCACCCTTACCGCACCGCCTTCCAGCGGGACCGGGACCGCATCCTCCACACCACCGCCTTCCGCCGGCTGGAATACAAAACCCAGGTCTTCGTCATCTACGAGGGGGACTACTACCGCACCCGCCTGACTCACACGCTGGAGGTGGCCCAGATTGGCCGGACGATGGCCCGTGCGCTGGGAGCGAACGAGGACCTGGTGGAGGCCATCTGTCTGGCGCACGACCTGGGCCATCCCCCCTTCGGGCACGCCGGGGAGTCCACCCTGAACGCGCTGATGGCCGGCCACGGCGGCTTTGACCACAACCGCCAGAGTCTGCGTATCGTGGACTTCCTGGAACAGCGCTTCCCCGACTTCCGCGGCCTCAACCTGACCTGGGAGGTGCGGGAAGGCATCGTCAAGCATGAGACAGAGTACGACATCGCCGACGCGGCCGGGTTTGAGCCAGAGAAGCGGGGGACACTGGAGGCGCAACTGGCCAACCCCGCCGACGAAATCGCCTACAATGCCCACGACCTGGATGACGGCCTGCGCTCCGGGCTCATCACCCCGCGCGACCTGGACGGCATCGCCTGGTGGGAACGGCTGAAGGAGAGCATCGGCTGGCCCGGCGACCACTTCACCGACCTGGTCCGCCACCGGCTCATCCGCCGGTTCATCGGCCTGCTGGTCACCGACCTGCTCACCGAGACCCACCGTCGGCTGGAGATGTGGGGGCCGGATTCTCCCGAGGCGGTCCGCCGCCTGCCCGAGAACGTCGTCGCCTTCTCCCCCGAGGTGCAGCGGATGAACCGGGAACTGAAAACCTTTCTCCTGGAACGGTTCTACCGCCACCCCAGGGTGATCCGGATGCAGAAGAAGGCGGAACGGGTGGTCGCCGAACTCTTCCAGGCATACGTGGCGGAACCGGCGCAACTCCCCCTGGAGGTCCAGGCCCGGCTGGAGGAGGGGGAAGACCTGTACCGGGTCGTCTGCGACTACATCGCCGGGATGACGGACCGCTTCGCCCTGCAGGAATACGCCAAGATGTTTGACCCCTACGAGCGGGTATGATTGACTTCACTGCAAAAAGGGTTCTTTATCGCAGAGACCGCAGAGTACGCAGAGCATTATTTAAGAAAATCTCTGCGCTCTCCGCGTTCTCTGCGATGAGTTTTTGCAGTGGACTTATGATTCAAAAATCAGGACTTACAGGGTGTAGAACGTGCCAGGCACTTCTGGAAGTGCCTGGCACGTTGTGCAAAGAGGGGATTTGTAGTAAAATCTTCACAAATCAATATCGGGCCAACGCGCCACTTCCTGAAGGAGCGACCAGCCAATGAAACACGTCGTCAGCATCAGCCTGGGCAGTTCCACCCGCGATAAACGGGTGACGGTCACCCTGGCTGGGGAAGAAGTCCAGATTGAACGCATCGGCACCGACGGCGACGCCGAACGGGCCGCCCAACTGTATCGCGAGTTGGATGGCAGGGTAGACGCTTTCGGCGTGGGCGGATTTGACCTGGGGCTCACCGTCGCCGGGCGGTACTATCCCATCTACAGCGTCCAGAAAATCGTCGCTGGAGTCCGCCAGACCCCGATGGTGGACGGCAGCGGCATGCGTCAGATGATAGAGCGCCGGGTCGCCCAATTCATTGAAAGGACGATTGGCCCCGAAGTGAACCCGAAGCGGGTGCTGATCCCCTCAGCGGTGGACCGGTACGACCTGGCCCTCTCCTTCGCCGAAGCCGGGTACGACCTCCTTTTCGGCGACCTGGGGTTCGCGCTGGGCCTGCCCATCCCCCTCCGTTCCCTCCGCTCCCTCCACATCCTGGCCCGCATCCTGCTCCCCATCCTGCTGCGGATGCCCTTTGAGTGGCTCTACCCGACCGGGGAAAAGCAGGAGACGATCAAACCCAAATTCCCCCAGTGGTACGGGTGGGCCACCGTCGTCGCCGGGGACTGCCTCTACATCAAACGGCACATGCCGGAGCGGCTGGACGGCAAAATCATCGCCACCAACACCACTACCGAAGCGGATGTGGAGACGTTCCGCCAGCGGGGCGTGCGCTATCTGATCACCTCCACCCCCCGCATAGAGGGGCGCTCGTTCGGCACCAATGTGATGGAGGCCGCATTGACCGCAGTGGCTGGCAAGGGCCGCCCGCTGACTCCACAGGAACTGGAGGAGATGGTCCGCCAACTGGGGTTGGAGCCCACCATCCAGCGGTTGAATCCGTAGAGATGGAGTTGAAAATGAACGGAGTACCGCGAATTGTCGCCGTCATCCTGGCCGGGAGTTCCCCCAAAGAGAACGACCCTCTGGCTGGGCACACCCTGGGCCGGCCCAAAGGCCTCCTGCCGATTGCCGGCCGTCCTATGATCGCCTACGTCGTGGCGGCGCTGGCCGGTTCCCGCTACATCCGGAGCATCATCGTGGTCGGCCTGCCGCCGGAGGACCGGCCGCTCCTGCCGGTCCCCGTCACCCACCTCCCGGCCCACGGCGACCTCTTCAGCAACGCCGAGGCCGGCATCGCCCACGCCATCGCCGCCCACCCCGACCTGGACGGTGTCGTGGTCAGCAGCGCCGACATCCCTCTGATCACCCCGGAGATTGTGGACCGGTTCATAGAGGACTGCCTGAACACCGACCACGACGTGTACTACGGGATAGTGGAACGGTCGGTTATGGAGGGGCGATTCCCTGCTTCCCGGCGCTCCTACGTCCATTTGCGGGAGGGGGACTTCGCCGGAGGGGATATGATTCTGGTGCGGCCGGGGGCGATGCTGGCCAACCGGGACCTCTGGCGGCAGGTGGCGGATGCCCGGAAAAGCGCGCTTTCTCAGGCCCGAATTCTGGGGGGCATCTGGCCGGTGCTGAAACTGCTGACCCGACGAATGAGCCTGGCCGAGGCGGAACGGCAGGCCAGTCGGGCGTTGAACGTACGGGGGCGGGCCGTTATCTGCAGAGACCCCGAGGTGGGTATGGACGTGGACAAACCGTTTCAGTTGGACATTGTACGGGCCGAACTGGAGGGACGCCGCGATGGATGAGCCCGTCAAGACCTCGTTCTGGGAACGGTTGTTCCATCTGGACGCGCGCCTCTCGGCCCGGCTGGCGCTGCGGGCCCGCTTCCTGCGTTATCTGGCCACGTTCTTCGCCCACACCGGCGACGCCGCTGTCTGGCTGGCCGGCGCGGGGACGCTCTTCTTCCTGGCCGATGCCGCCTTCTGGCGGGAACTGGCCCTCCGCATCATCACGGCGATGACGGCCGGGGGGGTCGCCTCCACCGCGCTGAAGTGGACATTCCGCCGCCAGCGGCCGCCCGGGCCGTCGGCCGGGCTCTATTTCCACCTGGACCGCCACGCGCTCCCCTCGGGGCACGCCACGCGCGTCGCCTGCATTATGGTGGTGCTCAGCCCACTTCTCCCCGGCTGGTGGGCCAGCGCCATCCTGGGCCTGTGGGCCGCGCTGGTCTCCCTCTCCCGCGTTGCCCTCCAGATTCACTATCTGCTGGACATTCTGGTCGGCATGGCCCTGGGCGCGCTGGTGGGGCTGGCGGTCATCCGGGTGCTGTAGCCCCTCCCCGATACCCCCCGGAGGATGTATGCAGGACAACCGCAAGCGGTTGTCCTGCATACCGCTTGCATTTTCACCAAAAAACGGTACAATAAATTTGCGTAAATACCTACCCAAGAACCGTTTCATAAAAACCACGAAGGACACAAAGGCCGCACAAAGGGCACGAAGAATTTTAGCCGTCAGGGGTCAGCCGTCAGGGGTCAGCCCTTTTTTCTAACCCCTAACCACTAACCACTGACCACTAACCGCTAAACTTTGTGTCCTTTGCGAGTACTTTGTGCCCTTTGTGGTAAGTAATTACAAATTTGCGTTTATTTCCCCCCTCTCTGCTCTTCCGAAAGGAGGTGTACCATGCGAAGAGCGACCGCGTTGACCATCGTGCTGCTGCTCCTGGTGCTGACTGCCCAGGCCGCCTCGGCAGCACCGGCCCGGTGGGCCATTCTGGGGTACCACGTGGTCCGGCCCGGGGAAACCCTCTTCTGCATCGGCCGCGCGTACGGTGTGGACCCGTGGGCCATCGCCTCGCAGAACGGCATCGTGAACCCCAGCCGTATCTACTCCGGCATGCGCCTGGCCATCCCGGACGCGTACCGGACTCTGCCCCCCGGTCCGGCCTGTACCCCCCAGTTCGGGCCTCCGTATCCGCCGCCCTGCACCTGCACAACGTACTATACCATCGTTTCCGGGGACACCCTCACCCGCATCGGCATGCGATTCGGGGTGAGCCCCTGGCGGATCGCCGAGTGCAACTCCATCTACAACCTGAACTACATCCGCGCTGGCGACACGCTCTGCATCCCCGCTCCGTAACTCTGCTCCCTCAACGCTGCCATTGGCCCGGCCCGCTCAGAGAGCCGGGCTTTTATTTGGCTCGGAGTTCACCAATGGCTTACCTGTTACTCGTTATCCTGGATGACCTCAAAGCATTGCCAGCCCTCCTGCGGGCGTGGCGGGAGGCCGGGGTGCCCGGGGCCACGATTCTGGAGAGCGTCGGCGCGTACCGGGCCCATACCTGGCTGGAACGGGTCGGGCTGGGCGCGCTGGAGCGGCTCTTTGAGGCCGAGGAAATCCGCCGCCGCACTCTGCTGACCGCCATAGATGACGAGGCTCTGCTGGCCCGCGCCGTCGCCGAGGCGGAGCGGGTGGTGGGCGGGTTTGAGCGCCCCAACAGCGGTATCCTGCTGGTCCTGCCCGTCGCCGAGGCGCGGGGTCTGCGGAAGGAGCGTCCAGCCGCCCCCGAAACGGCCCCGCCCCATCCCGTCTGCGCGGGGTGGCGGGAGATGCGGGTGGGAGAAATCGCCCGCGCGGCCGGCCTGGAGCCGGTCACCGTCCCGCCCGACGCGCCGCTGGACGAGGTGGCCCGGGCCCTGGCCGCCCACCCCGGCGTCCGTGTCGCCTGCGTCGTGACGGAGGAAGGGCGCCTCATCGGCCTGCTGGACCTGCACACCATCACCGAAGACCTGCTCTTCTACATCCTGCCGGAGGAACTGTTCCGGGAAATCACCGACCTGGAGCGCGTGGCGGAGTTCGCAGAAAAAACCCGCGTCCGCACCGCCGCCGACGGCATGCAGCGCCCGGTCTGGGTCAAGGAGACGGACACCCTCAAGCAGGCGCTCATGCTGATGCACGAACACCGTCTCTCCGGCCTGCCGGTCGTGGATGAAGCGTACCGCGTGGTGGGGTACGTGGACCTCCTGGGCCTGCTGACCCACTGCCTGGCCCAGCGCGAGTCGGAAAGAGGGGAAGCCTGGTGAGCCCAACCTGGATCGCGGCCATTGTCTTCATCGTCACCTACATCCTCATCGTTACCGAACGGGTCCACCGGACGGTCTCGGCCATGCTGGGCGGAGTGGCGATGATCCTCCTGCGGGTCCTCACCCAGGCGGAGGCGTTCCGCGCCATAGACTGGAACGTCATCTTCCTGCTGGTGGGGATGATGGTCATCGCCAACATCCTGCGGGAGACGGGGCTCTTCCAGTGGCTGGCGGTCCAGGCCGTCCGGCTGGGCCGGGGGCGACCGGTTCGGATTCTCCTCGTCCTCTGCGTGGTGACCGCGCTCAGTTCGGCCTTTCTGGACAACGTGACTATCGTCGTGCTGGTGGTGCCGGTCACTCTCTTTGTGACGGAGCAACTGCGGCTGAACCCGCTGCCGTTCCTCATCGCCGAGATACTGGCCTGCAACATCGGCGGGACGGCGACACTCATCGGCGACCCCCCGAACATCCTGATCGGCAGCGCGGCCGGGATTGATTTCACCACGTTCATTGTCCATATGGGCCCCATCAGCCTGCTCATCCTGTTGGCCTTTCTGGGGCTGGCCTGGTTGATGTTCCGGAAGGAACTGCGGGCGCGGCCGGTGCGGGCGGCCGACCTCTCCGCGCTGGAGGCCGCGGAACTTATCACCAACCGTCCGCTCCTGCGCAAGGGGATCATCGTGATGGGCGGGGTCATTTTCGGCTTTCTGTTCCACGGGAGCCTGCACATAGAGTCCGCCACTATCGCACTGGCCGGGGCGACCGCCCTGCTCCTCTGGGCCCGGACCGACCCCCACCACGCCATCCGGGAGGTGGAGTGGACCACCCTGTTTTTCTTCGTCGGCCTGTTCATCGTGGTGGAAGGGCTGGTCCAGGCAGGGATTATCCGGGCAGTGGCCCAGGCCGCGCTGCGGGTGGTGGGCAGGAACGTCCGTCTGGCCTCTATGGTGCTCCTCTGGGTGTCGGCGCTGGTCTCCGGCGTCGTGGATAACATCCCCTACACGGTAACGATGATCCCGCTGGTGGAGAGTCTGGGGCAGGCGATGCCGGTGATGCCGCTGTGGTGGTCGCTGGCGCTGGGGGCCTGTCTGGGCGGCAACGCCACGCTGGTGGGCGCGTCGGCCAACGTGGTGGTGGCCTCGCTGGCGGAGCGGAGCGGCCATCCCATCCGCTTCTGGACCTTTCTGGGTTACGGTGTGCTGACCACCTTCGTCTCCCTGCTGCTGGCAACCGGATACATCTGGCTGCGATATTTGTGAAATCCACGAAGAACACGAAGGGCACGAAGGTTTTCAACCGCAGTGATCGCAAAGAACGCAAAGGAAATTGATAAAACTCTTTGCGGTGAGCCCGAATTGAACTACACAAGCAGGATTTTTTATTCCTTTGTGACCTTCTTGTTCCCTTTGTGTCCTTCGTGGTTTTTCCCCGACCATTTGCGAATTTTGGGATAAATTTGCAGATAAGTTTGGGTTAACCCCCTTGACGGCACTGGCGTATCCGTGCTAAAATTAGAACGGGTGTTCTAATCTCATCATCGCAGAGAACGCGGAGAACGCAGAGATTCCCGTTTTCTCCGCGTCCTCGGCGCTCTCTGCGGTTAGAAGATGCCCGGAGGGAGCCCGATGCGCCAGATGCTGGAATACCAGGCCGACCGCATTGAGGCGGTCCTGGCCCACCACAAGGTCCCCGCCCGCGTCACCGGCGGGACGGTCACCCCGCGCTGGATTCGCTTCCAGGTCGTCCCCGCCCTGGGCGCCCGCATCGCCTCTATCACCGGCCTGGCGGAGGAACTGGCGGCGGCGCTGGATGCGCCCACGGTGCGGGTGGCCCGCCAGGGCGCCACCATTGCCGTGGAGGTGCCCCGGGACGACCCGCATCCGGTGCGGCTGATCCCGCTCCTGCGGGGGATGCGCAACGTCCCGCCGGTCACCGCCGTTCTGGGCATCGCCGAGGACGGCGTCCCGCTCCTCATCCGGCTCCCCTCCCCGGATGTGGCCCACATTCTGGTGGCGGGCACCACCGGCAGCGGCAAGACGGCGCTGCTGCGGGCGATGGTCCTCTCTCTGGCGTATTTCAATGGAGCAGGTCGCACGGAGCACGTCGCAATGTGCCCTGCGACCTGCGACCCTGCTCCCCTGCGACCTGCGACTTGCGACTTGCGCCTTGTTCTGATTGACCCCAAAGGGAGCGCGTTTCGGGACCTGGAGGGGTTGCCGCATCTGGCCCGGCCGGTCATCCGCGACCCGGCGGAGGCGGTGGAGGCCCTGGGGAGTCTGGTGAGGCTGATGGAGGTGCAGAGTAGACAAGGATACAAGGATACAAGGGGAGAGGCCAGCCCCTTGTCTACTTCTCCCTTGTCTACTTGTATCCTGGTCATAGATGAACTGGCGGACCTGCTGATGGTGGCGGGGGCGGAGGCGGAGCGGCCGCTGACGCGGCTCCTGCAGCGGGGGCGGGAGGCCGGTATCCACGTCATAGCGGCGACCCAGAAGCCGACGGCGGCGGTCATCGGGAGTCTGGTGAAGGCGAACTTCCCGGTGCGGCTGGTGGGGAAGGTGACCAGCCCCGAGGATGCGCGGGTGGCGACGGGGTGGAAGGGGACGGGGGCGGAGCGGCTGCTGGGCCGGGGGGACTTCATTGCGGTGGCGGAGGGGCAACTGCACCGCTTCCAGGCCGCCTACATCGCGCCCGAAGAGGTGTCGCAGGTGGTGGCGGAGATACAGAATCAGCGAGTCGGAGAATCGGCGAATCAGCGGATGGGGGAGCAGGGAGGGCAGCGGATGAGGGTGGCGGTGGATTGGCAGATGCGTCCGCTGCTGGCCCGATGACGGAGTATGGAGTACGAAGTACGGAGTAGGAAGTACGGAGTACGGAGTAGGAAGTAGGGAGTAGGAGGTAGGAGGTAGGGGGTGAGTATGGAGGGGATGCCGCCGTATGGGTATGGAAGTTACGGTCCCCCGCCGGCGCCGAGTCTGGAGAGCCGGGTGGCGAAGCGGCTGGGGGTGGTGCTGCTGATTTTCACCGCCGCCTTCGGGCTGACGCTGGCGGTGATGGTCGGGCAGCGGCTGAGCGATCAGGCGATGGCGGTGATAGCGGGAGCGGTCTGCGGGGTGGCGGCCAGCATTCCGCCCAGTCTGCTCATCATATGGGTGACGCGGCGCAAGCAGGAGCAGAAGGGGATGCCCTACGCCGGGCCCTACCCGCCGGTGGTGGTGGTCCAGCCCCCAGCGGCCTATCCGCCGGGAGTTGGGAACGCCGGGAACCCGTACCTCCAGCCCCCGGCCTCTATGAGCACCGTCCCGGTCCAGCGGGAGTTCGTGGTGGTGGGGGAGGAATCATGATCGGTTTGCTCTGGTACGATGACGATCCGAACCGGGATTTGAAGCAGAAAGTGGGAAACGCCGCGCGGCGCTACACGGAGAAATTCGGGCGCCAGCCCACTGTCTGCTACGTCCATCCCTCTATGCTGAACGGCCTGGGCGGCCCGGATAACGGCACTTCTGCCATCTCCCTGGACATCGGTGGCCTCCATCTGCGGGTCGTGCCCCGCCGGTCCGTGCTCCGGCATCACCTCTGGTTGGGCAACGAGGACGACTTCTCCGCCTGAGGGTCAGGGCGGGGCGGGCGGCATTCGCCGCCCGCCCCGCCCTTTATGTTAGAGTTTTGTTAGAGTCCCCCCGCATCTCCTTTTTCCCCTTGACAAATCCCCCCGTCAGTGGTATGATACGTGCCGCTTTAGCACTCCGGTATCGTGAGTGCTAATTTCCCCATGTGTCAACTCAGTACTCCATCACGCCAAAAGGAGGTGGAACGATGTCCGTCAATCTCAAACCGTTGGGTGACCGGGTGATTGTGGAGCCCCTGGAGGAAGAGGTCCAGACCTTCGCCGGGGGGCAACTCATCCTCCCCGACACTGCCAAGGAGAAGCCCCAGCAGGGGAAGGTCCTGGCCGTCGGTCCGGGGCGTCGGGATGAGGAAGGCAAGCGCATCCCGATGGAGGTGAAGGTCGGCGACGTCGTCGTCTACGCCAAGTACTCCGGCACGACCTTCAAGACCCGCGACGGCAAGGAACTGCTCATCCTGAAGGAGAGCGACATCCTGGCGATTGTTGAGTAATGTACCAATGACCAATGTACCAATGACCAATCTACCGATGTAAGGAGGAGGAACCATGCCGAAACAACTGCTTTTTGGAGAAGAAGCGCGACGAGGTCTGAAGCGCGGGATTGACACCCTGGCGAAAGCCGTGATTACCACTCTAGGCCCCAAGGGCCGCAATGTTGCCCTGGATAAGAAATGGGGCGCCCCCACCATCACCCACGACGGCGTCACCGTGGCCAAAGAGATTGAACTGAAGGACCCCTACGAGAACATGGGCGCCCAGTTGCTGAAGGAAGCGGCCACGAAGACGAACGACATCGCCGGTGACGGCACCACCACCGCCACCCTCCTGGCCTACATCATCATCAGCGAGGGGATGAAGAACGTGGCCGCTGGCGCCAACCCCATGCTCCTCAAGCGCGGCATCCTGGAGGGCGCGAAGGCCATCGCGAAGGCCATTGAGCAGCAGGCCATCCCCGTCACCACCAAAGAGGAAATCGCCAACGTGGCCGCCATCTCCGCCCAGGACCGCGAAATCGGCGAACTGATTGCCGAGGTGATGGACAAAGTCGGCAAAGACGGCGTCGTCACCGTGGAGGAGAGCAAGGGGCTGGAGTTTGAGACGGAGTACGTGGAGGGGATGCAGTTTGACCGGGGCTACATCAGTGCCTACTTCATCACCAACCCCGAGACCATGGAGTGCGTCATTGAGGAGCCCTACATCCTCATCCACGACAAGAAAATCTCCGCCGCCGAGGACCTGATGCCCATCCTGGAGAAACTGGTCCAGCAGGGCAAGCGGGAACTGGTGGTGATCGCCGAGGACGTGGACGGGGCCGCCCTGGCGACGCTGGTGGTCAACAAACTGCGCGGCATGCTCAACTGCGTGGCGGTGAAGGCCCCCGGCTTCGGCGACCGGCGCAAGGCCATGCTCCAGGACATCGCCATCCTCACCGGCGGTCGGGTGATCACCGAGGAGGAGGGCCGCAAACTGGAGAGCGCCACCATCGCCGACCTGGGCCGGGCCGATAAGGTCATCGTCACCAAAGACGATACCACCATCGTCGGCGGTCGGGGCGACGAGCGGGCCATCAAGGGCCGCATGGAGCAGATCAAGGTGGAGATTGAAAAGTCCACCTCCGATTACGACCGGGAGAAACTCCAGGAGCGGCTGGCGAAACTGGCCGGTGGCGTCGCCATCATCCGCGTCGGTGCGGCGACCGAGACCGAACTCAAGGAGAAGAAGCACCGGGTGGAGGACGCCCTCAGCGCGACCCGCGCGGCCATTGAGGAAGGGATTGTCCCCGGTGGCGGTGTGGCGCTGGTCAACGCCATCCCGGCTCTGGACAACGTGAAGATGCAGTACAAGGACGAGCAGACCGGCGTGGAGATTCTCCGCACCGCCCTGGAGGCCCCGCTCCAGCAGATTGCCGAGAATGCGGGCTACGACGGCGCCGTCGTCCTGGATACGGTCCGTCGGCTCCAGAAGGAGCAGAACAACCCGCGCGTCGGGTTTGACGTCCTGGCGGGCGAGTATGTGGACATGGTGGAGCGGGGGATCATTGACCCGGCGAAGGTGACCAAGGGCGCGATTGAGAACGCGGCCTCCATCGCGGCGATGATCCTCTCCACCGAGGCGCTGGTCACCGACATCCCGGAGGAGAAGAAAGAGACGCCGCCTATGCCGGAGTACTAATCCCCCTGGCAGTACCGGTCGTCTCTCCTGGGGGCAGGCAACCTGTGGAGGTTCCTGCCCCCTTTGTTTTGAGCAGGAGCTCAGGAGATTTTGTGGCGGCGGCCTGCGATCGCCGCAAGAACCCTTTTCTACTCTCTCCCTCTCTCCTACCGACAAAGGCGAGCGAGAGAGGGGAGAAGAAAATGGGGGTTTGCGGCGGGCGGCGAAGCCGCCCGCCGCAAACCCCGTTCTCTTTTTCTCCTCCCGCTTCAGGAAGGCCGCGGCAAATCCCCGTTCCCCCTACAACCGGGCGTAGACCTCCGGGTTGGCGCAGTAGGGGAGGCGCTGGCCCCGCAGGCCGGCCAGGAGGTTCTCCGCCGCCATCGCCGCCATTCGCTCCCGCGTGGAGACCGTCGCGCTGGCGATGTGGGGCACGACGATGCAGTTCGGCAGCGAGAGCAGGGGGTGGTCCGGCGGAATCGGCTCCGGTTCGGTGACGTCCAGCGCGGCCGCGCGAATCCAGCCCTCGGAGAGGGCCCGCACCAGTGCGGCGGGGTCCACCACGGGCCCCCGGGCGGCGTTGATGAGGATAGCCGTCGGCTTCATCCGCTTGAGCGCGGCCTCGCTGATGAGGTGGTGGGTCTCCGGCGTCAGCGGGCAGTGGAGGGAGACGAAGTCGGAGCGGGCCAGGAGGTCGTCCAGTTCGGCGTACTCCACCCCCAGTTCCGCCTCCAGTTCGGGCCGACGGGTGGGGTCGTAGTAGAGGATGTGCATGGCGAAGCCGCGGGCGCGGCGGGCCACCGCCGTCCCAATCCGGCCCATGCCGACGATGCCCAGCGTCGCCCCCCAGATGTCCACGCCCAGCAGCCCCATCGGCTCCCAGGTCCGCCACTTCCCGGCCCGGACGTAGTCCACTCCCTCCGGAATGCGGCGGGCGGCGGCCATCAGCAGGGCGAAGGTGAAGTCGGCGGTGGCCTCGGTGAGCACGCCGGGGGTGTGGCCGACGGGGATGCCCCGGGCGGTCGCCGCGCGCAGGTCAATGTTATCCACCCCCACGGCCATCTGGCTGATGACCCGCAGGCGGGCGCCCGCGGCGATGACCTCGGCGTCTATGGGGTCGGTGAGCAGGCAGAGCAGGCCGTCGCAGTCGGCGACTTCCTGCAGGAGCACGGCCTTCGGCGGCGGCAGTTCCCCTTTCCAGAGGCGTACCTGGCAGGCCTCCCGGACCGGTGCCAGCCCGGTTTCGGGAATACGGCGGGTCACGTAGATAACGGGTCGGGTGCTCATGGTCCATCTCCAGTTCATTAAAACCACGAAGGACACGAAGGCCACACAAAGGGCACGAAGGATAATATTTTATCCCTTTGTGTCCTTTGTGAGTACTTTGTGCCTTGTGGTAGGTAATTACTTTTGTACACCGAAATGGCCGGGATGTCAACCGCGAAGGGCACGAAAGGCGCGAAAGGCACGAAAGATATGTTGAGTCTTTGTGTCTGTCAAGTCTCTTAAAATCGTACCGGGGGCAGAAGCCCAAAGTCCTGAAAAACCGTACCTCCAGAGTGCCGTAACGGCTGAGACTGGCTGCGCTCACCGGCTTTTATTAACCCCTCACCCCCCTTG
>Ga0272448_1001908_pt1 | contig 27247 bp, 22 predicted proteins | sample YNPCB0191_FD_202220 | JGI IMG/M metagenome (GOLD analysis project Ga0272448, IMG submission 202220) | Hot spring sediment microbial communities from Yellowstone National Park, WY, United States - YNP-CB-019-1 | ecosystem: Environmental > Aquatic > Thermal springs > Hot (42-90C) > Sediment... | reverse complement strand
CTTAGTGCTCATCAGCAACCTATTTTAGCAAAAGGTAGAGTTAAGTGGCAGTCGAAGTGTTCCTATACACCTAAAAGTGGGCGTCAATTCTATGTGACAGTAGTTGTTTTTAGCGAGATGTTGCCAGATGATGTAATTCGCACTTCTGATTTCGTAAAGGATATATTACTTCAAAGGAGTCAGGAAGAAGAGACAAGAATAATTGATAAAATTGAAGAGATGGCCAACGGTATCTGAACAGATTTTAGAAGATACCATTTATTTTTATAAATTGTCATAATTAAGGTAACTCTTTAGCTAGTCATGATAGTTATATTAGTCTTATTATTGTGTTCGTTGATTATCATCGTTGTTTATTCTTTCAAGACTTTTAAATCCGAAGATGCACAAAATAAGAAAGAACGCCAAATAAAGATTTCTGAATACGAAGAGAAGATTGGGAATTTAAATAAACAACTAGCTACTGCTAAGAATAAATTAGAAGAGGCTGAAGCAAATTATTCCAATATCCAGAAAGAACTTCAAGAGGCCGAGAGGAAAGAGAAGGTTTTGCAGGAAGAGGTAAAAAAATATAAAGAGTGGATTAATTTTGATCGAGAAAAAACTCAAAAAGAAATTCAAAAAGGGTATGAGGCCATAGATAAACTTAAGCAAAAAGAAAAAGAGTTACAAGACGCATTTAATCGTAATATCGGTTTAACTGATAGACTAAATGAAGCTGAAAGAAAAATAGAGTCCCTCCAAAAAGAGCGAAGAGAAAAAGAAATTATCATTCAAGGCCTAGAAAAGAAAATAGAACTTTTCACAAATCAATTAAAGGCCCACCAAACTACTATAGATGAATTTAAGAAAAAACAAGAGGCAAGCGAGTTTATTTCAAAAGAAGAATACAACTTACTCAAAGAAAAATATGATTCACTTACTAACTTATATGATGATTTACAAAGACAGATGCTTATTAAGAATCAACAGATTGAGAAATTATTAGAAGGCAAATTCAGGGATATCTCGCATAAAACTCACCCAGAAGAAACAAAGGAACAGCAAATTCACTCCCAGCCAATTCAGGAGAAAGAAATCCAAGATAAATCAATCGGACAGACCATATCCAGCGAAAAAGAAGAGTATGTTCAAAAAGAAGAAGCTATGCAGAAAGAACCCCAGCAAAAAGATAGCACTATAGATATTGCCCCTGCCGAAATAGAGAAATTTCCCCAAGAGGGCAAAGAACAAAGGCCTACCGACGAAACCGTAAAAGAAAAGATAAAACCAGTTCCAAAAATACCTATAGAAAAAATAAGGAATATTGGAGTAATGGCCCATATCGATGCCGGTAAGACAACAATTTCTGAGAGGATCTTGTTTTATACTGGACGCACCCACAAGATTGGTGAGGTGCATGAAGGCAAAGCCCAAATGGATTGGATGATTCAGGAGCAGGAGAGGGGAATTACTATTACTGCTGCAGCTACGAGTTGTTTATGGAAAGGTCATCAGATAAATCTTATCGATACACCGGGTCACGTTGACTTTACAGTTGAGGTAGAGAGAAGTTTGAGGGTTTTAGATGGTGCGGTGGCAGTCTTTTGTGCTGTAGCAGGAGTTCAGGCGCAATCAGAAACTGTATGGCGCCATTCGCAAAAATACAATGTGCCTAAAATCGCTTTTGTTAATAAAATGGACCGCACCGGGGCTAATTTTTATGGGGTTATAAAAAGTATTGAACAAAGACTTAGAGCTAATCCTGTAGCAATCCAGATGCCGATGGTGAATGAAGAAAATGGTTTTTGGGGCATAGTTGATCTTATAGAGATGAAAGCCTGTATTTTTTATATAGAAACAGAACTGGAGCCAGAGGTTGAATTAGAAGAGATTCCTAAAGAGTATATAGATAGTAGTCGACAACAGCGTCATATTATGCTAGAAAAGTTGGCATCTATCGATGAAATGTTAATGGAGAAATTTCTTAAATCTGAAAACAAGATTACCTCAGAAGAGATTATTAACGTTATACGCAAAGGCACCATTGCAAATAAGATTGTGCCGGTATTATGTGGCTCAGGTCTTAAAAATAAAGGAATCCAACAGTTACTTGATGCAGTAACTTTATTTTTTCCTTCTCCTTCTGATGTCCCGCCGGTAAAGGGAAGCGCCCTTAACGATGCCCAATGTATTTTAGAAAGATATCCGCAGTTAGACCAACCATTTACAGCATTGGCTTTTAAAGTTCAAACTGACCAACATATTGGTAAGTTGGTATATCTCAGAGTATATTCTGGATTTCTTCTCAATGGTTCGTATGTTTTAAATTCTACCAAGAATAAGAAAGAAAGAATTTCTCGTCTCTTTCAGATGCATGCAAACCAAAGAGAGCCAAAGGATGTTATTTTTGCTGGAGATATCGCTGCTGCAGTTGGTTTAAATTATACTTTAACAGGGGATACACTTTGCGATTTAGATAATCCAATTGTTTTGGAAACAATGAAGTTTTCAACCCCGGTTATTTCTTTAAGTATTACACCAAAAAGTAGAGCAGATCAAGACAAATTGGCTAAGGCCTTAGCAAAGCTGGCAGAAGAGGATCCCACTTTTGTGGTAAAATTTGACCCCCAGACCAATGAAACACTTTTAACAGGAATGGGGGAGTTGCACCTTGAAATAATTACTGATAGACTCAAGCGCGAATTTAAAGTTGATGCAACGGTAGGGCAACCAAAGGTGGCTTATCGAGAAACGATTACAGGTAAAGCTACTGAAGAATACAAATATATTAGGCAGTCGGGTGGTCGAGGCCAGTACGGCCACGTTATATTAGAAGTAGAAAGTTCCTCACCAGAACAAGGATACCAATTCAAGAGTAGCATCAAGGGCGGGGTAATTCCTCAAAATTACATCCCTTCTATCGAAAAGGGTGTAAAAGAAGCTATGGAAGAAGGCGTAATCGCCGGTTATCCGGTAGTTAATGTTAAGGTAAATGTTGTTGATGGTTCTTTTCACGAAGTAGATTCTTCCGATATAGCCTTTAAAATTGCCGGACGAGGTGCCTTCAAGCAGGCCTTTATTAAATCTAACCCCATTCTTTTAGAGCCATATATGCAGCTGGAGATTATTTCTCCAGAAGAATATCTTAATAATATCGTAGGTTATATTTGTTCACGACGAGGGAAAATTATTAATATTGATAGCGAAGGAAACGAGAAGAAGATTACAGCAGAAGCGCCATTGGCTGAATTATTCGGAGTAACCACGGCTCTGAGGTCTTTAAGTTCGGGTCGAGCCAATTGTTCTATGGAGTTTACTCGTTATGAGCAAGTTCCGCAGGAGATAGCTAAAAAAATAATTGAGGAAAAGAAAAATAAACAAACTAAAGAAAGCCAAGAGTATTAGGGTAGATTTTTTAATTTTATTAAAAATGTTAAAACTTCAAATTCAGCGATAAATCAATTTGCCAAGAATATAAAATTTTCTAATATAAACAATAAAATAAGATAACTCGCAAGCGTTGACCTCTAGATTGATTGTAAAAATTTTAAAATTATCTTACGAAATTAGAATTATTTTGAATTAAATTAAAGGATTTTCATGGCTACAAAAAATAATGATGCAATATTGGATGGCCTTAACGCCGAACAGAAAGAAGCAGTAATCCATAAAGAAGGGCCATTGCTTATTATTGCTGGCGCTGGGACAGGCAAGACCACAGTTATCAGCCGAAGGATTTGTTGGTTGGTGATGACGGGATTAGCAAAAATGGATGAAATTTTGGCCCTTACCTTCACGGATAAGGCTGCAGAAGAAATGACCGAACGAGTGGATATTCTACTCCCATATGGCTATACCGATGTCTGGATTTCTACCTTTCATGCTTTTGGCGATCGAATAATTAGAGAGAATGCCCTCGAAGTCGGTCTAAATCCTGATTTCGAAGTAATGATCCGTCCTGAGGCAGCAATATTTTTTAGAGAACATCTTTTTGAGTTTCCCTTGAGGATATTTCGACCCCTAAGTAATCCTACTAAATTTATCGATGCGATTTTAGAGTTATTTTCGCGGTTACGCGACGAAGATATCTCTCCTAAAGAATATCTTGAATTTGCATGGTCTCTTAATGAAAAAGTTAAAGATTCTACTGAAGCAGAAAAGGAGGAGGCGGCTAAACATTTAGAGATTGCCCAATGCTACGAAAAATATTTAGAACTTTTAGATAAGGAAGGTAGGGTTGATTTTGGTAACCAGTTTTACCTTGCTTTAGAAATTTTACGAAGGCATCCGAGTATTTTAAAAAAATATCAACTTCAATTTAAATATATTTTGGTTGATGAGTTTCAAGACACTAATTACGTACAATTTCAGTTGATTAAGCTGTTGGGAGAGAAAATAAAGAATATCACGGTAGTTGCTGATGATGACCAATCAATTTATCGCTTCCGGGGGGCCGCCTATTCAAACATTCTAAATTTTATGAATTCTTATCCAGAGGCTAAAAAAATTAGTTTAATCAATAATTATCGTTCGACGCAGGTAATTTTAGATACCGCTTACAGATTAATCCAACATAACAATCCCGAGCGTTTTGAGGTAAAGGCGGCAATTAACAAACAACTCATAGGTATTTGTCCAGATGGAAAAGAGGTGAAACATTTGCATTTTGATACTGTTTCTAGCGAGGCCGATGCGGTTGCCCAAATTATTGAGGATAAGGTTAAAAATAATGAATATAAATATGGGGATTTTGCAATTTTGGTACGCTCAAATAATGATGCCGATCCTTTCTTACGAAGTTTAAATATGAAAAATATTCCCTGGCGCTTTAGTGGTAATAAGGGCCTATATTCTCGACCGGAAGTGCGTATGTGTATAAATTTTTTGCGGGTATTGGGCAATTTAATGGATTCACCAAGTCTTTTTTATTTGGCCTCATCGGAAATTTATAAAATTCCAGTTGAGGATTTGACATATTGTATGCATTTTGCTAAACGGTCTAATCGAAGCTTATTTTATGTATTAAAACATCTTTTTGAAATAGTCGAATTGTCCGATTTATTAAATGAGAAATCGCAAGCTAAGATTGCTAAATTAGTCAAAGATATTACCGAATATGTTGAGTTTTCAGCAGGTAATTCAACAGGCAGGCTTTTATATAAGTTTTTAACCGATACCAATTACCTTAAAGATTTGGTCAAACATAGCTCTTTAGAGAATGAAGAAAAGATTAAAAATATTGCTAAGTTTTTTGAGTTGATACGTAATTTCGAGTCAGTAGCAAAAGAGGATAGATTAGTAAATTTTATAAATCATTTAGAGATGTTAATTGAATCTGGTGATGACCCAGCGATGGCAGAGGCAGAAATAGATGAAGATGCCGTCAATGTTCTAACGGTACATAAGGCAAAAGGATTAGAATTTACAGTTGTATTTTTAGTAAGTTTAGTAAAAGGTAAATTTCCTTGGCCAAGACGCGGCCAGAAGATTATTTTTCCTGAAGAATTAATTAAAGATATAAAACCCGAAGGAGATTTTCATATGCAGGAAGAGCGTCGGCTTTTTTATGTTGGAATGACGCGGGCGAAAAAGGAACTCTATTTGACTTCCGCAAGTGATTATGGGACGAAGCAAGAACGCAAAATCAGCCCTTTTGTTATAGAGGCATTAGGAATTAATCCAGAAAAGATTTCGGTTATCAAGACCACCCCCATAGAGTTAATAAGACAACATGCCGGAATAGAACAAGCAAGAAAACGTAATAAGAAAAAGATTAGTAAAAAGGATATTTTAGATTTAAGCGCCTATAAGATTGATGATTATTTGACTTGTCCTCTGAAATATAGCTATATTCATCAGCTCGGGATTCCTATTATGGAGCACCACACGGTTGTTTACGGAAGTGCAATCCATAAGACTATTGAGCGCTATTATCAGTATCGTATGAATAAGAAAAGTGTTACAAAAGATGAATTGCTAGAATGGTTTCAGGGTGATTTACGAAGAGAGGGTTTTTTTTCAAGTCAACATTATCAAGAACGCTTAGAACATGGCAGGTTAGTATTAGCACAATTTTACGAAAGAGAAGAGAAAACAAAAACTTTGCCTTTTGCAATCGAGCAGGAATTTCAATTTATGATTGGTAATAATCGGATAAAAGGTCGTTTTGATAGAATAGATAAAGAAGAGGGAAAGAGCATAATTGTTGATTTTAAATCCTCGTCAATCGAAAATCAAAAAGAAGCCGATAAAAAGGCAAAAGAAAACCTTCAGCTTTCTCTTTATGCTTATGCCTATTGTCAGATAAACAAAGAACTTCCTAAACAAGTAAAGCTGTATTTTATAGAATCTGGTATTATTGGAGTGGCCGAAAAAGACGATGATGATTTTGAACAGCTATTAGAAACAATAGATATTGTTTCTGAAGGTATACGCGCTCAAAATTTTCAGCCAAAGCCGAGCTACAATGCCTGCTCAGTGTGTGCATTTAGCCAGATTTGTCCTTACACTACTTATGAATAACTCGATGAAGAGAAAGAAGCTAAGTAATGAAACCAGTTTAATTTTTTAGTTGACAACAATTTGACAATAGATTAGTCTATATAAAAGATTTTGTTCCTCCAATTTGTTATAAGTATTTTATAGAGATAAGATAAGTAAAAAAAAGTAATATTGGCCAAGTGAGTGTAAATTTTAAAAATTCCCACCTTTCGAGATTGTCGAGAAAGGGTTAATAATAAATTTTTATAAGAGAACAAATAAAGGAGGAAAGGAGAGAATATGAAGAATTTAAAAAGAAAAATTAGAGAAGGTATAGTTGTTATTTTATTACTTTCTACAATTGGTATGTTTGTCACAGCTCAAGCATCATATTACGGTTATAAAACATTTCAGCTTACGAATGGTACCGTCTTCTTTAGAAATCCAAAAATTTCAGATGATAAGAAGATAGTCTGGGAGGGCGCTGCATTCAATGGCTCGACTTCCGATATCTATCTTTATTCTTCAAATTATTATATTCCACTAACCAATACCCCAAACTGTGATGAAAGTAATCCTTATATTAGCAAAAATGGGCGTTTTGTTGTTTGGCAAGGGTGTAGGAATATTACCATTAATAGTACCACTACCTTATCAACTGAATCAACTGATACTAAACCAACAGAAATTGTTCTTTATGATTGCTATACTAATGATTATAAGGTGGTGTCAAAATCCGGATTTATTAATTCACAACCCAAGGTGAATAGCTACGGACAAGCTGTGTGGGAAGCACTGCCGCGTATAGGTGGAGATAAGAAAGTATTTTTCTATAATGGCAATTATACCTTTGAGATTGCGAATATATCTGCATTTGAACCTGAGATTAACGAAGAAGGTTCTGTTATTTTCACTGGGAAAACAAATTTAAGCGATGAAATTTTCCTTTACAGTAATGACACCCTTGTTCAGTTGACCGATGATTATTATTCAGATAGACAACCCCGTATAAATAATGTTGGAGAGACTGTCTGGATTAAGTCGAAGGGAGGATATTCTGATTTATTCCTTTATAAAAATGGCAATTTTACTCAACTTACTAGCTATGATAAAGCTAGCAATCCTACAATAAATGATTTAGGCCAGATTGCTTGGGAGGGATTAGTCAACAATACTAATCTAACAAATGCTTCTGAGATCGCTATTTATTTTTATGACGGTTACAATGATACTTACAGAATCTCTCCAGACTATATCAGGGATAGTTATTCTCCAAAGATAAACAACAGAGGACAAGTCGTATGGTATGGCACAAAGGGAGAATTAAACATCACCAGTGGAGAATTAAACACCACCCACCACGGTATCTTCCTTTATGTTGATGCAAATAATGGAGTTACTCAACTGGGTGGTTTGGCAGATAACCTTTATCCAGAAATTAACACAAATGGTGTTGTGACTTGGTATGCAAAGGACATAGAGAATCTAACGAGTCAGATTTTCCTTTCTATACCAATTCAGCCACCTCAAGCCCCATCTGATTTAGTTGCTGTGGCTGATAAAGTAAAAAAGACAGTCACCCTTACGTGGAAAGATAATTCATATAACGAGGATGGTTTTAGAGTTGAAAGAAAATTAGATACCAATCCTTATGTGGTGTTAGCAAAGCTTCCGCCTAATACTACCACTTGGATCGATACAACTATTCCAACTACGATTCCTCAGAGTCAAGTTACTGCATCATCGAAGCTTTATTATCGAGTTAGTGCTTTTAATGAAGATGGTTATTCTGGGTATTCCAACGTAGCCTCACCAGCCTGTTTTATTGCCACTGCGGCTTATGGTTCAGATATGGCAAAAGATGTAAATACCTTACGGAAATTAAGGGATCAGTATTTGATTAAAAATCCTTTAGGTAAAAAATTCATAGAATTATACTATAGATATTCACCATCTTTAGCTGAGTTTATCTCGGATAAGCCAGTTTTAAAAGCGATGGTTAGATTTTTGCTGAAGCCTTTGGTTTGGTTAAGTGAAAAGATAACGAAGTAAAAAAGCAAAAATTATTAGGAAATAAAGCCCGGCTACCTTTAAAAGAGATGAGGTGGCCGGGTTCATTATTTTAATAAACAATTTCTATTTTTCAAAATTGATTTCTATTCACCATTCTAAGTCAGTATTCTTTTATTAAACGAAATTCAATAAATCTCCTCTCTATAAATGGAGTCAAAATAATTTCCTAAATAAATAGAATAAGATGTTATAATATATAATAGCAAAATTAAAAAAGGGTTTAGATATAAGAAGAGAAGGGGTTAAACATTGCAGTTTTTTAGTTATTTTAAAATTATATTTGAGGCTGTTGCGCAGATAGCATTAATTGGTTTGAGCGGTTATATTTTTGCTAAAAAGAAGGCAATTAATGAGGATGGCGTTAGGTTGATTAGCAACGGCGTCGTTAATTTTCTCTTGCCCTGCTATATTTTTGTCTCGTTGATAAGAAATTTTAATTTTCAAATCTATAGCAATTGGTGGCTCTTTCCATTAATAAGTTTGTTTATTACCGCATTAGGTTTTTTTGTTGGTCTGTTTTTCTTTTGGTTAGGAAAAGGAAAAAAAGAGTATCAGAATGAGTTTATAAGTTTGGTAGCATTTCAAAATAGTGGTTATTTACCGTTGATGTTAGTAAATCTTGTTTTTGATAATCCAATTAAAGAGAATTTAACAATCATAATATTTTTATTTTTGTTAGGTTTTAATTTTGTTTTTTGGTCGTTCGTTCCTTATTATTTAGATAAAAAAAGAAAGATAGCTGTAAAACATTTGTTTTCACCGCCAGTTGTTGCGATAATCTTGTCTTTGATATTAATATTCTTTAAGTTTTCACATTTAATCCCAAAATTTTTTTTAGAGGCAGCATCGATGCTGGGTAATTGTGTATTACCATTGGCAATATTAGTAGTAGGCGCTAGTCTTGCGTTGATTAGTAGTCACTTATCGATTCAGTTTGCAATAGTTTTGCGTTTATTATTAGTGAAATTAATAATACTACCTTTGTTGTGTCTGATTTTTATTTTTTTCTTTAAACCATCAAGGGAGATTACTTTTTTAATTTTATTAGAGGCGTCCATGCCTTCTGCTACTTCCTTAAGTGTCGTGACGAAAAAGCACAATATCGATGAGGATATTATTAGTTTAGGTATTTTTTGGACCCATATAGGCAGTTTAATTACTGTCCCGGTTTGGTTAATTGTGGCTGGTTTTTTGAAGAATTAGACCTAAGTCATCAAATATTAATTCTCTCTATAAAATATGACAATAAAGATAATTGCCACTAATCGAAAGGCCCAACGCGATTACACAATCTTAGAGAAATTTGAATGTGGTGTTGAATTAAAGGGAAGCGAGGTCAAATCGTTAAGACACAGTAAAGCCAACCTAAATGATAGCTTTGCCAAGCTTGATCAGAAAGGGATTATTTTGTATAATTGTTATATAAGTCCATATGAGCAGTCTAGTATTTTTAGCAGTAATATTGAACCAACCAGACCAAGAAGATTGCTCTTACATAAAGCTGAAATCAGAAGGATAGCATCTAAAGTTAGTCAGCGTGGCTTTGCCCTCATTCCTTTAAAAATTTATTTTAATCAGCGCGGTTTTGCTAAAGTTGAATTAGCTTTAGCGAGAGGAAAAAAACTTTTTGATAAAAGAACTATCTTAAAAGAACGACAGATACAAATGGAAGTAAAAAGGGCGTTACGGAGAAAATAGATATTAGATAAAGTTATTTGGGAATCATTAATAAAGAGAGAGGCTTTGAATTTTGAGATTCTAGAGTTTTTGATATGAGTTGAGGTTGAAACTTGTTAATTTTATGGGGGTGAAAGGTCTCGACTTAAATAACACAGTAAAAGGAGCACGCCGCGGAGGCAAGGTTGGCCGCGTTAACAATCCTTGCAAAAATAAACGCAAACGTAAACAATCGTTTCGTTTCACCACTAGCTGCGAGAGCAGAGTTTTTTGCTCCTGCTGTTAGTGGATTAGCCTTCAGTCTCCAGTAAGATTGAAGCCACCGCTTGCCTTTCCTGAGTGGCAAGTCTGGTGCGGTAATCAGGATAGTTTCGAAATTCGCCTTTGATTTCGAAACGAATCTTTAAAGAGGCTAAGCTCTTCTGAATCCTGTAGGCCGGAGTCAGAATAGCCTAAATAAGAAAAGACCAACAAAGCGTGTAGTGCCTTTTATTGATTTATTTAAGGACCGGAGTTCGAATCTCCGCACCTCCACCAAAGATTTTAAAAATCTATTCCAATTAAAAGATTAAAAAAGTATTAGACATATATAGGATATATATGTCTAATTTTTTTTATACAAACACAAAAACTTAAATTTTTTACAAACTATGAGTTAAAAGTTTTTGGAGATGCAAAGTTGAATAGAAAAACTTATTTATTCAACAAAATTTATTGTTTCCTCTGTAGTTTAGAATTAAGTGCGTGGGGACAGTAATTTTTGAAAAGGATAGAACACCTATCATTTTCACAAAAGAATCTTTAGTTACTTTTGATTTTGTGACAGATGTGGATTTTTCAGACCTTGCTCATTTGGAGATATGATTATCCTACGATTATAGTTACGGCTACAGTATTTATAGAAATTCTTACTGCCATACCGCAAATGATACTACGAAAAACTAAATTATGAGAATATGGTATATGTGGTAGAGTGGTTTAGTGCTGTTTTGTTTGAATTAGCAATGGTAAAAGATTAATCTCTTATTTAAGATTTTATTGCGTTAATAAACCAATAGGTATATAATAAAAATGTATAACATTCAAAAAAGGTTTTCTTAGATGAAGAAAAAGACCAACAAAGAAAAAATAGTTAAAGAAAAGGAGGAGTCTATGAGGAAGAGTTTGCTCATTTATATTGTGTTTGTTGTCATTCTTACTGCTACTATTATAATTATTTTCAGGATAGCAAACAAAATTAATCAAGAAAATATTCGGATTCTCAATAACCAAATAAGAATTTATCAGTTAGAAAACGAACGATTAAGAAGGATTATAGAAGATATAAAAGCCAAGGCCAATTCTGCGGTTTTAGTTGAGCCAGCTGTTAAATAAGATTATTGAAAAAAAAGCAATATTCGATTTTACAAAGATTTTTTTAAAACTATTAAAAAGTAGTTTAAGAAAAAAATGAGCACCATAGAATATAGAAAGCTTTTTAGAGCCGATATTGTTTTAAATTTAAGATACCACATTAAATCAGCGCCTCTTATTGAATATAAGGCTTTAAGTAAAAATTTAAGCGCCACGGGATTACAGATGATAGGGGATAAACTGTTGGATAAGGAGACAATTTTAGAATTAGAGATAATCCTTCCGAATACCAAACCTCTCTATTTTTTAGGGAGTGTGGTTTGGCAGATAAAATGTGATTATACACCGCCAAGTAAAAAAAATTATTATTCTACAAGAGTGAGATTTTTACATGCTTCTTCGAAGGATGTAATAATTATCTCTGATTTTATAACGAATATTTTAAAACAATGCGCAGCAGACAGGGAAAAAGAAATTATTGACAGCCTGGAGAAAGCAAATAGCTAGCTAATATATGACAGATTATCCTTATCGGGTGAGAAGTAATCTCTATTAAAAACAGAAATTAGAATTTGAAAATGTGGAGCAGATTGAGGTGGTAAAATGAGAAAATTAGTTGGGGGTGGACTATTTTTTTTCTTTCTTGTGCTTACCATTATGTTTGCGAAGGCAGAAATGGAGAGAGTAGAATTAAAAGAGAATCAAGTGCCAGAATTAAATCAGCTTTATCAGCCTAGAAAGGTAGTCAAGGTCGTCAATAATTTAAATTTTGAAGTAGAACAAGACAGGCCAATAGTTAAAGAAGGCGGAATAATTAAGCCAATGGACTTTGAATACTATATAAATTATAAGCTTGACCAATTGGAAGAACGCCTAGTTGTTTTGGAAGAAAAGATTCATCGCCTGGAAACAAAATTAAATAATTAATTTTATAGCCAATCTTTTATCTATTCACGCTACAAATCTAACTAAGAGACTCTATAAGAGAATTTAATAAAGGGAAGTGGTTGAATTTTTGGGTAAATTTCTTTGGATTAGATGGAGAGAGTTCCTTGGAGCAAGCCTAGTAGCTCTTCTTTTATTGCCCGGACTTCTATTAGGGTGTAATTCTTCTTCTAAATTCTCTAATGATGAGATGATTTCTCAGCAGATTATTTCCAGAGGAATTTTAGATAAGAAGGTCATTGAGGCAATGAGGAGGGTCGATAGGGGAAGATTTGTCTCTATTTTATACCAACATAGAGCCTATGAAGATATTCCTTTACCGATTGGTTATGGCCAGACAATCTCTCAGCCTTATATCGTAGCATATATGACAGAGGCTTTGGAGCTTTCTAAAAATGATGTGGTATTAGAGATTGGTACGGGCTCAGGTTATCAGGCAGCTATTTTAGCTGAATTAGCAAAAAAGGTTTATACAATTGAGATTATCGAGCCTTTAGCTACACTGGCAAGAAATAGGTTAAGTAATTTGGGATATAAGAATATCGAGGTAAAATATGGTGATGGCTATAAAGGTTGGCCGGAGTTTGCACCATTCGATAAGATTATGGTAACCGCAGCTGCCACCGATATACCTGAAGAACTAATAAAGCAACTCAAGGTTGGTGGTAAAATGATAATTCCAATCGGCAATTCCTCCCAAAGACTATATTTGATAACTAAAACAGAACAGGGTATTGAGAAAAAACCATTGATAAATGTGATATTTGTACCAATGGTAAGGGAAAAGAGATAAAAAGAATTATCGAGGATAAAATAATGGCTTTTTCTGATAATTTAGAAGAGATTAAAAAGCTCATTGAGAAGATTAATTCAATTAATAATATTCAAGATAATCTTTCTGAGGATTTGGTAACAAGTCTTTTGGCAAGCTTTTCTTCTTTAGAAGAGGCGCTCCGTGACCATATTCGATTTGTAACGCAATCCCAAATCATTTCAATCATAGAAAAATTAAAAAGAAAAGAGCCGCTTACCAGAGAAGATTTAAGTTGTGTTGAGCTTTGGATTGTAGGAGATGCTCGGCACTACATTAAGTTAAAAATAAATTTTGCTGATTGGATAAAAGAATTGAACAGAACCCTAGAAGATATCAAGGAAATTTCCCGTTATGATTTTGATTTAGACTCCTGTAATACCTTAAGAGCTATTATTAAAGATGGGATTAGAAATCTTTCAGATATAGATTATTTTATAAGAGAGCAGCACCGCGTTGAACAATTTCAGAAATCAATCCAACAATTAGATGATGAGGAAAGACAGATGCTTATTTCAATTTTAGAAAATAAGCTAGAGACAGGATAGATATTTTTTCTACTTCAATTATGAGTAGTAATTTATAGTAATATAATATGCAGTTTAACTTAAATGATATAAAATTTACCTATTTTAAAAGCAGCGGTCCAGGGGGTCAACATAAGAATAAAAAATTTACAGCTGTAAGGGTTACGCATTTACCAACCGGCATCAGCGTTATTTGTTCTCAAGAACGCAGTCAATTTTTTAATAAAAAGATTGCTTTGTTGCGATTAGAACAAAAATTAAGTTTATTATCTAAAAAGAAAAAAATAAGAATACCGCTTAGTATGCCTGTGGCGGTTAAAGAAAGGATTTTAGAAGAAAAGAGAAGGAATAGTCAGAAGAAGGAATTAAGGCAGAAAGTCAAAATTGCATTAGAGGATATTTAAAATTAAGAGGATTTTTAATAAGATATGCCAGATTCTAAAAAATTTTTATTCCTATATGTAATATTATTTATCCTCATTGTTTGTCTAGTAGGAATTAGTTATAAGATGGTGGATAGTTATACTTTTTCTTCTCAGAGAGAATATCAACATCTTAGTCATGTGAGGTTTTCAACTGGCACCTTATCAAAAGGTAATCGTTTGTTTTTTGGTAATAATGAACAATCGTCACTTCCTTTATCTGAGAAAAAAATTAAGGAATTAGAGACAGGTTTAAAGTGTCTTGGTAAGATAATAAGAGAAAATCAAGAATCAAACATGCCTAACTATAAAATTGAACTAAAAGACTATGAGGAAAAGCTATAATATTATTTTGTTTAGCTTGTTGTTAGTTTTTGGTTGTCTCAATCTGGGGTTTGCAGAAGATAAAGACCAGATAGTAGTTTTTGAGACAAATCAAGGGATAATTGAAATAAAACTGTTTCCAGAGATAGCACCGAAGGCGTGTGAAAATATGATTGGTTTAATAAAAAAGGGTTATTATGACGGCGTTATTTTTCATCGGGTAATTAAAAATTTTATGATTCAAGGCGGAGATCCTACTGGTACAGGTAGGGGTGGAATTTCTATTTGGGGAGTTCCTTTTGAGGATGAGGTAAATGAAGATATAAAATTTGACCGTGCCGGTTTATTGGCAATGGCTAACGCCGGCCCTAATACCAATGGAAGTCAATTTTTTATTACTACTGTTCCTACGCCGTGGTTAAATATGAAACATACTATTTTGGGAGAGGTAATTAGAGGATACGAGGTGGTTAAAAAATAGAAGAGGCCGCTACTGATCAAGACGATCGCCCAGTAAAAGAACAAAAAATAATCAGGGCGTATCTAAAAACCGCTGAAGAATAAATTATAAAAAAGGAAATTGCTATTTTGAAATTATACGTTATAATAACTTCAATTAACCATTTTTGAAATTTAATATTATGTTTAAAAAACAAAAACATTTTTCAAAGGCTTTTAGCTTGGTAGAGTTGGTGGTGGCAGTATCTTTATTGAGTATAGTTGTTTTTACTGCTGTTAGTTTAGAGTTTTCTTTTAGAAGACTAAATCTAGGAATCGATATAAAAACATCACTAATAAATGATCTAGTTTATGCTAAAGAAATGATAAAAAGAGAGGCTTTGTTGGCAACAGGAGATGCTGTTAATAATATTCTGCCATTTGAATGGAATAAGACAGCTGGTTGTAATGGTGACCGTTATTTGAGAATCCGCGTGGATTCAAATCAACCTTTACCAGATGGTGTTTGGAATGATACTAATGATCGGATAAGCACATTTTATTGGCGAGGAGGAGAGGATGAGAATTGTGGTCCAGATAATTGCAAAAATAGATATGATTTATGTTATAGAGCGTGTGAAAATTGTGGCTACGAGGTAGTAATTTCTAATGTTACTAATTTTGATGTTCTAGTTGGAACAGCAGGAGATATCAGAAGGATTTCTGTATTACTACAAAATATGAAAGATCCCACAGCAATTAGAAACGATTTAAGTAATCCTCAACAAGGGGTAAGATTTGGTATTACGGCGCGTCAGTGCCCGCCTTTTAGGTTTTAGATTTAGCTAACTCAAATACACTATTTAAAAAACAGTGTTTAATAATGGTTAACAGAACTAAAGAAGGAGGTTTTGCAATGTTTAGAAAGTTTGTTTTTTTATTTGCTGTGTGTTTTATTCTTTGTAGCTGTGCTCAACAGAAACAGGAAGTTTCACAAGAGTCAGGAAATTTGAAGGCAGTGCCTGAATCCAAAGTAGAAAAAGAATCAGCTTCCTCTGTATCACCCGCAGAAGATAAAACGTTAAAGGATTCAGGGTCATCTATGGTGTCAGATTCGCTTGAAGAGGCAGTTAAGGAAATTGAAAATACACAATCTCCAGCTTCATTAGCAGAGGGGGCATCTGTACCTAAAGTAGTAACTTCAAAAGCCTTCTCCATCTATACTGATGCCTCTTCCCCAGACAATCACTATATCCCTTCAGGATGGATGGGTGATTATTCGGATTTGACCCTCGATGACAAGTGTATGGATAAGCCCCATTCCGGCACCACCTGTATCAAAATCACCTACTCTGCTCGTCGCACACTTGGTGAAGGTTGGGCAGGCATCTATTGGCAAAACCCAGCCAATAACTGGGGCTCAAAGAAAGGTGGTTTTGACCTAACAGGAATGAATAAGCTTGTTGTCTGGATGAAAGGCGCAAAGGGAGGAGAGATTATTGATAAGATAGTTGTTGGTGGTATCAAAGGGATGTATCCTGATTCTTCTGAGACCTCCTTTGGTCCAATCCAGTTGACTGACCAATGGCAGCAGTACACTATCAATCTAGCTGGCAAAGACCTCTCTTATATCTCTGGAGGTTTCTGTTGGGTAGCCAATGCTGACTCCAATCCCAATGGCATGAGCTTCTTTATCGATGATATAAAATTCACCTATGACCCTAATCTTAAGCCTGAGGTTCGGCAGGCCCAGAGTATGCCTTTCTATATCTATGCTGACAAAGGCGCAATCACCAACCACTATATCCCCTCAGGCTGGATGGGCGACTACGGTGATATCAAGCTCGATGTCGGTTCAACCGAAGACCCTTACTTTGGTTCAACCTGTATCAAGGTTACCTATGAAAATAAGGCCTCTCAAGGTGCCCGTTGGGCAGGCATCTATTGGCAAAACCCAGCCAATAACTGGGGCTCCTTAGATGGTGGTTTCGACCTCTCCAAAGCCACCAAACTTACCTTCTGGGCCAGAGGCCAAAAAGGGGGAGAGCGCATCGAAGAGTTTAAGGTTGGCGGGATTATGGGTGAGTTCTCAGATTCAGATTCAGCTGGTATTGGCCCTGTAATTCTGACCAAAGAATGGAAGCAGTACACCATCGACCTTTCAGGCAAGGACCTCTCCTATATCATCGGAGGTTTCTGTTGGTCTACTAATCTGGAGGTCAACCCCGATGGCGCTGTGTTCTACTTAGATGAGATAAGGTATGAGTGAGAAAGTGCGTTGATTTAAAAGTCTAAGTCATTAACAGAGTTTGAGGTTTATTAATTGAGTATTGTGAACAAAAGATTGTGGGGAGAATAGCTAATTTGCGGAAGTTATAGAGATAGATAACCAATAATATGAGCAAAGATAAGAATGGCGGGCTGGCGATTTTTAGACAGCTCGCCTTCTTGTCTTTTTAAAAATTATATTAAATGAAAAAGAAAAAAAGTTTTAGTTTTATTTTTGGAATAGGGATAATTATTCTTGCTTTTTTAGGAATGGCATCTAAACCAAAGGCCCACATTGCTTCTAAAGTTGAGATTGTTCGTTTAAAAAATAACCATTATCAACTTTTGGTAAATAAAAAACCGTATATAGTTAGAGGGGTATGTTATTCTCCTATTCCTATTGGTTCAAGCTATGATTATGATTTTTGGTCTGATGCTAATCAACCCTGGAAGACTGACGGAAAAATGATGAAGCGAATTGGAATTAATACGGTTAGATTCTATTCTAGCGGCAACGATCCTATAGCTGTGCGCAAAGTAATTAGTGAGCTATATTCGCTGTATGGCATACGGACAATTATGGGTAATTGGTTAGGATTTTGGAATTATCCCGCGCCTTTTTATTCAGATCCAAATTTTCGTAATAACATAAAGAGAGAAGTATTAAGGATGGTCCGTGAATATAAAGATGAGCCAGGTATTCTATTTTGGGTTTTAGGTAATGAAAACAACTATTCTTTTTCAGGGAGGGTTAATCCGTGGCCGTGTCCAGAGGCAGAGAAACTTACAGATCCGAGAGAACAGATAGAAGTCCGTGCGCGTATTTATTATAGTTTTATAAATGAGTTAGCTAGAGAAATTCATCGGCTCGATCCTAATCATCCAGTCGTGATGGGTAATGGGGAGTTGATGTATTTAGATATTGCAAAGCAATACTGTCCCGATATTGATATTATCGGTTCGGTTATTTATCGCGGAAAAACATTTGGTAATATATTTAGAGGATTAAGAAACACCTTCGATAAACCACTTCTATTAATTGAATTTGGTTGCGATGCATACAATGCCTATACAAAAAAAGAGGATCAAGAAAATCAATCTGTTTTTATTATTAGTCAGTGGAGAGAAATCTATAAAAATATTGCTGGCGGCCCTGGCGAAGGTAATTGTCTAGGAGGAACAATATTTGAATGGAATGATGAGTGGTGGAAACACAATGATTATGATTCAAAAGGTTGGATTCAACATGATACAGAGTCAAATTGGTCAAACGGCGCTTATTATTTTGATATAAAAGTAGAAGGTAATAAGAATATGAATGAAGAGTGGTTTGGGATAGTTGGTCTTTCTCCCGAATTGCAAGGCGGTTTAAATAAAAGATTACCTCGCAAAATTTACTATATGCTAGGAGAGTTTTGGAAAAGGCCACAGCGATTTATTACAAATGCCAAAGAGAGTAACAGGAGAAAATAAAGAAGTTGATTATCCAGAAAAAAATATTAAAATTTATTTTTATTTTTCAAAATTTAAGTTATAATTTAAGACTAAGATGCCAAAGTATTCATCCCAACAAGAAGTCAAATCAGGTTTGCCAATAGGAGGTATTGGGGCGGGAAAATTAGAGATTTTTCCTTCGGGGGTTTTAGACAATTTTACCTTTTTGAACAACCCCAATAATCCATTTACAAATTCTACAAAAAATGAAAGAGTTGGCGTATTAGGTTATCATTTTGCTGTATCATGTTGGTTGGGTAAGAAAAATATAACCAGGATTTTACAGACTGTCAAAATCAGCGACTATCCAACTGTGGAAGATATTGATTTTGATGGTTGTTTTCCTTTTGCAATTCTTGATTACAAAGATAGTCAGCTGCCACTTAAAGTCCATTTGAAGGCCTTTTCATTTTTTATCCCTAAACAGGAGAAAGATTCTTGTTTGCCTGCAGGGGTTTTTGAATTTACTTTAACCAATCTTTTAAATCGTTCAATTGAAGGAGCATTTTTGGTTAATGTAAGAAACATCGTTGGACAATGGTGTGTGGGTAGATTTAATCAAGTAATCGACGAGTCCGATATGATAAGTCTTAATATGCAGCTGAAAAAGCCAACGCCTTTTGATGTTAATCAAGGAAGTATGAGTGTGGCAATTTTTAAATCAAATAATTATGAGATTAGTTTTTTAGGCGAGTATAATTTAATGCCGAAAGCCTTTCGTTTTAATTCCCAAGATATAAGACTTGAGGCCATCGATATCCTAATAAAATCTGGTCAGTTACCCAATATTAATTCAGAGATACCCGTTAATAGCGAGAGTGTAGAATTGGCAGGCGCATTAGCAGTAAATTTTAAACTAAAAGCAAAAGGTAAAATTACTATACCTGTAGTATTCAGCTGGAACTTTCCTGTTTGTCTAGATGGGCACATCTATAGTAACTATTTTAGAAACTCACGAGAGGTTCTTCGCTACGTCCATTCTAATTTTAAACAACTCAAACAGGCAACAGAAGATTTCGTAATAACGATAAAAAAGCTCCCTCTTCCAGATTGGTTGCAGGACGCTTTACTGAATAATTTATATACATTTTTTTCCTCGACTGTATGGACAAAGCAGGCGAGGTTTGCATTCTTTGAATCGCCAGAGGTCTGTCCACTTATGGGAACATTGGATGTAAGATTTTATTCTTCGGTAGCCTTGGCATTGCTCTTCCCTCGTTTAGAGGAGAATGAGATTCGGCAATTTGCAGATATGCAGCGTGCCCAAGGTTATATCCCTCACGACCTTGGTAGGATGCGGCTAGATATGCCAAGTATTAGTACGAATCATCTATATTGGAAGGATTTAAATCCGAAATTTATTTTAATGGTATATAGAGATTATTTATGGAAAAATGATTTAGAATTTTTGAAGAAAATGTTTCCTTTTGTAAAGAAAGCATTCTTCTGGATAATCTCTACAGATAAGAATAAAGATTATCTTCCCGACAATGAGGGGGCTGACCATACCTTTGACCTCTGGCCGTGTTATGGGGTAAGTGCTTATACCAGCAGCGTCTTTTTAGCCTCACTACTTGCCTTGCTAAAAATATGTGAGATTTTGGATGATAAAGATACAAAAAAATTAGCGGCAGAATATTTTTTAAAAGGAAGAAAAAATTTTGAAAAAAAACTATGGCATAAACATTATTTTATAGAGTATAATAATCGAGGAAATCGCAACAACTCTAATATAGCAAAAGTAAGTCAGGCCTGTTCGATGAGCCAGCTAATTGGACAGTGGTATTCTAGTATGTTAGGACTCGATTATATAGTTTCCAAAATAAAAATTAAGAAAGCGATTGAGACTATTTTTAAATTAAATGCAGCAGATTCCTCATACGGTATTACCCACTCGGTTTTTTATAATGGCGAACGTAATAAAGAATCAACACACACTGAGAATATTTGGATAGGTATAAGCTATGGGTTTTTGAGTTTGGCTATATATGAAGGGTTTGAGAGAGAGGCATTAGAGATTGCCAAGCGGATGTGGACAAATATTTCTGAAAGGCAACTTAATACGTGGAATCAGCCCGATATCTATTCGAGTTCAAGCGGGGAATTTCTCTTTGGCGATCACTATATGAGAAATTTAAGCATCTGGTCTTTATTAATAGCACTTTCTAAAAAGAATAAACCTATTCAAAATTTTTTAAAAGATTATATTAATCTAGACGTAGCAAGTTAAGCAGGTATTCATAATTATGAAAGAAACAGACTTTGTTTCATCAGATTTAACTGAGCGCGAACGCAAGACGCTACAGATTTTAGATACCATCCGGCGAGTTGGGCCTATTTCCAAAACAGATATTTCAAGTCTCATTGGTGTTAACGTTGTTACCGTATCTAATTATGTTGAGGATTTTTTACGTCAGAAGATAATTTTTGAAAAGGAGCTGGATGTTTCTAAAGGTGGTAGGCGGCCTGTCTTGTTAGATTTAAATGCCGATTCAGGATATTCTATAGGCATAGGAATAAATCTTCTTAATGCAATTGGTGTTGTTGTTGATTTAAGAGGTAGAATTATTAAGAGAATTCAGAAAGATAGTCCCCAACAGAAGTCAAGCGAAGTCATAGATGTCATTATTTCTTTGGCTAAGGAACTCTTTGAAGAAAATAGAGATTTAGCCCCAAAAATAAAAGGTATTGGAATTGGTGTGGCAGGGATTATTGATAGAGAGAGAGATACTGTGCGTTGGCCAGAAAGATCCTCCGACGGGCTTAATTATACCTTGATACCTTTGCCGTTAAAAGAGATTATGACTAAGGAATTTAATCTTCCTGTAGTTATCGATAACGATGCAACATTGGCATGTTTTGGAGAACAATGGTTATCGCCAGATGCCGGTATAAAAAATCTAATCTATATGTTCTCAGGGGTTGGTTGTGGGATAATGATTAATGGTGAGATTTATCGCGGAACAAACGGCTGTGCTGGTGAATTATCAATTCATAATGACAAAGAAAAAAATACTTTTAATTGTCGCTTTTTACGACGCTGGCAGATAGATTTAGACATGTTAAATAATTTGCGTCAGTTAGTTAGTTCAAGACCAGACTCTTTGTTGTGGAAGAGGTGTAATGGCAGGCCAGAATCTTTAAATCTAAAAGATTTATTTGAGGCAGTGCAGGTCGAAGATGAAATAGCCTTGGCAGTGATTAAGGAAGCAGCGAGATTATTGGGAATGAAGATAGCCTTTTTGATGAATTTTATTAATCCCCAATTGGTAATAATCGGGGGCGGCTTAGAACAAGCCGGGATTCATTTTATCGAGGAGATAAGGAGGGTAGTAGCAGAATGGTCTTTTGAAGAGGTCCAGAGAGTAGCAAAAATTATCCCTTCTCGGCTGGGAGATGATGCAGTGGCTCTAGGGGCAGCTAATTTGATTGTACGACAGATATTCACAGGTCTTAAAGAATAATTAAAAAGAGCAATAAATCATAAGAAATAATATTCACACCTAGAATAAATATTGATTGAAAATAGAAAATCAGATAAAATAATTTTTACGTTGAAATATAAGATTTGGTAGATTTGATTAGATAAAAATGGTCTTTGTTTGACAAAATAAATTTATTTGCCAAGTTAGTTGTTCCGACTAACTAATTAGGGGGTGGTAATGGATAAAAGGCTTAAGCTGATTGTAATAGGTTTAGTTATTCTAGCAGCTATAAGCTTATTAGTCGCCTTCCAATTACAGACTACCCTTTCGAAAGTAAAAGCTGCAGCAGAGGAAGAAATTCGGAGTTTACAAAGAGAAAACGAAAACCTCACCCTTTCCTTTTCAAAACTTAATCAACAATACAAAGCCCTTGAAGATGATTTTAATTCTAAGCGGCAAAAATTAGAAGGGATTGAGCAAGAGTTTAAACTTCTTAGCGAGAAGTACGATGCAGTTACAAAAGACAGAGACAGCCTAGTAAACAAGGTTCAGATGTTAGTTGAAGAAAAAAGAAAAATAAAAGAAGATTTTGATAAACAGGCCAAAAGAGTTGAAGAGTTAGAGAAGAAGAAAGAAGAGGAAAAAAAGGAAGGTACTGGTTTTGCTGCGGCTTATACTATTTCTCCCGAGCAAGAGAGTCAATGGGCTGAAATTGTAAGAGAGAAGGCGGCATTAAAGTTTGAATTAGAGAGTATCCAGGCTCAATTAAAAGAGATGACTTACAAAGTTGATGAATTAACTCGAGAGAAAAATGCGCTGGAAATGGAGTTAAAAGGCTTAGTTCAGGCAAAAGACGATTTAGAACGCAAGGCCTCTTATAATGAGAAATTAGCCGATTCATTAGCCCAAGATTTAGTGAGGGAAAAGAACGATAAAGAAATCATTATTAGTCAGTTAGATAAATTAAAACAAGACAATATCCAGATGCGCGGCAGAATTAAAGATTTAGAGGAAACCAAAACAACCTTATATAAAAAGTTAGATAATTTAGAACAAGAGCGCAATATTCTTCAGGAAAAATTAAAAAACGCAGATAGTCTTTTACAAGAAAGGGTAAACGAGATTGTAAAAATTAAGAATGAATTCGATGCCCTAAAAGAAAGACAGGGTTCAGGCAAGGTCATCGAGGGGTCTCGTACAGTAGAGTTGTCACCTATCGTAGTTCAGGGAAAACAAGAACCAACCCCAGTAACATTAACTCTAACTGGTAGAGTCCTTTCGATAAATAAGGATTATAACTTTGTGGTTATTGATTTGGGTACTAATGCAGGCGTTAAGGTAAATGATGAATTTGTGGTATATAGGGACAATAAATTTATCGCTCATCTGAAAGTTGTCCAAACAAGAGAGGAAATATCTGCAGCAGATATTAAAGATCAAGCTGCTCAAGAACAGATAAGAGAAGGCGATATTGTAAAGAAGATGTAGAAGCTTTCTTTTTGCTTTTAAAGGGATAAATTACTAATAGTTAAAGATGAAGAAAAAAGTTCGTATAGAAGAGGTAGCAAAAGCAGCCGGCGTCTCTCCTACTACAGTATCGCGAGTAATAAATAGAGTGCCTACTGTTAAAGAATCAAATCGGATTAAGGTAGAGGAGGCAATACGCAAATTGAAGTTTAGGCCTGATGCTGTTGCTCAAAGATTAGCAAAAGGCACCTGCGATGCAATAGGCTTAATTATTCCTCGCTACGAAGGAATTTTTTTCTCTTTCTATGCTAATCAGATTATTCGGGGAGTTGGAATGACCGCGGATAGTCTTAAAATGGATTTATTGTTACATTTAAGCGATGGGAAAAATCCCATAAATTTAAGTTCGGTGGGAGGGGTTTTATTTGCCGACATCATTTCAAATAAAAGCGAGTTGGATAATGTTTTGAATAGTGGATTGCCTTGTGTGGTCATGAATTATCATTTAGATGAAAATCCCCAGGTTAGCTATATTGCAATTAATAACAAAATGGGAGCAATTCAGGCTACAGATTATTTGATTAGTCTTGGCCATCGTAAGATAGCTCATATTACTGGAGATTTAATGACTCAAGCTGCTTGTGAAAGATTGAGAGGTTATCAGACTTCTTTAGAACGTCAAAATATCGAGATAAATAGTAATTATATAGTTGAAGCAAATTACTCGCGTCCCTCAGCAAGAGAGGCTATGACTAAATTATTAAGATTGCCCAATCCACCTACTGCCGTTTTTATTGCAAGCGACGATATGGCTCAAGAAGCAATAGCAGTTATCATCGAGAATAAATTAAATGTTCCCACAGATATTTCTGTGGTTGGATTTGATGATAATCCTATTTGTGTTTTCGGACCGGTTGCTTTGACCACAATTAGACAACCTTTGATAGAAATGGCCCACGAAGCCACTGTTTTGCTTCATCAGATGATAACCTCTAAAGAATCGATTTCTCCAAAAAGAGTTCTTCTTCCTGCAGAATTAGTTATTCGAGATTCTTGTCGCCAAATCTGATACTTTGATTGAAATTGTTAAGTCAAATAAACAGCAAAAGGGCATCATTATTTCTACAGACACACTATTTTTAGAAAAATTAAGATATTAATTTTAAGATTAAATAAGCTACTAAAAAACTCTAAAAACATATTTATTATTAATGTATAAATGGCGATGGGTATAAAAAACAAATTTCTTGCGAGTGGTATTGGTAGTTTACCTTTTACTGATGCAAAGAGGGCGGTGAGTTTTGTTCTCGAGGAATTTAAAGACAATATAGTATTTTTGCCCCAGCTTCCAAAGCGTTCATTTCTGGAGAGTATGCATATTCAATTTTCAGAGGGCTTTCCCGGCGTTAAGATTATTCCAAATAGAAAGAGTATGATTATAGATAGTCTAGATGTTAATTTTGTCAGCAACTTTGAGAAGAGTTTTAATGCTATTAATAGTGGAGATATTGAGTATTTTGCCATAGGGGTCGAATATGCAGAAGGCTACCACGAATTTTTTAGGATAGCTTCTTCAAGGAGGCTCCCTTATGTTAAATCTCAAATAATTGGACCAATCAGTTTCGGTTTGACAATCTTAGACGAGAAAGGCAAGCCTATTTTGCTTAATCCGGAATTGCGAGAGATAATTCCGAAGTTTCTTGGGTTTAAATCTATTTGGCAGATTCTTCAATTAAAGAATCTTAAATGCGCAGAAGAAATTATCATTTTTATCGACGAGCCTTATCTGGTAGCAATAGGTAGCAATCAATTTGGAAGTTTTAAAAGAGATGGCATCATTTCAATGATAAATGTAGTTGTAAAAATGATTCATCAAGAGGGAGCTATCGCGGGCATTCATTGTTGCGGCAATACTGATTGGTCAATTTGTTTTGACACAGATGTAGATATAATAAGCTTTGATGCATTTGATTTTTTAGATAGTTTATTTATTTATAAAGAGGGATTGGTAGAGTTTATTGAAAGAGGTGGAATTATTGCATGGGGTATTGTTCCTAACAAAGATAACTTCGATTTTAATAATTTTCTTTCGCGTGCAGTAAAAATTATTAGTTCAAAATCAGCTTTTTTAAAAAACGGTGCTATCATTACCCCCAGCTGTGGTTGTGGCACGCTTTCTGAAGCGCAAGCTAAAAAGATTCACTCTCTATCTGTCCAGATTGCTAAATCCTTGGCTTTTTAATCAATGCAAGATAAATTTAGTCTTATCATTTTTGATTTAGATGGTACATTAGTAAATAGTTATCCAGCTATTATTGATAGTTTTAATTTTACAATGGCTCGACTTGGTTTAAGAAAACAAACCAATATTGTTATCAAGAGAGCAGTGGGCTGGGGGGATAGGGCTTTGCTTTCCCCTTTTGTTAAAAGGGCACAATTAGATAGAGCTCTGGCGATTTATCGTCGGCATCATAGAAAATCTTTATTAAAAAAAGTTTTTTTTATGCCTTACGCCAAAAATTTACTGAGGTATTTACATAAGAAAAAATATAAGTTGGCAATAGCAACAAATCGGCCCAATAGATTTACTCATATTTTGCTAAAAAATTTGGGGATAAAAAAATATTTTGACTATATACTCTGCAAAGACCAGATTAGATTTGGTAAACCACATCCAAGTATAATTAACAAAATCCTCAGGAAAATTAAAGTTAATAAAAACCAGGTTCTTTATGTGGGAGATATGACAATAGATATCCGTACAGGAAAGAAGGCAAAGGTGAAAACCTTTGCAGTAGCGACGGGGTCTAGCACAATTGGCGAGTTAGGCAAGGAGCACCCCGACTATCTAGAGAAGAATTTAGCTAAATTGTTTAAAATTCTTTAATCAAATTTATGTTTTGGGAGTCGGTTATATTAATAGTGCTTTTATTTTTTTCGGCGTTGTTCTCAGCAAGCGAAACAGCCCTTTTATCTTTAGATACAATAAAAATTAGGAGGATGCAGAAGGAGGGCAAAGATACCAGTTATATCACTAAGCTTTTGTCGAATCCCAGTCGTTTTCTTTCTATGATTTTAATTGGAAATATGTTGGTGAATACTGCAATATCGACGTTGATTGCTGGTATATTAATAAAAATTTTTGGTAATAAGGGATTGGCCTTAGCAATAGGAATAGCTACATTTTTATTATTAATTTTTGGTGAGCTGGTACCAAAGACAATAGGGATAAAACAGCCAGAGACATTTGGTATTTATCTGGCTAGGCCATTGGAAATTTTCGCTGAAATAATACATCCTTTTCTTATGATTTCGACAAAATTTTCTAATTTTTTTATAAAATCTCTTGGCATAGAATTAGATAAAGATGCACCATTCACTGAAGACGAGTTAAAGTCAATTATCGAAATGAGTCATAGACAAGGTATAGTAAAGGAAAATGAAAAGGAGATGATTCGGTCAGTTTTAGAATTGACTAGGACTACAGCCCAAGAGATAATGACCCCTAGGCCTGATATAAGCGCCATTTCAGAAAGCGCAACACAGACAGAAGTCGTAGAG
>Ga0272448_1001906_pt1 | contig 27263 bp, 25 predicted proteins | sample YNPCB0191_FD_202220 | JGI IMG/M metagenome (GOLD analysis project Ga0272448, IMG submission 202220) | Hot spring sediment microbial communities from Yellowstone National Park, WY, United States - YNP-CB-019-1 | ecosystem: Environmental > Aquatic > Thermal springs > Hot (42-90C) > Sediment... | reverse complement strand
AGGAGCGCATCCAGCGTATCCATCAAGGCATCCCGCCGCTGGACGAAGACTTTGGAGTATATCTCCTGGCGAAAGGCGATCAGGCGTTGAATCTGCTCTTGGATAGAGGTTGGAGTCTCCATACCCCAATTTTCTACCAGAGGGGGATTTCACGCAAGAGCAGAATAGCCCGAAGATTTGTCTAAACACGAGTTTAAAATTAACAATTAACAATGAAAAAAATTAACAAATCTTCGTGTCTTTGGGTCTTGGTGGTGAAAAGAAGTGATAAAATTGACAATTCTTCGTGTCTTCGTGTCTTGGTGGTGAAAATGGGGAACGGGCCCGCCTGGGGGAGTTCCTGCGGCACGCTGACCAACTCTGGCGCTGGCACGGGAGCGTGGCCGACTACGCCCGGGCCTGCGGGGAGGCGGAGCGGGAGCCGGATTGGGGGCTGGTGGAGGCAGTGCGGCGGGGGCTGGGGGCTGACTGGAAGTCAGCCTTTCTGGGCCTGTGGCCAGCGGTCGGCCTGCGCCGACCGGGGGAATAGCGTCAGCGAAGGCTGACGCCCGGCGCGAAGGCGCCCAGGGGAGGCCGATTTCCAATCGGCGCAATGGGCCTTCGCCGACCGGGGGGCGTCGGCGGGGGCCGGTTTCGGCGGTGACTGGAAGTCACCCTTCCTGGGCCTGCTGCCAGTGGTCGGCCTTCGCCGACCAAGCGAATAGCGTCAGCGGAGGCTGACGCCCGGCACATCAGTGCCCAGGGAGGCCGATTTCCAATCGGCGCAAGAGCCCTCGCCGAACGGGGGCGGCGTCGGCGCAGGCCGACGCCCGGCGCGAAGCGCCCAGGGGAGGCCGATTTCCAATCGGCGCAACGGGCCTGCGCCGAACGGGGGCGGCGTCGGCGCAGGCCGACGCCTGGCACGCCAGTGCCCAGTAAGGCCGATTTCCAATCGGCGCAGCGCTTGGAGCGAAAGCACCCAGGAGGGTTGACTCCCCATCCGCGAAATTTCAGCACCAGTAAAGGACCAGACAATGCGTCGGGACACCCTTGCCATTTACGTTCACCTGGTCTGGGCGACGTGGGACCGGCTTCCCCTCATCACCCCGGCGATAGAGCGGCCGCTGCACCGGGTGATTGCCAGCGAGGCCCAGAAAATGGGCTGCACCCTGCTGGCCCTGAACAGCGTCCCAGACCATCTGCACATCCTGGTCCGGATGCCCAGCACGGTTGCGGTGGCCGAACTGGTCAAGCAACTGAAAGGGGTTTCCTCCCATTTTGTCAACGACACCCTGAAACCGGAGCCACCCTTCAAGTGGCAGGGCTTCTATGGTGCCTTCAGCGTCAGCCGCTGGGACGTGGAGCAAATTGTGGCCTACATCCAGCGGCAGAAAGAGCACCACGAAGTCGGCACCCTGATCGCGGAACTGGAATCGGTTTCCGAAGAGATTGGGCCTGATGAGCCTGCTGGGTGAACTCAAGCGTCGGCGCAGGCCGACGCCCGGCGCGAAGCGCCCAGGGGAGGCCGATTTCCAATCGGCGCAGAGCCCTCGCCGAACGGGGGCGGCGTCGGCGCAGGCTGACGCCCGGCACATCAGTGCCCAGGGAGGCCGATTTCCAATCGGCGCAACGGGCCTGCGCCGAACGGGGGCGGCGTCGGCGCAGGCCGACGCCTGGCACGCCAGTGCCCAGTAAGGCCGATTTCCAATCGGCGCAGCGCTTGGAGCGAAAGCACCCAGGAGGGTTGACTCCCCATCCGCGAAATTTCAGCACCAGTAAAGGACCAGACAATGCGTCGGGACACCCTTGCCATTTACGTTCACCTGGTCTGGGCGACGTGGGACCGGCTTCCCCTCATCACCCCGGCGATAGAGCGGCCGCTGCACCGGGTGATTGCCAGCGAGGCCCAGAAAATGGGCTGCACCCTGCTGGCCCTGAACAGCGTCCCAGACCATCTGCACATCCTGGTCCGGATGCCCAGCACGGTTGCGGTGGCCGAACTGGTCAAGCAACTGAAAGGGGTTTCCTCCCATTTTGTCAACGACACCCTGAAACCGGAGCCACCCTTCAAGTGGCAGGGCTTCTATGGTGCCTTCAGCGTCAGCCGCTGGGACGTGGAGCAAATTGTGGCCTACATCCAGCGGCAGAAAGAGCACCACGAAGTCGGCACCCTGATCGCGGAACTGGAATCGGTTTCCGAAGAGATTGGGCCTGATGAGCCTGCTGGGTGAACTCAAGCGTCGGCGCAGGCCGACGCCCGGCGCGAAGCGCCCAGGGGAGGCCGATTTCCAATCGGCGCAGAGCCCTCGCCGAACGGGGGCGGCGTCGGCGCAGGCTGACGCCCGGCACATCAGTGCCCAGGGAGGCCGATTTCCAATCGGCGCAGAGCCCTCGCCGAACGGGGGCGGCGTCGGCGCAGGCTGACGCCCGGCACACCGGTGCCCAGGGAGGCCGATTTCTAATCGGCGCAGGCCTTCGCTGCCCGAGGGAGCGGCGTCGGCGCAGGCCGACGCTTGGCACGCCAGTGCCCAGGGGAGGCCGATTTCCAATCGGCGGGCCGGGGGGAGGGGTGAGGGCCGACGCCCGCCTGGCCTCCTGCTCAATGGGACACGGATGTACGGATTTTCACGGATGAGTTCACTGCAAAAACTCATCGCAGAGAACGCGGAGAGCGCAGAGATTTTCTTTAATATTGCTCTGCGTACTCTGCGGTCTCTGCGATAAAGAACCCTTTTTGCAGTGGAGTCACGGATTTTTATCCGTGCCGATCCGTAAAACCTGTGTTGATCCGTGTCCGATTCCAGACTGTCAGGTGGCCAATCGGCGCTGCCCCACTTGGCAAAATCCGCAAATCGGAGATAATAAGAGCAGAACTGACTGGCGGGAGGTCCAACAGATGGGGACTCGCATCTATCCCCCCCGGCACATTGTCTGGAGCACCGATTCGGTGGACCTGGACCACCCTTTCCAGCGACGGTGGTACATCCGCCAGGTCCTGCTGCACGGACAGGCTGAAGACCTGCGGACCATTGACCTGGATGAAGTGGCCGGGTTGTTGGATGAACTGAACCTTCCTCCTCACCTCCATCGTCTCTGGAAAGCATTCCTGGAGGCCCGGCGTGCTGAGGGGTAAAGGACTGCTCCGGCCCCTTCAGAGACATTTCCTGGACCTGTGGGCGTCCTTCCCGGAACAGGCCTCCTTTTACCTGACAGGCGGTACCGCTCTGGCCGAGTTCTAAACGCTCCTTTCAGGACCTGGCCCTTCGCCTGATGATGCAAATCGTCACCGACAAAAGCGACACGCAATAAGCGATATGCGATAAGCGATCAGCGATTCGCGATACGCGATTAGCGACCCGCGACCGGAGGTACCCATGCCCGAAGAACCCTCCACCAACCCCTTCCTGGAAGAAGTTATGGCCATCCCCGGCGGGGAACGGCTGAAGTCCTGCATCCAGTGCGGCACATGCGGCGGCTCCTGCCCCTCCGGGGATGCCATGGACCACACCCCTCGCGAAATCTTCGCCATGATTCTGGCCGGAATGCGGGAAGAGGTCCTCAAGAGCAACACCTTCTGGTTCTGCGTCTCCTGCTACTACTGCACCATCCGCTGCCCGCAGGAAATCCCCATCACGGACATCATGTACCAGTTGAAGCGGCTGGCCATCCAGGCCGGCTACTACACTGCCTCCATCACCGGCTTCTCCGAGACCTTCGTCGGGCAGGTGGAGACCTACGGACGCAGTTTTGAACTGGGCCTGGCGACGGGCCACTACCTGCGCCATCACCCCATCCAGAGCATCCGCATGTCCCCCCTGATGCTGGGGATGGTGACCCGGGGCCGGATGTCCTTCACCCCGAAGCGCATTCAGGGCATCCGCCAACTGCGCGCTATCCTCCGCCGGGCCAAAGAACTGGGAGGTGCATGGTGAGACGGTACGCCTATTACCCCGGTTGCTCCCTGGAACGCAACGCCGCCGCCTACGACGAGTCCTTCCGGGCCGTGGCACAGGTCCTGGGCATAGAACTGGTGGAGATTGAGGACTGGAACTGCTGCGGCGCTACCGAGTACTTCTCCCTGGACCTCCTCCCCGCCTACGCGCTGGTCGCCCGCAACCTGGCCCTGATCCCCCCCGACCTGGACCAGGTGGTGGCCCCCTGCTCCGCCTGCTACTACAATATGTACAAAACCGACAAGAACATGGCCCTCTACCCCGAACTGGCGCGGGCGGTCAACGAGGCCCTGGCGGCGGGCCACCTCCACTACGAACCCGGGCGGGTTCGCTCCCGCCACGCGCTGGAGGTCATTGTGGAGGACTTCACCCCCGAGGAGATTGCGGCCCATGTCCAGAAGCCCCTGCGGGGCCTGCGGCTGGCGGCCTACTACGGCTGCGTGACCGTCCGCCCCGCCAGCCACGACGACCACGAGTACCCCACCCGCATGGAGCGGCTCCTGCAGGCCCTGGGCGCGACGGTGGTGGACTACACCCTGCGGGCTAACTGCTGCGGCGGCCACATGACCCAACTGGACGCCGACACCGCCTACCGGATGATCTACTACCTCCTCTCCAACGCCGACCGGTTGGGGGTGGACGCCCTGGTCACGGCCTGCCCGATGTGTCAACTGAACCTGGATGCCTACCAGGGCCAGGTCAATGCTCATTTCGGAACCGATTTCCGCATCCCCATCCTTTACTTCACCCAGATGATGGGCCTGGCCTTCGGCATTGAGCCGGAGAAACTGGGCTTCGGGCAGGAGATTGTCTCGGCGGAGCGGGTGCTGGAGAAATGGCGCAACCCGCCGCCGGAGGAGGAGACGGCGGAGCGCAAACCGCGCCGGAAGGAAACCGGCTTGCCGATGCCGGAGCCATTGCCTGTAGGACAACTGTGAACAGTTGTCCTACACCGTTTCCGGAGGTGCCCCATGAAAATCGGCGTCTACATCTGCCACTGCGGGTCCAACATCGCCGGGGTGGTGGACGTGGCGGAGGTGGCCCGTTGGGCCGCCACTCTCCCCGACGTCGCCGTCGCCCGGGACTACCGCTTCATGTGCTCCAGCCTGGGCCAGGAACTGATCCAGAAGGACATCCGGGAACTGGGCCTGGACCGGGTGGTGGTGGCCTCCTGCACGCCCCGGATGCACGAGCCCACCTTCCAGCGGGCGGTCGCGGCGGCCGGCCTCAACCCCTACTACTTTGAGATGGCCAACATCCGGGAGCAGTGCTCCTGGGTCCACGACGACCCCGCCGTCGCCACGGAGAAGGCCAAAGCCCTGGTGGAGGCCGCCGTCATGCGGGTGCGCTACCACCAGCCCCTCTTCGCCTCCCGGGTCCGCATCAACCCCGCCACCCTCGTCGTCGGCGGGGGCATCGCGGGCATCCAGGCCTCCCTGGAACTGGCCAACGCCGGATACCCGGTCTACCTGGTGGAGCGGGAGCCGTCCATCGGCGGGCGGATGGCCCAACTGGACGAGACCTTCCCCACGTTGGACTGTAGTGCTTGAATTCTCGGCCCCAAGATGATGGATGCCGGTCGGCATCCCAACATCACCCTCCTGACCTACAGCGAAGTGGAAGCGGTCTCCGGCTACGTGGGCAACTTCACCGTCCGCATTCGCAAGCGGGCCCGTTCGGTGGACGAGGAGAAGTGCACGGGCTGCGGGGCCTGCCAGGAGAAATGCCCTACGAAGGTGATAGACACGGTCTACGAGGCCGGGCTGGGCTACCGGAAGGCCATCTACCGGCCCTTCGCGCAGGCCGTCCCTTCCGTTCCCGTCATTGACCGGGCCAACTGCCTGTGGTTCACCAAAGGGCGCTGCCGCCTCTGCGAGAAAGTCTGCCCCACCGGCGCCATAGACTACAACCAGCAGGACACCATTCTGGAAGTCCAGGTGGGCAACATCATCCTGGCCACAGGCTACGACCCCTTTGACGCCCGGCGCATCCCCCAGTTCGGCTACGGCCGCTTCCCCAACGTCTTCACCGCGATGGAGATAGAGCGGATGCTCAGTGGGGCCGGTCCCACGGGCGGGCGCGTCGTCCTGCGGGATGGCGAGACCGTCCCCCGGCGGGTCGCCATCATCCACTGTGTCGGCAGCCGGGACCGGAACTACCGGGAGTACTGCTCCCGCGTCTGCTGCATGTACAGCCTGAAACTGGCCCATCTCATCCGCCACAAGACCGGCGCCGAGGTCTACAACTTCTACATTGACATCCGCGCCCCTGGCAAGATGTACGAGGAGTTCTACCACCGGATGCTGGACGAGGGCATCCGCTTCGTCCGGGGCAAAGTGGCCCAGGTGACGGACGCCGTCCGCCATCCCGAAGAGGAAGGCCGACTGGTCGTCCAGTACGAAGACACCCTCATCGGTCAGCAACGGAGGATGGCGGTGGACATGGTGGTCCTCTCAGTGGGGCTGGAACCCCGCCATGACAGCCGGGAGGTGGCCCGCATCTTCGGCATCAGCACCGACGCCGACGGCTGGTTCCGGGAGAAGCACCCCAAACTGGACCCGGTGGCGACGATGACCGACGGCGTTCTCATCGCCGGATGCTGCCAGGGCCCCCGGGACATCCCGGACTCGGTGGCCCAGGCGTCGGCCGCGGCGGCGCGGGTCATGTCCCTCATCGGGCAGGGGGAGGTGGAGATTCAGCCCTCGGTGGCCGTCGTGGACGAACTGATGTGCACCGGCTGCGGCCAGTGCATCCAGACCTGTCCGTACGCGGCCATAGAGTACCTGCCCGACAAGCGGGTGGCGCACGTCATTGAGGCCCTCTGCAAGGGCTGCGGCACCTGTACCGGGACCTGCCCGTCCAAAGCGATTAGCCTCCGCCACTTCACCGACCGGCAACTGGTCTCGGAGATGATGGGGGCGATTTTCGCCATGCGGGCAGCGGAGACGGTGGGGGCATAATGTGGCGCAGGCTGTCAGCCGTGGCGCAGGCTGTCAGCCTGCAGTCTGCCCCGTCACAGGCTTGGCGGCCTGCGCTACTACAGGCCTGGCGGCCTGCGCTACTACAGGCCTGGCGGCCTGCGCTACAGCCGTCGGCAGTTTAAAGGAGCAAAATGGACAACACCGCATGGTCCGGCGCCACCCCGTTATCCTGTTCTACCTTCTGGCGTTTCTGTTTTCCTGGCTGGGATGGGGCCCGCAGGCGCTGTATGAGCGGGGCCTGCTTCCCTTCAGCCCCCCGCTGCTGGGCCTTCTGGGCGGCGTGGGGCCGACCCTGGCGGCGGTGGTCGGCGTGACCGCCGTCGTTGCCGTCGCCATCGTTCTGGTGTACGGGCCGCGTCGGTTCGCCCGCCCGTCCCTGGAGGCAACCGGGGCGTCCGGATAGGCCCCGAACGTGCCAGGCACTTTCAGAAGTGCCTGGCACGTTCCTGAAACCTTCGTGCCCTTCGTGTCCTTCGTGGATCAGGAAGCGATGATGACGGACGACAAACCCCAGTTGATAGACCGTTTCCGCGCTCGCTTCGGTCACGCGCCTTCCATAGTGGTGCGCGCGCCGGGGCGGGTCAACCTTCTGGGAGAGCACACCGACTACAACGAGGGCTTCGTCCTTCCAGTGGCAGTGGACCGCGCCGCGTGGGTGGCCGCGTCCCCCCTTCCCGACCGCGCGGTCCGGGTGGTCGCGCTGGATATGGGAGACGAGGCGACGTTCCCGCTGGACCCCGTCCCACCCCGCCAGGGAGACTGGGCCGATTACCCGCGCGGGGTGGCATGGGCACTGGGGGAACGGTTCGGCCCCCTCTCCGGCATGGAGGCCGTCCTGACCTCGGACGTACCCGTCGGCGCTGGCCTCTCCTCGTCGGCGGCGGTGGAGGTGGCCTTCGCCTGGACCTGGAAGACCCTCTCCGGCCTGACGGTGGACCGGACCGAACTGGCGCTCCTCTGCCAGCGGGCGGAGAACGAGTACGTCGGCGTCCGCTGCGGCATTATGGACCAGATGGCCTCCGTCTGGGGGCAGGAGGGGCACGCGATTCTCCTGGACTGCCGGACGCTGGAGGTGGAGCGGGTCCCCATCCCGCCCGGCGTCGCCGTCGTGGTGGCCGACACGCTGGTGCGGCGGGAACTGGCGGCCTCGGAGTACAACCGCCGCCGTCAGGAGTGTGAGGAGGCGGTGCGGATTCTGAGTCAGTTCCTCCCCGGCATCCGCGCTCTGCGGGACGTTTCCCCCCAGGACCTGGACCGCTGGGGCCACCACCTGCCCCCCGTCCTGCAGAAACGGGCCCGCCACGTCGTCCACTCCAACGCGCGGGTCCTGCAGGCCGTCGCCGCTTTCCGCGCAGGGGACCTGGAGGCCGTGGGTGCGGCGATGAAGCGCTCCCACATCAGCCTGCGGGACGACTACGAGGTCAGTTCGCCGGAACTGGACTGTCTGGCGGAGGCGGCCTGGGAGGTGCCGGGCTGCTGGGGCGCGCGGCTCACCGGGGCCGGCTTCGGCGGCTGCATCGTGGCCCTGGTCGCCGAGGCGGCGGTGGATGACCTCACCCGTCACCTGGAGCGGGTCTACCAGGAGCGCTTCGGGCGCCGCCCGCCCGTCCTTGTCTGCCGCGCCTCCGATGGGGCCCGGACTGTGGTATAATTGAGTTCACTGCAAAAACTCATCGCAGAGAACGCGGAGAGCGCAGAGACTTTCTTTTTGCTCTGCGTACTCTGCGGTCTCTGCGATAAAGAGCCTTTTTGCAGTGGAGTCATAATTGGTGACGGAGATCACCTGTAGGGGGTTGACCAATGGGTATGAAAGACAGAATCTCCGTTAATCCCAATATCCATTTTGGTAAGCCGTGCGTTGCCGGCACGCGTATCCCTGTGCAGGACGTGCTTGAGTTGGTCAAGGAAGGCATCCCGTTTGACAAAATCGTGCAGGACTATTACCCCGATCTCCAAATTGATGATATTCGCGCGTGCATTGAATACGCGATGGCCGTCATGATGGCGGAAGACCTTCATTTTGCGACGGTCACAGCATGAGATTCCTCACGGATCAGGATGTCTGGGCGACGACCGTGCGCTGGCTCCGAGAGGCAGGGCACGATGTCGTAACTGTGGCGAGCATCGGGCTCGCCGAGGCCAGCGACGCCGACTTGCTCAGAGTGGCCCACGACCAACGCCGCATTTTCGTTATACGCGACAGGGACTTTGGCGCTCTTGTCTTTGCCCACGATTTCGGCGCAGGCGTCATCTATCTGCGGATGTTGCCTTCCACGCAGAATGCAGTACATCAGGAACTGGAAAGAGTGTTGCAGGAACATTCCGAATCCGAATTGAAGAAAGCGTTTGTCGTTGTAGAACCGGGGCGACACCGGTTCAGAAAACTGGGGTAATTCCAGATTTCGCGCTCCGCTCTCTTATGCCTGCCCTGTTCCGCCGATCTCTCCTCCTGGTCGCCCTTCTGGCTTTCTGGGCCGTCGCGCTGCGGGGCCTGGGTGCAGCCAGTTTCTGGTACGACGAAATCTTCAACGCCGACCTGGCGCTCAACAGTTCCCCCGGCCAGGTGCTGCACACCCTGCGCACATCCCAGCCCTATCCCCCCCTGTACCTTCTCCTGCTGAAGGGGTGGGCCTGGCTCTCGGGCGCGCGGCCCTACGCGCCGGGCCTGGAACCGGGAGGCGCGTTGGAGACCCTGCTGCGCTTCCCCAGCGCGGCGGCAGCCGTCCTGATGCTGGCGACGCTCCCGCCCCTGACCCGTCACATCGGACGGGCCAGAAGTCTCTGCTGGGTTGCCCCGTTCCTTCTGGCCTTCCACCCCACGCTGATCGCCTACGCGCGGGACACCCGGATGTACACCCTCTGGGGCTTCTGGGTGCTCCTGGCCCTCCTGGGCCTGGTGGCGCGCCGTCCTCTGCTGTGGGGAGTGGCGGCGTCGGCCGCGCTGCTGACCCATTACTTCTCCTTCTTCCCGCTGGCCGCCGCAGCGCTGGTGGCGTTTCTTCAGGAGGCGACGGGGCGGCGGGCCCTGGTGCTGGCCGTTCCCTTCATACCGGCAGCCCTCTGGGGCCTCTGGGCGCTGCCGGTGACGGCGGGATTCGGCAGTTTCGCCACCCTCTCCCCCCCGACCCCGACCGTCTTCCTGAACGAACTGGGGCCGGAGGTGTTGACGGGGGGGGACTGGCTGGCACCCCTCTCCCGCGCGCTGCCGCCCGCCTGGGGGTACGGGTGGCTGGCGGCCGGCGCGGTGGGATGGCTCCTGGCCGCGGTTCGCTCCCCGCAGGGGCGAATGGGCGCGGCGGCCCTGCTCCTGGGCGCCGGGGGACTGCTGGTTTTCTGGCAGGTCCGCCCGGTTCACGGCCCCCGCTACCTCTTCTGGGCCCTCCCGCTGGTGGCCGTGGGGGTGGCCGTCCTCCTCAGCGAGTTGTACCGGGCGGTGCCGTACGCGGGCCTGCTCTTGAGCGCCGGGACGACGGTGGTCGCCCTGCTCTGGGGTGCCCGCGCCACGGCGACGTTGCTGGTGGCCCCGCGCACGGTCTGGTACCCGGATTTCCGCCAGGCGGTGGCCCTGCTCAACACCCGCGCCCGGCCGGAGGACCGGGGGCTGACGGTGGCGGCGCACGGCATCCAGGTCCTGCGGGTCTATCGGACGGCGGTCCCCTTTGTCCCCGGGCCGGAAATCGGCCAGCGGGTGCAACCGGAAACGGGGGCGCGCCTGCTGGACGCCCACCGTCCCCCCGAGGGGGGCCGGTACTGGTTGCTCCTCTACCAGGACGACGCGGTGGACCCCGGCGGGGTCATCCTGGGGACAATGGAGCAGGCCGGCGGGTACCGGGTGGAGATGCTGTACACGCGGGAGGTGCGTCTATATGCCTATGCGCTGCCGGAGGGGGCCCGTTTTCAGCCCCTGAGGCCGGAGCGGGAACTGGGAGCCGTGTTTGAAGGGGGCATTGTCCTGCGCGGTGTCGCCGTCCACCGGGAGGAGCGCCTGGTCCCCGTGTACCTTTTCTGGGAACTGCGGGCGCCACAGAGCGGCCCCCCGCTGATCGGCGCCGTCCATCTGGCGGCGCAGTTGGGTGAACAGCCTATCACCCAGCAGGACCGACCGGTCCTGAACGAATACTGGCCGCTGGCGCGGCTTCCGCTGGGGGAGGTATTGCCCAACCGGTACGAACTGGTCATCCCGCCGAACCTGCCGCCCGGCACCTATCACCTCTCCGCCCTCCTCTACGACCCGGTGACCGGGGAGCGTCGGCATCTGGAGACCGGGGAGGACATGGTGGACCTGGGGGAATTTCTGTGGCCCTGAACGGTTGTAGGACAACTGCTCGCAGTTGTCCTACATTTTGTGCCCTTTGTGACCTTTGTGGTAATTACCTACCTTGAATCGTTTGCAGATAATGTAGCGTAGGCTTTAGCCTGCGAATACAGGCCTGGCGGCCTGCGCTACAGGGGCATGCCTTCGCCGCGTCTTTGATAGCGCTTGCCCGGGGGCTCCCTGGTAGGTAGTTACCCTTTGTGGTAAAATTGATTCACGCCGATTGAAATCGTCCTTCCTGGGCACTTCGTGCCGGGTGTCGGCCTGCCCTCACCCCTCCCCTAACCCCCTCCCCTCTCCCACCGGGGCGGGAGAGGGGAGGGGGTGGCAGCGCAGCCGCCAGGGGTGGGGTGAGGGCGGCGAAGGCCGACCACTGGCCGCAGGCCCAAAAAGGTGACTTCCAGTCACCGCCTGAATAAGCGACATCGGAGGACCCCGATGCTTCCCAACCTGCGTGCCTATCACCGTCCGACAACTCTGGACGAAGCGGTCCGGCTGATCCGGCCCCCCGCCGTTGTGCCGCTGGGTGGGGGGACGGTTCTGCTCCCCGCCCGCGACCCGGCTGTGGAGGAAGTCGTGGACCTGAGCGGGTTGGGCCTGACCTACATCCGGGCCGGGGAGGACGGAATCCGCATCGGCGCCACGACGCCCCTCCAGCACCTGCTGGAATCCCCCCCGCTGGCCGACCTGACCGGGGGCCACATCGGGCCGGTGCTCCGCCTGACCGCCTCCCGTAACCTGCGCGGCCAGGCCACGGTCGGCGGGACGGTGGCATCCGGCGGGCCGGAGAACCCGTTTCTGGTCCTCCTGCTGGCCCTGGATGCCGGACTGACGGTTTATCAGCCCGAAGCGTCGTCTCTCTCGCTGGCGGCGTTTCTGGAGGACCGGGATACCCTTTTGCGGCGGGGAGTTCTGATCACCGAGTTGTTCATCCCGAACCCCCGTGCACCCTACGGGCTGGGGTTTGCCCATGTGGGCCGCACGCCCCGGGACCGGCCCATCGTCTGCGCGGCGGCGTTCCTGCACCTGGACGGGGGAGTCTGCCGGGAGGTCCGGCTGGCCCTGGGCGGGGTGGCGGAGCGACCCCTGCGCGCCCGGGACGCGGAGGAGTTCCTGCGGGGCCGCCCGCTGACCCCGGAGAACGTCCAGGAAGCCGCCGGTCGGGCCGTCGCTCCCCTGAACCCGCCCGGCGACTTTCGCGGGAGCAGCGAATACCGCCGGGCGATGGCGGAGGTCCTGGCCCGCCGTGCATTATCGCAGGCCGCGGGCCTGTAGGGGCAACCCTTGCGGTTGCCCCCAATGGGGCAGGGGCGGGCAGGGGCAAGCCCAGGGCAGGGGCAAGCCCTGCCCCTACACAACGGGAATGACGAATGACGATGGATAGGCCACGCGTCGTCTTTATGGGCAGTCCCGCCTTCGCCGTCCCCGCGCTGGAGGCGCTGGCGGGGACGTATCCCGTCGTCGGTGTGGTCACCCAGCCGGACCGGCCCGCCGGACGGGGCTCCCGCCTCCGCCCCCCGCCCGTCAAGGTGACGGCAGAACGCCTGGGCCTGCCCGTCTTTCAGCCCGAAAAGGTCGCCGCACCCGACGCGCTGGAGCATCTGCGCGCCTGGGCACCGGACGTTATCATCGTCGCGGCCTTCGGGCAGATTCTCCCCCCGGAACTTCTCTCTCTCCCGCCCCGCGGCTGTCTCAACCTCCATGCGTCGCTGCTCCCCCGCTGGCGGGGCGCGGCGCCCATTGCCGCCGCCATCCTGGCCGGGGACACGGTCACCGGGGTCACGCTGATGCAGATGGACGAGGGGGTGGATACGGGGCCCATCCTGGCCCGGCGGGAGGAACCCATCCGTCCCGACGATACGACCGGCAGCCTCACCGAACGGCTGGCCCGCGTGGCGGCGGCATTGCTGATGGAGGTCCTGCCGGACTACCTGGCCGGGAAGGTCCGACCGGTCCCTCAACCAGAGGAGGGTGTCACCTACTGCCGCCCGTTAAAGAAGGCGGACGGGCGTCTGGACTGGACCCGTCCGGCGACGGAACTGGAGCGGCAGGTGCGGGCGGTGACCCCGTGGCCGGGGGCGTTCACTTTCTGGCAGGGGCAGATGGTGAAGGTCCTGCGGGCCGCCCCTCTCCCCGACTGGTCCGGGCCGGAACTGCCGGGGACGGTTGTCCCGCTGGGGGAGGGGGCCGCCGTCGTCGCCGGTCAGGGGGCGCTGCAACTCCTGGAGGTGCAGATGGCGGGGAAGAACCCGCTGCCCATAGAGGCCTTTCTGAGGGGGCGGCGGAATTTTATCGGAGCCGTGCTGACGTAGGGGCAGGCCTTGCGCCTGCCCCTGCCGGATAACGTGCCAGGCACTTCGGAAAGTGCCTGGCACGTTCGTTATGTGGATGTGGGGGCCAGGCAGAGCGCCGGGCGGGGCACCCGCATCCACTGGGTCAGCCCCAGGCAGGCCAGCGCGATGAGGATGCCCGCCCCAAAGGTGTACTGCGGCCCCACCGTCTCCCAGATCAATCCTCCCACAATCGGGATGACCACCGCCGCCACGTGGTTGAAGGTCTGCCCCAGCGCGACGTTCGGTGTGATCTCCCCCCGATCCAGCGCAATCTTCTGGAAGTAGCAGTCCAGTGCGAAGGAGAAGTTGAAGAGGACGTTATCAGCCACGAAGAGGCCCAGCAGGATCAGCAGCGCCGGGGTGGCCGGAAGGGCCGGGAAGAGGAGCCATGACCCGATGCGGAGCGCCGGAATGGGGAGGACGGTCGCCGCCAGGGCCGGTATCTGGGGAACCCAGAGGTAGCCCATGAAAATCAGCGCCAGCAGGGCGAAGTTGACCGTCAACACGGACCGTTCGCCGAAGCGGGCAACGACCTTCCCGAAGGCCTGGTTCAGGTAGGTGCCCATCAGGCTGTTGATGAGGTAGAGGAGGGTGATGACCTGGGCAGAGACCTGGTACTCCCGCACCAGCAGGTAGACGGCGAAGGTGGTGAAGATGTGGCGACGGCTGCCGAAGAGGACCTGCAGGGTGTAGTAGAGCCAGTAGCGGCGGCGCAGAGGGGCCGGGCGGCGGGCACGCCGGGCGGGGGCCGGGGGCGTGCGGAAGAACAGGAGGAGCAGGGCACACGCGATGACGACGGCCCCCGCTAACTGGAACAGATTCCGGTATCCCCACCGGCCCAGCGTCCCAAAGATGAGCAGGGTGCCCATGACCGACGCCGCCGCGCTCAAACTGTTCAGCCGGCCCAGGACGCGCGGTGCCTCCTCCTGCCCCACCGTCATCAAGACCAGAGAAGAGTTGGCGGGCATGAAGAAGTGGAAGCCGGTGCTCATCAGCAGTGCCGCCGCCACCAGCGCGGGGAACCCGTGAACCTGCGCCGTCAGCAGGATGCCCACCCCCATCAGGGTCAGGGAGAGGTGGGCCAGACGGAACTCCGTCAGCGCCAGGGCCAGGAACCCCGCCAGGAATCCCAACAGGCCGGGGACTTCCCGAATGGCGTGGACCAGCCCAATCTGGGCGGCGTTGACGCCAATCTCCTCCACCGCGAAGTTGTTGAAGGTGGACTCCCAGATGCGGTACCCCAGGGTCCAGACGAAGTAGCCGAGGGCGACGGTGATGAGGAGGGAGCGGTAACGGGCCATCCGGTCACCACTCCATCAGCAACGCGGCCAGCAGAGCAGCCCGTTCGGCCAGACTGGGGATGAAGATGTACTCGTCCACGCTGTGGGCGCCGTCGCCCAGCGCGCCCAGGCCGTCCAGCGTGGGGACGCCCAGCGCGGCGGTGAAGTTGGCGTCGGAGGCGCCGCCGGTGCCGTCGGCGGTGAGGGTCAGGCCCAGACCGGCGGCAATCTCCTGCGCCCGCCAGAAGGGCTCCAGGGTGACCGGGGAGGCCTCCATCGGCGGGCGGCTCATCCCGCCTTCCACCACCAGCCGCGCGCCGGGAAGGACAGGCTGAAGCGCGGCAATGGCCGCCGAAATCCGCCCCCACTCCGCCATCGTCCTCACCCGCACGTCCACCCGGACCTGCGCCCGGTCGGGGACGATGTTGGCGCGGGTGCCACCCTCTATCCGGCCCACGTTGACGGTGGTGCCGGCCCCGTAGTCGGTCATCCCCTGCAGGCGCAGGACCTGGTGGGCCAGTTCCTCTATGGCGTTGACCCCCTTCTCGTGGTCCGCGCCGGCGTGGGCGGCCCGCCCCAGCGCGGTGACCGTGTACCGGCCCGTCCCCTTTCGCCATACCTTCAGCGCGCCGTCGGGGCGGGCGGGCTCCACGCAGAAGACCACCCGCGCCCGGGCGGCCTCCGCCTCAATCAGGGGACGGGAGGAGGGGCTCCCCACTTCCTCGTCGGAGTTGAAGAGGACAGTCACCGGGTGGCGGGGGGCCAGACCCAGGGCCTGCAGTCCCTCCAGCGCGGCCAGGATGATCGCCGCGCTGGCCTTGTCGTCGTAGACGCCGGGGCCGAAAGCCCGCTCCCCCTCCACCCGCCAGGGCCGCTCCGCCAGCGTCCCCACGGGCCAGACGGTATCCAGGTGGCAGAGGAGTAGGAAGCCACCCGCGCCGTCGCCCCAGCGGGCCAGCAGGTGGTCTCCCCAGCGCTCCTGGGGGAGGACGGTCACTTCGGCGCCCGCGGCGCGGGCCCGTTCGGCCACGAAGCGGGTAACCCGGTCCACGGCGGCCTTGTCGGTGCTGGGGGATTCCATCTCTACCAGTTGGCGCAGGAAGTCCAGCGCGGCATCGGCCCGCCGGGCGAAGAAATCGCGGAAGAGACGAATGTCGGTCATCATTCCTCCGGCGGTGTTTTTCTCACACAGAGACACAAAGGCACAAAGATTTTATGATATTTTTATCTCCGTGTCTCTGTGTCTTTGTGTGAGGTTTATAAATTCTCACACAAAGACACGAAGGCACAAAGATTTTTTTAATTTTTTTATCTCTGTGTCTTTGTTTCTCTGTGTGAGGTTTATAAATTTCTCACACAAAGACACGAAGGCACAAAGATTTTTTGATATTTTTTATATCTCTGTGTCTTTGTGTCTTTGTGTGAGGTTTATAAATTTCTCACACAAAGACACAAAGGCACAAAGATTTTTTTGATATTTTTTATATCTCTGTGTCTTTGTGTCTCTGTGTGAGGTTTATGAATTTCTCACACAAAGACACGAAGGCACAAAGATTTTTTGATATTTTTTATATCTCTGTGTCTTTGTGTCTTTGTGTGAGGTTTATAAATTTCTCACACAAAGACACGAAGGCACAAAGATTTCTTATTTTTTTATCTCTGTGTCTTTGTGTCTCTGTGTGAGGTTTATGAATTTCTCACACAAAGACACGAAGGCACAAAGATTTTTTGATATTTTTATATCTCTGTGTCTTTGTGTCTTTGTGTGAGTTTTATATCCTCAATTCCTGATACAGCCGGGCGAAGTCAAAGTGTTCCGCCATCAGGGCCTCAAAGCGGGCCAGTTTCTCCGGCTGGGCCAGCCGGGTCTTGCCGAAGACCCGCTCTATGGCCTCCACCGTCTCCATCGTGTTCGGACGGGCCAGGAGGACGGGGACGCCCAGTTCCTCGGCCCGGCGGAGGACCTCCGGCTGCGGGCGCAGGTGGCCGGTGAGGACCAGGCAGGCGACGGTCGTCTCCAGCGCGGCCCACTGGATGTCGGCCCGGTCGCCGCCGGTGATGACGGCCTTGGGGCTGGGGATGCGCCGGATGCGGGGCAGGGCCTGGTCCACTCCCATTGCCCCCACAACCAGGTTCTCTACCAGGACGTCGCTCCGCTCCGGCAGGGTGAGGAACTCCGCGCCCAGCACCTGGGCCAGTTCGCCTACGCTGATGGCCCGCAGCCGCTCCTCCCGGGGAATCACCCCCAGCACCCGGATGCCCCGCCCCTCCAGGCACGGGCGGGCCACGCTCTGGACGAAGTCCCAGGACTCCTTCGGGACGCCATTGACCAGCACGCCCAGGAGACGGGGGCCCAGGCGCAGTTGGGCCACGGCGCAGTCGTCCACCAGGTTCATCTCGTTGTAGAAGGGGATGACCGGGAGTACCGCCGCGCCCAGGGCATCGGCGACTTCGGCGGGCCCCAGCCCGATGCCGACGCCCTCCCGCAGGGAGGCGCCGCCCTCTACCAGCACGACGTCTCGCCCCGCGGCGACCCGCTCATACGCCGCGCGCACCTCCGCCATGAGGTCCCGGCCCAGACAGCCGCAGAGGGTGTCCCGCAGGAGGGAGGGGGTCAGGCGGACGCCGATCAGCGCCTCCGTCGGCTCCTCCAGGCCCAGCGTCCGCCGGACGAAGTCGGCGTCCTCGTCGGGGGTCTGGCCCGGAATGGGCTCCCACATCTGGGTGGAGAGGGGCTTGAAGTAGCCCACCCGGTACCCGTCCCGCTGCAACCGTCGGCCCAGGGCCAGGCAGACGGCGGTCTTGCCGGAGAAACTCTGAAGGGAGGGGATGTAGAGAGTTTTCATGCTGTTCTCCTTTCAAATCGGAATCGGAGAATCAGAAGAATCACAGAATCAGAAGAATCAGAGAATCAGCGATTCTTCTGATTCTTCTGATTCTTCTGATTCTTCTCATCCCAGCACCAGTCGCATATCCAGGGCGACGGCGCCCCGGCCCTCTTCGTAGACGACCAGGGGGTTGATGTCCAGTTCCACAATCTCCGGGAAGTCGGTGACCAACTGGCTCACCCGGCAGAGGGCGTCCACCAGCGCAGCGTGGTCGGCGGGCGGTTCGCCCCGGACGCCCTCCAGCAGCGGGTAGGAGCGAATCTCCCGGATCATCTCCGCCGCCTCCTCCGGCCCGAAGGGGGCAACGCGGAAGACGACATCCTTGAGGGCCTCCACGTAGATGCCGCCCAGGCCGAAGGCAACCAGTGGGCCGAACTGCGGGTCGCGGCTCATGCCGATGAGCACCTCCCGCCCCGGCGGCACCATTTTCTGCACCAGGCACCCCCAGATGCGCGCGCCGGGGACGTACCGGCTGGCCCGGTAGACGATCAGGTCAAAGGCGTCCCGCACGTCGGCGGGGGAGCGCAGGTTCAGCCGCACGCCGCCCACGTCGGTCTTGTGCAGGATGTCCGGCGAGGCCACTTTGAGGACGACGGGGTAGCCCATTTCCTCCGCCGCGGCGATGGCCTCCTCGGGCGTGGCCGCCAGACGGGACGGCGGGAGGGGGAAGCCGTAGGCTTCCAGAACGGCGCGCGCCTCGGCGTCGCCGATGCTCACCCGCCCATGCGCGCGGGCTTCGTCCAGCACCTTCCGGACAGCGGCCGTGTCCGCCTCAAAGTGGGTGGGCGCGTAGGATGGCCGCTCCCGCTCCTGCCGGTACCGGACCATCGCGGCCAGTGCGGCCGCCGCGCGCTCCGGGAAGGGGTAGTTGGGGATGCCGTACTGTTGCAGGATGGCGATGCCGGCCGCAATGCGGGATTCGCCCATAAAGCACCCCAGGACCGGCTTGTCTGTCTCCCGGGCGACGCGGCCCACCACGTGCGCCGTCTCCTCAATCTGGGTCATCGCCTGGGGGGTGACAATGACCAGGACGCCGTCCACCCCCGGGTCCGCCAGCACCAGCCGGAGCGCGTGCTCGTAGCGGTCGGCCAGAGCGTCCCCCAGGACGTCCACCGGATTGGCGGCGGAGGCGGCGCTGGGGAGGTCGGCCATGAGGGCCTGGACCGTCTCGGGTCGGAAGCGCGCCAGTTGGAGGCCGGCGTGCTCCAGCGCGTCGGTGGCCAGGATGCCCGGACCTCCGGCGTTGGTGACGATGGCGATACGGTCGCCCCGGGGCAGGGGCTGGTAGGCAAACGCCAGCGCCAGGTCAAAGAGGTGCTCCATGGATTCGGCCCGGATGACCCCGGCCTGCCGGAAGGCGGCGTGGTAGGCGGCCTCGGAGCCGGCCAGACTCCCCGTGTGGGAGGAGACGGCCCGGGCGCCGGACCGGGTGACGCCCGATTTGACCGCCACCACGGGCTTCTTCCGGGTGACCCGTCGGGCCACTTCCATGAACTTCTGCCCGTCCGGCAGTCCCTCAATGTAGGCCAGGATGACCCGGGAACCCGGGTCGTCCTCCCAGGCCTCCAGCAGGTCCACCTCGTTGACGTCGGCCTTGTTGCCCAGGCTGACGAAGCGGGAGAAGCCGATGCGTCCGGCCATGGCCATATCCAGGACGGCCGTCCCCAGCGCGCCGGATTGGGACATAAAGGCGATGGGGCCGCCCGGGGGCATCCCGGCGGCGAAGGTGGCGTTGAGGGGGGTGTGGGTGTCTATGACGCCCAGGCAGTTGGGCCCGATGAGGCGGATATGGTACTGGCGGGCAATCTGGACCAGTTCCAGTTCCCGCTCCAGCCCCTCGCGGCCGGCCTCCCGGAACCCGGCGCTGATGACGACGGCGGCGGGCACACCCTTCTCCCCGCACTGACGCAGCGCCTCCGGCACCAGGGCGTAGGGGATGACGATGACCGCCAGGTCCACCGGCCCGGGGATGTCCAGGACGGTGGGGTAGGCCTTCAGCCCCAGAATCTCCTCCGCCTTGGGGTTGACCGGGTAGAGGGCGCCGGAGAATCCGCCGTCCTTCAGATTCGCCAGCACCGCGTACCCCAGTTTCTCCGGGTCCCGGGACGCCCCGATGATGGCGACGGAGGAGGGGCGGAAGAAAAGAGACAGTGATTGATTGGGTTGGGCAGACATCTACTCTCCAATAATCAGGACTTCTGTCACCTTTCGGGGGCTCAGTACGTACTGGTATCCCTGCAGACGGGCAACGGTTACCCGACGCTTGAACTGTCGCATGTCGGAGGCCAGTTGGTCCACATCGGGGATACCGTCGGAGCGATAAGAGACGACCAGTATGGAATGCCGGAATTTTTCAAACATCCGACAAAATCCGTCCCGAACTCTTCGGGGGTCATTCCAGAGATTGGGTCGGGCCCGAAGCCTCCGGTGTTTGGTGGAATAATCCACCCATTCGCCCCAGTGGTCGTAGTTGACCATACCCTCCAGGAAATGGTAGAACGCCAGGTAGTCCACCGTACCGCCAGACGCAGCGGTGTACGGAGGGTCCAGGTACACCAGGTCGTAATTTCCCGTGAGGTCTGAGGCATCCAGGTTCAGCGCCCGATTGGGCTGACCGTTATCAAAGACCAGGCGGTTCGCTTCGGCGACAAACCGGCGGAAGTGCTCTTCAAAAGGCCGGTCCCAGGTCGCTTTGTTGCCGAAGGAACGGGGGACTTCTGCCAGGCGCAGGTATAGATTGCTCCGATGAAACAGATTGAACGGGCGCTTGACTAGGCATGCCTGGATCAGCGCGTAGTAGCCCAGGGCTTTTTTATAGGGGTTCTCCATTTCTTCCAGATTCTGCACAACCACATCCAGCCACTCATTTTCCTCGTCCGTGTAGTAGATCCCCTGAAACGTCTCGGCAATGAATCGCCGGTACGCTTTGCCCGGCTTCGGCGTAAGGATTTTCTGGACGTCATCCTCTGTCAGGCGGGTAGAACTGTTTTCAATGAGGGCCAGTCCAATGTAGTAATTAAAGCGGAGGTAGTCGTTGTAGGTGACCTGTTTCCCATGCCGTTTCAACCAGTACGCCACCACACCGCTGCCGCCGAAGGCATCCAGGGCAGTATGAAAGTCCAGACGCCGGAGGTGCTCCCCAATCCATGGCATCAGTTTCGCCTTGCTGCCCTGATAGCGGGTGGAGGGAAGCAGAGGCCTGACCGGTGCTTCCGGGAGCAGTCTCAATTGGGTCTCAGGATATCGGACGGCTCTCATCCAGACGTTTCACCAAGTCCGGTCGGTTGATCCGTTCCAGGTATTCCCTCAGGTTGCGGAAGAGCGGGCGAGGTAAATCCACTTTGCGCGCCATATCGGGAGTCAGGTATTCCTGCCAGTACTGGTCAAACAAAGCCCTGCCTTCCTCTCCCAGCAGAGCGAAAGGCCCTCTGCCCTCCCGCAGTGCTGCCAGTTCCTTCACCGAGCCGATATTTTTGGTGTTTCCACTGCCCGGCTGGTCGCTGGCGATTTTCCATTTGGGCTGAAGGATGAACTCAATGTCCCGCACTGGGGTGGGGATGGTTCCCAGTTGCTCTAAAGGGTACACGCCCGGAAGGTCGGGCACTTCCACCGTGTCCTTTGTGTCCTTCGTGGTTTTAAAACCCATGCAGACTCTGCAGGCGGCCCACCCGGACGATCCAGGGAACGCCCACCCAGAGAAAGAGCACCCCTGCAAACCCCAGCAGGACCAGGGCAATCTGGCGTCGGCCCCGCCAGGCGGGCAGCGGACGCAGGTGGAGCGGCAGCAAGTACAGGAGCCACACCACCAGCGTCCAGGTCTCTTTGGGGTCCCAGCCCCAGTAGCGGCCCCAGGCGTAGCGGGCCCAGACGCCGCCCAGCAGCATGCTCAGGGTCAGCCAGAGGAAGCCCCAGTCGGTGGCGCGCTCCATAGCCCGGAGCCGCGCCGTCCGGCCCGCCTCCTCCCGCTCCGCCAGTGCGGTCAGGCCCAGCCCGGCGGCCACGCCGAAGAGGCCGTAGGCCAGGGCGGCGGCGAACGTGTGCAGCGGGAACCAGATGGAGCGCAGGACGGGGAGTAGCGGGGCCGCGGCCCGTTCCCCGGCGGGACGGGTGAGCGCCCACGTCGCCAGGGCGAGGGCCAGCAGCAGCCCACCGCCGCCCGCGCGGGGGGTGCCCGCCGTCGCCAGCAGGTGGAGCCCCAGCAGCGCCCAGACGAAGGCCAGGCCGAACTCGTAGCGGGTGCTCATGGGCCAGTGGCCGGCCACAAGCCCCCGGCCGACCAGCCCCGCCGTCCACAGCCCCCAGGCGACGGCGCTCAGGCCGACCGCGCCCCATCCCAGCCAGCGCCGTCCCGTCCGCCACTCCACGCCGTAGAGGACCAGAGCCCCCCAGAGGAATCCGTACCCAATGGTGAGCATTCTTGGTCTTTACCGCAGAGACGCAGAGGACGCAGAGAATCGGCGAACCCGGTTTCACCATTCACCGATTCTTCTGATCCCCCGATTCTTCCGATTCTTCTGATTCTCCTGATTCTCCTGACTCTCCTGACTCTCCAATTCTCTCCGCCACCTGTTGCAGGACCTGCCGTTCAGTCCGGTGCGCGGCCTGGCGAATCGCCTCGTCTATGGGGAACCAGCGGACGTCCTCCACCTCCCAGTCGTGATGCGCGACGTCGCCGCCCCGCCAGGCCATCAGGAAAAAGTAGACCTTCTTGTGGTGACGAACTTTCTGCCCCTCCTCCTCCCACCAGTACCAGTACTCAATGGGCTCCAGCCGCTCCACAATCTCCGCCTCCAGCCCGGTCTCCTCCCGGACCTCCCGCAGGGCCGTCGCCTCCAGTGACTCCCCCTTCTCCACCAGTCCCTTGGGGAGCGCCCAGCGGCCGCCCGGGGTGGCGACCAGGGCCACCTCCACGCCCCCGGCCTCCGTCCGCCGGAAGACGACGCCCCCGGCGGAAATCTCAAACCTCGTCCGGCGCCCCTCGTCCCCCATCGCCAGCCACCCAGCGCAGAATCAGGCCCAGCAGAAACAGCCCGCCCCCGACAAGGAAGGGGACATACCCCGGATCCCGCACCGCCCGCAGGGTGACCACCGGCCGCCCTTCCTGCACCGTGTACCCGTACAGGAAGACCGCGACGTCCCCCACCCTCAGGGGAACGTTGAGGCGGACGGTGCCTCGCCGGACCTCCCGCCCGTCCTCCAACACCGTCACGTCCACCCGGTAGTCGGCGACGCTGCCATCGGGATAGCGCTCCAGGGAGACGGCGTCGCAGCGCAGGGCTAGCCCGGATGCCAGGGCCGCCCCGGTCTCCCCCACCGGGAGCGTCCGGTCCTCGTGCCCGCCCAGGCCGCTCAGGGCCAGCGCCACCAGGAACAGGGGGAGAGCCAGGTGGGCGACCAGAGTCCCCCAGTGGGGAGCGGAGAGACGAAGAAGGCGCGGCCACAGGCCCGGCCAGCGGTTCAGGGTGCAGAGGACGGTCGCCAGCACGGGCAGCGCCAGAGCAACCCAGAGAACGGGAGAAGTATACCAGCGGAACAGGCCCAGCCGTTCCAGCGGGGCCACCAGCGCGCCGTAGCGGGCCCGCGCCGCCTCCTCCCAGCGGGCCCGCGTGGCCGGGTCGTCGGGGCGCTGGGGGAAGAACGTCCCCAGAGCCGCCACAACCAGAGCCAGCAGGAGCAGCGCGGCCGCTACCTTCGGACGTCCAAACCAGCGGATAACCCTGCGCACCGCCAATTCACCAGGATGTTTGATCCACGAAGGGCACGAAGGGCACGAAGGGCACGAAGGGCACGAAGGACACGAATATAAACCTTCGTGTCCCTTCGTGTCCTTCGTGGATTTTTATTTCACCAGCACCCGTTCGTCCCCCACCCGCCGGGTCACCCCCACGCCGTCCAGGTACTCCAACAGTGCCTGCGCGTACTTGCGGCTGGTCTGGAAGAGGTCCCGGACCTGGGCCAGAGTGATGCTCCCCTGCTGCTGGATGTGGGTGCGGATGCGCTCTACCATTTCCTCGTACGTCTCCCGCAGGAAGAGGACCTCCGGGGAGACCTGGACCAAATCGCCCCGGGCCAGCAGGACGCCCAGCACCTCCTCGCCGACCAGCGCGGCGGCCTCTTTGACCGACGGGGTGGCGTAGGGCGCGGCGCGGAAACGGGCCAGCAGGTCGTCCACCGCCTGCTGCTGCTGGGGGGTGAACCGGACCTGATGTTCGGGCAGCCGGACGGTGGCGGCCTCGTCCACAATCAGGCCGTCGGCGGCGGCGCGGGCCAGCAGGCCGTTGTAGGCCCGGGGGTCCAGCCGCAGCGCGCTGCGCAACTCCTCCCGGCTCATCCCGGGCCGGAGCGGGTAGCGGGCGTGGTAGGCGGCCAGTTCGTCCCGCATCCGGGCCGTCGTGGCCGACCACCACGACCGGGAGACGACCAGCCGGGCCGGCGCCGGTTCCGGGACGGCGTCCAGGACCACCGCGTCGCCGGTGGAGAAGAGTTCCGCCAGCGCCTCGGGAGCGGCCTCACCCAGGCCGGAGACCTCCAGCAGGTCCCGGACGGTCAGCGGGCCGCGCCGCTCCAGCGTCTGCAGGAGCACTTCGGCGGGGGTGCCCCGGGCCAGCGTCTCCAACCGGGCCAGCACCTCGGGGCGGAACCGCCGGTGTTTCCGCCCGGGGTTCGGGTCCACCACCTCCCCGCCGCCGACGGTGACCGCCGGAGAGGGGACGCGGATGATAAACCGGTCCCCCCGGACCAGGGGGAGGGGGTCATCCAGTTCCAGTTGCACCCAGCCGGATTCGCCCGGCGCCAGGGTCTCCGTGCCCAGCAGGCGGACCCGGGCGACCGTCTCGGCCGAGCCGCAGAAGAACTTGACGAAGGCGTTGTGCTTCAGCGGAAACGGGGCATCACGCAGCAGGTCCAGCCGGACATCCGTCAGGGTGGTGGGACGGAGCCAGCCGGGGGTGGTCACCAGGTCGCCCCGGGCCAGGTCCTGTTTTGAGATACCGGTCAGGTTAATGGCGACGCGGCTTCCGGGGACGGCCCGCTGGATTCGGGTCTTGTGGGTCTGCAGGCCCCGGATGCGGGCCCGCAGGCCGCGCGGCAGAATTTCCACCTCCTGCCCCACCTCCAGGTGGCCGTCCACCAGCGTGCCAGTGACCACCGTCCCGAAACCGCCAATCGTGAAGACCCGGTCTATCCAGAGGCGGGGGCGGCCCCGGTCCGGGCGGGGTGGGGTGCGGGCCAGGACCTCCTGCAGCGCCGCCGTCAACTCCGCCAGCCCCTGCCCGGTCCGGGCGGAGACGGGGATGATCGGTGCGCCGTCCAGCACCGTCCCCTGCAGCGCCTCCGACACGTCCGCCTGGACCAGTTCCAGCCAGTCCGGGTCATCTATCAGGTCTATCTTGGTCAGTGCGACGACGCCGCCGGGGATGCGCAGCAGGTCCAGAATGGCCAGGTGCTCCCGGGTCTGGGGCATCACCCCCTCGTCGGCGGCGATGACGAAGAGGGCGGCGTCAATGCCGCCGACGCCCGCCAGCATGTTCTCAATGAAGTCCCGGTGCCCGGGAACGTCCACAATGCCGACCGACTCGCCGTTGGGGAGCGTGAGCCAGGCGAAGCCCAGGTCTATGGTCATCTCCCGTTCCTGCTCCTCCCGGAGCCGGTCCGGGTTGATGCCAGTGAGGGCCTGGACCAGGGTGGATTTGCCGTGGTCTACGTGTCCGGCGGTGCCGATGACGTGCACGCTTACTCCTCCAGCGGGTGTTCCTTCAACGCGGCCAGGTGCTGGTCTATCTCGGCGATGCGGGCTTCGTAGGCCTCACGGGTGTGGGTAAAGGTACGGATTGCGTCCGCGCGGCGGGTCTCCCAGAGGGCGGCAATCTGGGAGTAGCAGAGTCGGGCGGTGGCGGTCAGTTGATCCAGCCGCTTGGTGACCGTGGCGTTAAACCGCTCCTGCTGGCGCCGGCGTTCCTCCAGCGTCACCTCCCAGTTTCGCCGTTCCTTTTCCTGGGCGGACTGCCACTCTTCCCACTGGCGCTTCAGCCGTTCCTCCGCCAGCCGTTGCATCTCGGCGGTCTCGTTCTGGCGGGTCTCCAGCCGGGTCTGGAGGGCGGAGAGGGCGTCCAGGGACCGCTGGGCCCGCTGATACTGTTCCATCAGCCGCTGCCGCTCCTCCCGCAGCCGCTCTATCTCCTGGCGCACCTCCTCGGCCTGCCCGGCCCACTTCTTGACCTCCTGGTTGCGGCGGAAATCGGCGACGCGCAGTTCTTCCACGACCTTCTCAAACTCCTTAATGGGCTTCAGTCCCTCTTCCAGATACCGTTTCTGTTTCTGGACGGCCTCTTCCAGGAGAGGGAGTCTGGCGTCGGTGGTCTCTATCCGGCGGCGGAGTTCCGTGGCCTCCGCCTCCAGCGCGGTGATGCGCTTGTTGTCGGCCCGGCGCTGCTCCTCCAGGTAAATCACCGCCGCCGCGCGGTCGTCGGCATGTTGCTTGAGGTCGGTCGTCAGGACTTCCAGTCGTTGCTGGTTCTCGGTGAGGCGACGGGTTTCGGCCTGCAGGGCGGCCAGCCCTTCCTCCAGGCGGCTGATCTGGCGCAGGCCCTCCGCCACCCGGGCGATTTCGTCCTTCAGGGCGCCGATTTCCAGTTGGCGAGCCCGCTCGGACTCCCGCAGTTCCTTGCGCCACTGCTCCTCCCGCAGTTCCAGCATACGGCCCACGTCGGCCTTCAGCCCCTCCAGCGCCGGGGCGAAACCGGTCACCTGGGCCATCAGGGTTTCCATCCCGGCGACGGTCCGCTGGAGGGCGGCGATCAGTTCCTGCTGCTGGGCCAGTTGCTGGGCCTGGAGTTTGACCTGTTCCTGCAGGGCGGCGATGAGCGCCTTATCCTTGCGGCGCTCCTCGTCCAGCCACTGGACCATCTGGCTCAGTTGGGTCAGTTCCATATAGCGGACTCCTATCCAGAGTTGCGGCAACGGTTGGGGATATTATAGCACACTCCCCCGCCGGGGCAACGATACATCTGCCAGATGGGTCCTATCAGGGTGAGCGTATCGCGTTGGGGACATCCTGTCAGGCAAAAAGAGCCCCTGGGCTCCGTAAAAGGGCCAAAAAAGAGCCCCTCCAGCGGCTTCGCCGCTACCCCCTCCCCTCTCCTGACTTTTGGTCAGGAGAGGGGAGGGGGTGCCGCCGCAGGCGGCGGGGGTGGGGTGAGGAAGCCTGAATAGTTACCCAAAATCGTTACACTCCCGCTGGCCCGAATCCCCAAAATCTCCGTCTTCTGGTATAATTGCGACTGCATTGGTAATTCCTACCGCTGTCATTGCGAGGCGGCAATAGCCGCCGAAGCAATCTCCCCACAGGCCTGGAGATTGCTTCGCCGCCTTCGGCGGCTCGCAATGACGCGGGTGGGTAGGTAGTTACCTGCTGTTGAGTCCTATAAAATCGTACCGGGCTAAAGTCTCAAAAAATCGTGCCCTCACCCCTCCCCCTGCCCCCTCCCCTCTCCCGCTCGCCTTCGGCGGCGGGCGAGGGGAGGGGGTGGAAAGAGG
>Ga0272448_1001905_pt1 | contig 27266 bp, 18 predicted proteins | sample YNPCB0191_FD_202220 | JGI IMG/M metagenome (GOLD analysis project Ga0272448, IMG submission 202220) | Hot spring sediment microbial communities from Yellowstone National Park, WY, United States - YNP-CB-019-1 | ecosystem: Environmental > Aquatic > Thermal springs > Hot (42-90C) > Sediment... | reverse complement strand
CTTGCGAAAAATGCCGAGGACGTCGACTTGCTGATCGACCAGGTGTCCCGGGTTGCGTGAACGCGGGAGGGCCGATGAACCCCTTTCTCAGCAGGAAACGAGATGGCAAAGAGCGAAAGTCCACAGATTGAGAAGGCGGGGAAATAGGGACGTGAAGGGTACTCAATGAGAACACAGCCTCGCTTCCACCTGGAAGCGAGGCTGTGTTCGTAAAATCTATTTTTCCTCTGATGCGATGCTATCCAGCGCTCTCCGTGCCGCTTTGCGTACATCAGTATCGGCATCATGCAGCGCCTTGGTCAATGGCTGGACGGCCTGTTGATCACCCAACATTCCTAACGATGCTGCTGCCTCATAACGCACGCCACTATCGATGTCGGATAACGCACGAATAAGTGGGACGACCGCACGCGAATCGCCTATGACTCCCAACGTATCTGCTGCCATCCAACGTATCTCGTCACTGCCGGTATGCAAGATATCAATTAATCGTTCCACTGCGGGAGCACCGATTTTCTCCAAGGCAAATGCAGCAGAACTCAGGCGTTCCTCTTCATATGCGATGATAAGCGCATCAATCGCCCGTGGGTCCATTATCATTCCAAGGGCCTCTGCCGTCCTATAGCGTACATTTTTATCGGGATCCTGAAGAACGGCAATTAACGGCTCGACTGCACGAGCATCTCGCAAGTTCCCAAGGGCTCTGACGACATTCTCGCGCGCGCCACCCCTAACCTGCGTTAGTACGCCAATGAGCGGTTCGACCGCAGGTGCGCCCATTTCGGCCAGAGCATTGGTTGCGGCTCTACTCACAGTATCCCGCACTGTATCCCAGCGCTTTTCACCAGTACATGAAGATAACATCGCGATGAGCGGCGGTATCGCACGTGTATCGCGAAATTGGCCCAGCGCGAGCGCTGCGGCTTTTCGAACTTCCTCATCAGGATCTTTCAGCGCTTCAATAAGTGGTTCTACGGCTTGTGCGTCGCCAAGCTGTCGTAAAAGAGATACCGCACGTAGGCGAACGACAGCATCTTCATCATGCAACTCGTTGAGAACAGGCGCTACTGCGGATTTGCCCATCTGTACCAGTTGCTCACCTGCACGCTTCCGCACGCCTGCATTTTTGCTGCACAATGCTTGTTGAATTAAGAGATCGGTAGATTGACTCATGTTCCTACCCGCCTCATAGCGTGGTAACTTGCATTCTCTACAGGCTTGTTGAGATGAATACACCATGGCCATTTTGTTTCCGAAAATAGCTTCGTCCGAACGAGGAGCCGTATGTCTGTGTAGGGCCTATAAAAGACCGAGTTCGGTCCGTGTCTGCTTTCGAAATTCGCGGCATAATGAGAGGGCAGACTTCGCCATAGCTTTATCAGCGGTGATTCCGGGATAGCGAAATTCTACGGCATACACCGAAAGTGTCCGCATCGTCGGCAGATAGACCGACCATGCTGGATGGGTTGCCAGAAGTAGATTGAGGAGAACAGCCAGATCATGCGTCTTACCGAATGCAATACTGGACTCTTGCAACAGGGCTTTCAGATACTTCTCTACGCATTGCTGGCTATGGAAACACACCGCATCGTAATTCGGCGATTTCCGCGCCCGATATTCCCGTTGCGCCGTGAGAAAATCCCCCTCTGCTTTCTCAACCCATTCACGCGTCAGGGCAAGCATACAATACCTTGCCTTTCTGCACGATTTCCTGGAGGAAGAAATCGTTGAGAGCGAGACGCCGTTCAAGCTCGTCTGGGGTGCGGACGAGGAGATCAATCGCGAAATTAGGATTGAGCGTATTCAAAATCTCGACGCTCTTCAGGATGGGTTTGCCGGCAAAGGGCATGACGATCAGGAGATCGACGTCCGAATCCGGCGTTGGGGTCCCATAGGCATACGAACCAAAGAGTATGATCCGCTGCGGATGATACTCCCGAATGAGGCGCGACGCGAATTGTGTGATTTCCTGCGCTGAAACCATGTTGCCTTCACCGGATGTATTATAGCCGAAATCACATCGGTTGTGTCAGGGATGCAAAATCGGTATTGTACGAGAACAGCACTCTCATAGGGTTTCGGGGACAGACACCGAAACTCCCTGCCGTTGATAGGCCTTACCAGGAAAGTATAGCATCCGCTTACACGAGAAGTGGAGTTTCGATGTCAGTCCCCGAAACCAGTGCCTGCTCCCCAAAACTGCTGCATCCCGCGTCCCAGTTTTGCCTTTACTCCAGCGGGTTCAGCTTCCACCCGTCGAAGAGCACCCCTTCGGCGCGGTGGAGGGTGCGGACGGCGAAGGAGACGTGCTGGGCGCGGCAGCGCTGGACGAAGTCCTGTTCGGCATGTTCGGGGCCGAGGGGCACCACCACGCGCGGCTGCAGCAGTTTGGCGGCGTGCACGGCGTCGGGGAGGGTCATGCGGCCCAGTGGGAGCAGCACCAGTTGTGGGTGGAATTGTTCGCCGATGGGGCCGAACTCACCGAGGAAGGTGGTGGGGCCGGGGTGATAGAAGGTGAGGTGGTCCGCCTGCACCAGGTAACCGAGACGCTCATCGGCATAATCATCGTGCGCCGGAGTGGCGAGTACGCCGAAGCCGGGCAGGTCCACGCGCGCGCCGGGGGAGAGCGCCACGGAGCGGTCCGCTGCCGTGTCCTGCCCCAGCAGCGCCTGGCGCAGCGTCGCCGGGCCGACAAACCGCGCCGCGCTGCGCTGCACGAGCTGCGGCAACATGCCGGCGGGCAGCGCCTGGGAACAGATGAGCAGGTTGGCGGCGGGTAGGTCTTCCGGCGTCACCAGCATGTCGCCGTCTACCTCCGGCAGGAGCATCGCCAGCAGCGCGTGCGTCTTCACCACCACTACGTGCTCGCCCACGCGCCACAGCGCCAGCCGGCCCATCGGCACGTGCTGGTCGGTGATAAGCTTCGCCAATTGCAGGCCCGGGCGGCTCCAGTCGCCGCCGGTGATAATGCCGGGTGCCACTTCCAGCCGCATAGGTAGCGACACCGGAGTTTTCGGCGGCAGGCGGAGCGCGCCGTCGCGCGTATCATCTGCCACCGGGCCGGGCGTGGCCAGCGGCTGAAATCGGAAGGCGTCCTCGCCGGGGTGCTCGTCGTCGCGCTGGGCGGCGACTACCGCATGCGGCAGTAATTCCAGTGGGAAGGTGAAGCGGATATCCACGGGCGCCGCGGCCAGCCGCATCCCCAACCACCCCTCGCGTAAATTCTTCGCCATCGCCTGGTAGGGCGTTGCCACCAGCAGGCCGAAATCCAGCTCATTGCCCACCGGTCCTACGCCGCGCTGCACCGTCACGCTGTCCACCGGCAGCACCGCGCGATCGCCGGCTTGTGCGCGGAGGGAAATCACCCCCGACCAGGTCACCGGCATGGGCCAGCTATTCCGATTCGTCAGCACATCTTCGACGGTAACGGCAGACTCCCCGGCGATCATGCGCACAAACCGTTCGACGAGAATCGGCCCGGGCATCTCACGCACCATCCCGTCCACTTTCTGCGATACACGCTCCACCAGACACCAGAGGCGGAGGGTCACCCGCTCATCGGACTGCTCGGTCACTTCAGCTTCCCAGGACGCCTTCGAAATAACCTCCCCATCGGCGAGCAATGAGGGGAAGGCGGCGCACCAGCCCCCGTGGATCAACAGGCTCTTGCGCGGGCCGTGGATGAATTCCGTCTCCAGCAGTTCCAGGCTCAACGGGCGATAGTAGACGCTGCACAGGCGACCGCCATAATCCGGCAGCACCGAGAGCCGCAACACGCCATTGTCGAGGACAAATGAGCGTGTCCCCGCCAGTGCTGTCTCATGAATGGTACAACGAGAGTGCGTAAAATCCAGGTTATTCGGAAGAAGTCCCAAGGTGAGGTGTCCCGCTTTGTAAGGTATTTTCCCTCACCCCCCCGCCCCTCTCCCAGAGGTAGAGGGGGGAATACCGAGTCTGTTTATGCGAAGGGAGCCAGTACATTATTGCATGACGACTCCCCTCTGCCTCTGGGAGAGGGGCGGGGGGTGAGGGAAAACAGAATGTTGATTAGAATATCCCCTGGGTGTAGCTCAGGGAAACGGTTTTCTCACTCGGTTGATTTTTAAAATCGTAGAGCGTCCCGGCCACGGTGAATCCCTTGTAGGTGTAGCCGAGGCTCATGCCGGAGCGCCGCACCAGACCTGCGCTGGCCACATCGGCCTTGAAGACAAGCGGGCCAAGGTTGAACTGCCCGCCGGCCATGGTGAGATTGGTGTGGCGGTCATAATGAATCTCACCGGCGGTGAGCTTCAGATTGATCACCGGCAGGACATTCTTGGTGGCGACGAGATAGTATTGCGTCGTCTCGCCATGTGCCAGATTCTGCGCGCCGACGGCGACAGCCGGCAGGATGAAACTATCCGGCAGGACTTGCCACTTGAGATTATAGACGGTCGTTTTCCCCGACACTTCATCGGCGCCGCCTTCGATGCCCAGCAGAAAGCCGGCTTGCGAGCCGATCAACGATTCGCCATGGGGCACATAGAGTTTCCCACTACCGTCGCTCTCAAATTCCAACCGCGACTGGCCGGTACCGAGGGAATCGGCGGTCGGGATAACATTCAACCCGGTCGGCACGGCGAAGCAGGACAGCGGCAGCAATAGCAACGTGAACAACATCAGAAGCTGTGACATGCGCATTGATCGTTTCTCCTTTCAGATCAGCAGGCACGATAATCGTTCTTCTTCAAAGATTCGCGCCCGATAGGGGGTTATCCTTTTCTCGTGTAGATTATTAGCATTGGCTTGAAAATTGCGAGCTACTCCTGTAGAGGACAGCATCAGTAATAGTACTCACACAAGCTCGGATTTTTCGCCTTATATTTCCGACCATGCCGAGGTATCTTCGAGTAGCTACAACAGGAGGCATGATGAAGGCATGCATTCAACGATGGGGGAACAGCCTGGCGATAGGGATTCCTCACGCGTATGGGGTTGATTTGCATCTCGAAGAGAATATGACCGTCGAGATCACGCTGGCGGATGGGCGGCTGGTCATCACGCCAGTGCGTACCCCGCGATAGTCACTCGACGAGTTGCTGGCCGGCATTACCCCGGAGAACATCCATCGCGCAGTCGAGATCGGGCCTGCTGCCGGCGACGAGGAATGGTGATGGATAACCCCCTCAACACGCCGCACTGACCGCCGCGATAGCTTCTTCCGCGCGCGCTTCGCTGTCCACATCGGTCAATTGCAGGAACAGTCCGTCCGGGCCCAGTTCGCGGGTCAGGATCACGGCTTCTTCCACGTTGACCCAGATCATCAGCGAGAACCGGCGGCGGCGAATTTCACGCAGCGCATCCAGCCAGTGGATGGGAGAGCCGGCGGTGGTCTCTGGGTTCCACTGGATGCCGTTCAACCCGGGCATGGCACGCAGGTGGTCCAGGAATCGCAGCTGGCAGGTGCCGTCGAGGTGGTAGAGCGAGAAGTCGAAATAGTCGGTGACCCGGCGCAAGTCGGGATAGACGAACGCTTCATACATCGCCGGCGAGAGGTTCACCGCAAAATCGCACTGTACCCCTTCGCTCCGTCCCTCCGCCATGGGCCCAAAGAAACAGAGGCTGCGTTCAGCCCCGATGAGCTGATAGTAGTATTCATAGATATCGATGTAGAGGGTAGTCAGCGCGTCGCTCCAGCGGCGCACCATCTCCGGCTCATCCACCATATCCATGCAGAGCTGATCCGTGCCGCGGAAGAGCGAAAGCGTGGAGAGGCCATCCATCATCAACGGTGGGGTGACAAAACCGGCTGTCCCTACCTCGGCCACCATGCGCCGGTAACAGGCAGCCAGCGCCACTGCGACCGGATGCGCCGGGTCGAATACCGGCAAGGGGCGCGTATAGAGGTCGGGGATAGGCAGGATCCAGGCGGAGTCGTGATAGGTATACTCTCCACCCGCCAGCACCGCCAGGGTGGTCAGAAAGGAACCCCAAAAAACATGATAGCCGGGCATCCCCTCCGCGGCGAACCGCATCCGGCGCACATTATTGCGGGCCGACAAAGCATGCCAATCCGGCAGCAGGTCGCGCTCCTTCTCCGTCAACGCCGGCCCCGGCCATGGCTCCGGCGTCACTGTTTGATCGGCAAAGGCAAGGCCCAGTGCCGGCCGCCCCAGGCTGGAGCCGGCCCAGAATGCACGCAAATGCTCCTGGGCATCGTTATTAAGCCATGGTTCAATGGTGATCATTTTTGCATACTCCTGGATATCGATGTATTCGTCGGCAACGGCACTTTTCCTACCGGGGAAACGCCAAGCAGTCGGACATTCGCGTGTAACCGGATTGCCTCACAGGGATATTTCTTGCTACAATAGTGGCCGTTCTACGTAGAATCGGTTGCGTAAGCCGATGGGCAGTAGCCGACGATATCAGCGAGGAGTTTCGATGACCGCATCCAGCACCGATCGCACTGCCTGGTTCGCCGCCGCCGGGTGGGGCGTGTTCAACCATTATCTCGTGCCGGCACATACCAGTGCGGACGATTGGAACCGCCAGGTTGACCGTTTCGATGTGCAGGCGCTCGCCGCGCAGGTGGCCTCCACCGGCGCCGGGTACTATGCCATCACGGTGGGGCAGGGGTCCGGGCATTACTGCGCGCCGAACGCGACCTACGACCGGTATGTCGGCATTATGCCCAGTAAGTGCTCGCAGCGTGATCTGGTGGCGGACCTGTCTGCTGCCTTACAGCCATACGGGATTCCCTTGCTGGCGTATGTTCCTGCCGATGGCTCCAACGCCGACCCGGTTGCCCGCAAGGGGCTGCAGATGACCGCGCACTGGAGCGATGTCGACCGCGAAGTGGATTGGGGCGGCATGGGGCCGTCATGGCGCCAGTTCCGCCTTCCGGAATTTCAGCGCATCTGGGAAGAAGTCTGCCGCGACTGGTCACTGCGCTGGGGTACGAAAGTGCGCGGCTGGTGGGTCGACGGCGCCTATGCCCCGGCCTACCGCTACCCGGAGGACGAGGAGCCCAATTACCGCACCTATGCCGCCGCGCTCAAGGCTGGCAACCCGGAGGCGATCGTCGCCTTCAACACGGGGGTGAAGGTGCCGGTGATCTCCGCCACCCCGCATGAGGATTTCACCGCCGGCGAACTCACCGGTGACCTTCCGGTCGGCGGTTTCGGCTTCGGCGACAACCCGGCCTGGTGCAACAACGGCCCCATCCAGCCTTTTGTCAATCAGGCGCGCTATCACGTCTTCAACTTTCTCGGCCCCTGGTGGGGCGCCGCCCCGCCGCGCTTCCCTACTGAACTGGTCACCGGCTACACGCGCTACATCACCCAGCACGGCGGCGTGGTCACCTGGGATGTGCCGGTCAGCCCCACCGGGGAGATCCCCGCGCCGTTTCTGGAACAGTTGCGTGCGGTGGGGGCGGCAATGAAGCGGTGAAACTCTGTGTGACACCTACTCCCTCACCGCATCAACATCGACATCTGCCGCCGGTAGGCGGTGGGGGAGAGGCCGTAGCGTTTGGTGAAGCACTTGGTGAAATAATATGGGTCGGTGATCCCTACTTCCTGACCGATGGCGCCGATGGGCAGGCGGGTGGTCATGAGCAGGCGGGCGGCTTTGGCCAGGCGCTCACGCGTCAGCCATTGCAGCGGCGACAGGCCCAGGTGGCGCTGGAACTGCCGGTTCAGGGTGGCAACGCTGCAGTGCGCCTGAGTCGACAAGGCCGTGAGCGAGAAGGGATCTGCCAGGCAAGCGCGCAGTTCCGCCAGCATGGCCTGAAATTGCTCCGGCAGCGCCTCTGCCCCCAGCGTGGCAGCCACCCGTTCCATCTCTGCAAGCATTAGCGTGCCCAGCATGCGCGCTTCTGCTTCACCATGCGGGCCTTGCTGAAACCAGGCCACGCAGTAATCCGCCAGATGCGACAATCCCGGCGTCACCGCCAGCGTGCCCCGCAGCACGCCCTCGCACCCCTGCACCGGTGCATCCCGGCGTGAAGGCACATCGAATAATTCGCTGTTCGGCACATGCGCCACCTCAAAGACGATAGGCGTGTCCGGAGCGAGGTCGGGGATGACATGTACGCCCCCGAGCAGGAAGGGGTGCTGCCGGTCAGTGTGATAAGCGATGGCGTGGTTCCACGGGAGCAGGAGGAAATCATCCGGGCGGAAATCGTACGAGTGCCCGTTGGCCGTCACCCGCCCCTGCCCGGTCAGACACCAGAGCAGCATGCGGCTCTGCACCCGCTTGAACTCGACCTTCATACTCGGATCGAACTGGCAATAATTCGCCAGCACCAGGACCGGGTGCCGGCGTGCGAGTAGATATTCCGTGCGCATATTTACCATCATAGCTACTTGATCTGGTTGAATATTGCGTAGTTTAGACAAAAACGCATGAATTGTCCATTGTCTGCTCGATGACGGAGGGGTATGATGCCAACACATCAACTATGCGGAAAGGCTGTATCGATGATGGCAGCGACCCTCACCTCCAAAGAGCGCGTGTTGCGCACCTTCGCCCACCAGGATGTTGACCGTGTGCCGATCAATATATTCGGTAATCCGGGCATCAATCAACGGCTACTCGCGCATTACGGATTGGCGCCCGATGATTATGAGGGATTGCTGCGGGTCTTCGGGGTCGATTTCCGCGGGGTCGGCGCCCCGTATATCGGACCGCAATTGCATGCACAACGGCCGAACCGGCAAGTGGACCCGTTATGGGGCTGGGTGACGCGCTTCGTGGAGCATGAGAGCGGGAGCTACTGGGATTACTGCGACTTTCCGCTGATGGACGCCGATGAAGCAACCATCGCGAAGTGGCCGATGCCCTCCGCGGATGATTTCGACTATTCCGGCGTGGCGGACGCCTGTGCGGCGCAGCGCGAGTACGCGGTCCATGTCGGCGGAGCGGGGTTGGCCTGCATCATCAATACGGCCGGCTTCCTGCGCGGCATGGAGCAGGTCTTTGTAGACCTGGCGCTGGATGAGCCGGCGGGATTATTGCTCATCGACCGCATGCTGGAAGCGCAGTTGGCACATACCCGCCGTACGCTGGAAGCCGCGGACGGCGGCGTGGACTTCATGTGGATCGGCGAAGACCTGGGCACGCAACTGGGGCCGATCATCAGCATGGAGACGTTTCAGAAGCACATCAAACCGCGCCACCAACCCTTCTTCGATCTGGCCCGAGAGTACGACCTGCCGGTGATGATGCACACCTGCGGTTCGAGTAGCTGGGCCTATGACGATTATATCGCGATGGGCTTGACGGTGGCGGACACGCTGCAGCCGGAGGCGAAAAACATGGCGCCGGAGTATCTGAAACAGCGCTTCGGCAACCGGCTGGCCTACCACGGCTGCATCAGCACCGCCGGCCCGGTGGCCTACGGCACCGTCGAGGAAACCGTCGCCTATTGCCGGCGCACGCTGGAGATCATGATGCCCGGCGGCGGCTACTGCTTCGCCCCCACCCACTGCCTGCAGGACAACTCGCCTACGGAGAATGTGGTGGCGATGTATGAGACGGCGCATCGGTATGGACGATATGAGTGATCGGGGGATCTGGTAGGGTGGCTCCTATTCCTTCCGGAATCTATGCCACTCACCACCCACTTTCTCGCGCCATGCGCCCCAACCGGGCCGGAGATCGGCGATCTCGCGGAGCGTGGCATCTATCTTCAGTGCCGTGCCCATGCCGATGACGCGACCGTCTTCTGTATCGTTCGTCGTCCCGCACACAAATGCCCAGGAATGATCATCGGCATAGTGTGTGACCCGAAGAATCGGCAAGCCGTCTTCGAGGACCTGCCTGGTGGTGATGGCGGCGGTATCCGGTGATTGATCGAATGGCCAATCCCGATCTCGCTTTTTGAATAGGTTGAACATAACATCTTTATCCAGTTCCCTGATGTGCCGAGGGTATGGGAACAGATAAAGAGTTCGACAGCCATACACCACGCACCTGCCGCCAGGGAAAGAAAGCGAGGGATGCCTCCCATTAACCATGCAATATTTCAGTCAAAATGCCATTTTCAGCGCGTTGCTGAAAATGGCATTTTGACTGAAAGGACGTTCACATTTCCTGCTATGGCTTTAGAACTCCAAATTATTCGGCGTCCGCGAAAACGGCACCACGTCGCGGATGTTGTTGACGCCGGTCACCAGCATCAGCAGGCGTTCGAAGCCCAGGCCGAAGCCGCTGTGGGGGACGCTGCCGTAGCGGCGGGAGTCCAGGTACCACCAGTAGTCGTCGGGGGCGATGGCCATTTCCGCCATGCGCGCTTCCAGCACATCCAGTCGCTCTTCGCGCTGGCTGCCGCCGATGATCTCGCCGATCTGCGGCACCAGCACATCCATCGCCGCCACCGTTTTGTCATCATCGTTGACGCGCATGTAGAAGGGTTTGATCGTCTTCGGGTAGTTGATGACGATAATCGGTTTTTGGAAATGCGTCTCGGTGAGATAGCGCTCGTGCTCGGTCTGCAGGTCTTCCCCCCAGGCGGGCGGATACTCGAACAGCATGCCGGATTGCTGCAGAATCTCGATGGCCTCGGTATAGGGCAGGCGCACGAAGTCGGACTCCACCAGCAGGTTCAACTGCTCGAACAGCTTCGGCTCGATGAACTTCTGGAAGAGGGCGAGGTCGTCGGCGCAATGCGTCAGTGCGTGGCGCGCCAGGTGCTTCACGAATGCCTCCGCCAGCGCCATATTGCCGGCGAGGTCGCAGAAGGCCATCTCCGGTTCCACCATCCAGAACTCGGCGGCATGGCGCCGCGTGGAGGAATTCTCCGCGCGGAAGGTGGGGCCGAAGGTGTAGACATCGCCCAGCGCCAGCGCCAGCATCTCGGCTTCCAACTGCCCGGACACCGTCAGGTGCGCGGGCTTGCCGAAGAAGTCCTGCGCGTAATCCACCGGCGTCTCCTCGCTGTTTGGCACCTGTGCGAGATCCAGTGTGGTCACCTGGAACATCTTTCCGGCACCTTCGCAATCGGAGCCGGTGATGATGGGCGTGTGGATATAACGGAAACCGCGGTCGTGGAAGAAGGTATGGATGGCGTAGGCCATCTCCGAGCGAATGCGGAAGATCGCCCCGAATTTATTCGTGCGCGGGCGCAAGTGCGCGATGGTGCGCAGGTATTCGTCCGTGTGCCGCTTCTTCTGCAGCGGAAAGTCCTCCGGCGCCACGTGGATGATCTCCACGTCCTTCGCCGCGATCTCCCAGCGCTGCCCCGACCCTGGCGACGGGATCAATTCGCCCGTCACGCCCACCGCGGACCCGGTGGTCAGGCGCGACACTTCCTCATAATTCGGCAGCGTGTCGCCGGCGATGATCTGGATATTCGCCATGCAGGACCCGTCGTTCACTTCGAGAAAGACGAACTCCTTCGAATCACGCCGCGTGCGCACCCATCCCTTTACCAGCACCGACGGCTGCGGGGTGTCACTCTGTAATAATGCCAGTACTTTCGTTCGTTCCATCAGCTCTCCATGCGGGAAAATTGTATCCGCAGATCAGTATACATCGATATCATAAGCATGCCGGTACGGGATGTCAATCAAGTGGGGATTCAGGATACGGGTGCAGGGTGCAAGTGCTTGTTCCCCCAAGCGGTCTCTGTGTGACATTTGACGAACACCCATCCCCTTTCTATACTCTTCCGGAAGACAGTTATCAGCAGAAGTGAGGTGTCCCATGGACCGGTTACATATTTCAGCGGCAAATGCCGGAAAGCCGATCAGCCTGCGCTTGTTCGGCATCTTCTACGAAGACCTGAACCACGCAGGCGAAGGCGGCTTGTATGCCGAGATGGTGCAGAATCGGGCGTTCAATCATCCAGAGCCGCTGAATAGCTGGGAGATGATCACCGCACCCGGTTCTGAAGGCACCATGGGGCCGTATTACAATTCTGAACCGACGGCGGTGAATCACTGGGGGCTGTGTCTGCGCATTCTCTCGATGGATGGCGGGCGGGTCGGCGTGGCGAATGGTGGGTATTGGGGTATGGCGGTGGCGGCAGGGAAGGCATACCGACTGACGCTGGATGCCTGGTGCAGCGTGGATTTCGCCGGAGCGCTGACGGCGACGCTGGAGAGCGCCACCGGGGAGGTGTATGCGCGGGCGGAGGTGCCGGCGCTCACCACGCAGAAACAGCGGCTCACTATCACTCTAACGGCAAGTGGCACCGACCCGCAGGCACGGCTGGTACTGGCCGCCGAGACCACGGGCACGCTCTGGTTCGATTTCGTCTCCCTCTTCCCGGTTGATACCTGGAAAGGCCGCCCGAACGGCATGCGCGCCGACCTGGCGGAGATGATGGCGGCGTTGCGCCCGTCCTTCATGCGCTTCCCCGGCGGGTGTTTCGTCGAAGGCGATCAGTTGTCGGAGGCGTTCCGCTGGAAAGAGAACCTGGGCGACCTGGCGCAGCGCAAGGGGCACTGGAACCGCTGGGGCTATCACTCCTCAGCCGGCATCGGGTTCCATGAATACCTGCAGCTCTGTGAAGACCTCGGTGCAGAGCCGCTCTTTGTGGTCAACGCCGGCATGTCGCACACGGACACCGTGCCGGAAGCGGAGATCGATCAGTGGGTGCAGGACGCGGTGGATGCCATCGAATATGCTAATGGGCCAGCCACCAGCCCCTGGGGCGCGCGCCGCGCGGGCGCCGGCCACCCCGCGCCGTTCAACCTGCGCTTCATCGAGATCGGCAATGAGAACGGTGGACCACTCTACCACCGTAATTACCCACGTTTCTACCAGGCGATCAAGGTGCGCTTCCCCGAAATCCGCATCATCTCCAACGTGCCGATCCCCGATCAGCCGGTGGAGATCATCGACGAGCATTTCTTCGCCACCGCGGCGGAGATGGCAGAAAAATCGGCGCATTTCGACCGCTATGATCGCCAGGGGCCGAAGATCTACGTGGGCGAGTATGCCGCCTGCCACGGCGATTGCGGCATCGGCAACCTGCGCTCCGCACTGGGCGAAGCCGCCTTCATGACCGGGCTGGAGCGCAACGGCGATGTCGTCGAAATGGCCTCCTTCGCCCCCCTCTTCGTCAACGTGCGCGACCGCCACTGGGAGGTGGATGCGATAGGCTTCGACACCGCGCGCTGCTACGGCACGCCATCGTACTACGTGCAGCAGCTCTTCAGCCAACACCGTATTGCCACGCTGCTTCCGATGAGTCTCGACGGGGAGCGTGATAATCTCTTTTTCACTACCGGCCGCAACCTCGCCGGTGATATCATCATCAAAGCGGTAAACATGGGGGATACTCCTCGTGAGATGGTGATCACCCTTGATGGTGTACAGGTTGCCTTTACCGGCCTGGCCATCGAGTTGTCCGGCGATCCGGATGCTGCGAATACATTGAACAACCCGCGGGCGGTGGTGCCGACCGAGCGTCCGCTCAGCGGGCTGTCTCCCACTTTCAGTTCTACATTTCCGGCTCATTCACTTACCATCATGCGGATTGGTGTGGAGGCCTGATTTAATTTGGTGCGGTCAAGCTGTACTATTCTTTAGTCAACGTGACGTAGAAATAGATATTACTCACGGCAACGATGCGATTTTCGCCTTTCTTCAGCGTCACCGTAACACGCTCGGCATCCGGATGCAGACCGTGAATTCTGTTGGCATTGTAAAAGACTTGCTCGCCATTCAGCCACACCGCCATCGTCGCAAAATCACTAACGTGCATAACATACTTCGTGTCGGCAGCCACTTTCACCACGGTGCAGGCGATGCCGAACGAATTCGCCGGCACGGGATAGCCGATAGGCGCCAGGGCGCCCCGCTGGAATGCACCGACATCAGCCCAAGACGCCTTCTCGATGATCGATTTCGCATCATACGGTTTCCACCCGGCTTTGCTCGGATCAAATGCAGGGGTGATCATCTCACCGTGATCCTTGAGAAATTCCTCGATGCTCTTCACCCCAAGCGCCGGACCGCTATACCAATCGGCGATCGTCCCCGGGAAGGCGGGTACCTTTTCCAGCATCGGTCCGCTGAAACCGAGTGCATCCAGGGTAGCACGCCCAATCGCACGCCAGCCATCGAGATTGGGGTGGAGATGATCGTCACACAGCAGCGTCTTTCCAGCACGCATCTCTTGTAAAAAAAGCGCGTGAGGGTCGCCCAATGGGATCCCGTGCTTTCGGGTAATTTCGCGGATCACGTCATTGTTTTTGTCCACGTTATCGCCCATTCCGTTCAATGCCGGTGGGAGCGTCAATTGCACAATTTTGGCCCCGGTCGCTGCAAACGTCCCGAGCATCTTCTCCAGGTTCGTTCTGTAGGCCTCCGGTGTTCCTTTTGCATCGTTCGTGCCGATGAGCAGGATGATCATGTCCGGCTTATACGCCAGCACATCCCGGTCCATGCGCGCCATTACCAGGGTGGTGGTATCGCCACAGACGGCGGCGTTGCGAAATTCGAGATGCGGGTAACCGTTTGCCCTCAGTGTTTCCACCACCCAATCCGGCCAGGGGGAGGCATCGGTGATACTGTCGCCGACAAACACGATACGCTTTACATTTTTCATCAATGGAAGAGTGCCGGTCGGCTTCGCGGCCAGCGCGCAACCGGGCAGCAGGATACCGATGATCATCGACAGGCAAATCCCACGTACATACACACACATCTCAGTCGCCTCCCTAACTTGATATACTGCTCGTGTAATAGTTTACCACAGATTGTCGCCGATATCTCCGCCCCTTTCCCCTTGCTGGTAGGGCATATTTGCGCTATTGTGATGCGTATAACCGGTCAGATATAGGAAGGAGCACGAAAATGGTGGGAATGCGGCGGGAGAGTCTGTTGGCGGTGATGTGCGCACTGGTGCTAGGCGCACTGGGAGCGGCGTGGGCTGCGGAGGCACCGGTCGACCTGGCGCAGGCGTGTGCGCGCAGGCGGGTGGGGAATACCATCACCCTGCCGGCGGGCACCTTTCATGGCGGCGTCACCTTGCCGTCGGGAGTCAGCCTACGAGGCGCCGGATATGCGCAAACGATCATTGACGCGAGCAGTGTGGAAATCGGCGTACTCGTCGACGGAGGCAAAGGCGCGCGCGTGAGCGACCTCACCGTGCGCGGCGCACGCAGTACTGGTGTGCAACTGAAGAATGCCGCGGGGGTGGTGGTGAGCCGGGTGGTGACCACTGCCGGCATTATCGGGGTCAGTGTGTCCGGCTGTCACGACGCCCGCGTGGAGAATGTGGTGAGCGCCCACAACCGCTACGGCATCACCGTGAACGGCGGCCAAGACAATGTAGTGGTGAACTGTACGGTAGCCGATAATGTCACACTCGGCATCAGCCTGTCTTCCGGCCTACGCCCCATCACCTTTAACAACTGCCTCTCCAACAACACCATTGGCATCTACCTGGGGCGGGAGACGACGGGCGCGCGCGTGGATTACAACCTGTACTTCGGCATTGGGATCGGGAAGGTCGACGGGCAGGGGGGCCGGGGGATGCTTGGTCCCTGGCAGGCGTTGACGCTACTTGATGCCCACTCAGTGCAGCTGCAGGTCACCTTCCGCAATGCCGCCGCCAACGACTACCACCCGGTCAGTGTGCTGGATTGGGCGCTGAACCGTGCCACCACCGGCGATTGGGGCACCAATCGCCTGGGGAAGATCGTTGCCCCGACCACGGATATCGACGGCGCCAATCGTATTGGCCGTCCCGACCTGGGGGCGTGGGAGACGCAGATGACCCCGCCGCGCCCGCCGGACGGTACGCTGACCATCAGCGCCGATGATGGCATCAAGAGCGCCGGCATTTTCACCAAAGACGGCACCGAGGTGTATTACCTCTTCCAGAACATGCCGCTCGCGAAGGGCACGTACCCGTTCTGGTTCCCCGCGCGCGACTTCCAGGCCCATGTGATCCCCGCCGGTCCCTACGAGGTGCGTGTGGCAGAGAGTGCGCTGGACTGGGAGTACCTGGGCATGGTCGGGGATACCGGGACCGAGGACACCATGGCGACCACAGCGCCGGTCAACGCCAACAAACTCACCTTCGACAGCCACGGAAATGTGGTCGTCACCTGCGACGCCTGGGCGGAGGACCACATCAACATGCGCTGTTACGACATCGCGACGGGGAAGGTCCGCTGGGGCTTCACCTCCAACGCGGATGTGCGCGGTGTAACGAGCGGTGCCGACGGCATGCTCTACGCCTTACGCGTGATGGACAAAGAGCGGCGTTTCTCGCGGGTCGACCCCGTCACCGGGAAGGTGGCGCTGCTGCCCGCCTGGGGCAAGGCCGAGTACCAACTCACGAACGACACACAGCCCTACGGGCTGGCGGAACTTGATGGTAAACTCTACTGTGCCGATACGCAGGCCGGCAAGGTCTACGTAGGGCCGCTGGAGCACCCGGATTTTACCGTGCTGACAGCGATCCCATCGCCGGCCAGTGTCACCGCCGATCGCACCACCCACCTGGTGTGGCTGACCAGCGCAGAGAAGCACGTGGTGGCGCTGAAGCCGGACGGCACCATCGCGGCGGAGGTGACGCCGGTGGCCATGCCGGCGGGACTGGCGGCACGTGACGGCAAGCTGGCGGTGGCGGACCGCACCACCAACCGCGTCTACCTCTATGACGCCACCAACCCGAAGGAACTGAAACTGCTCGCCACGTTCGGGCAGGCGGGTGGGCGCTTTGGTGCATTCGCGCCGGATCGTTTCACCTTCAATGAACAGGGATCGACTTTCAATCTCGCAAAACCGGAACTGGCGCTGGGACGCAACGGTGAACTGGCGGTCGGCGACGGCAATCGCCTGCTCGTTTTCGATAAGACCGGCAAAAGCCTCTGGTCGACCTTCGGCGTTTTCGGCGGTTGCTTCGTTCGATCGTACGTGAATCCGGCCCGCCGTTATGACGGCAACTGGTCGATGCTGCTGGATGGCGCGAACAAGCGCTGGAGCCCGGAGGCCTTCTGGGACATGTCCGCCATTCCCGGCGGGGTATTCATTGGCGAATTCCCGCTGGGCGGCAAGGTCTTCGGCGTATTCTCCGTGACCACTAAGGCGGCAACTTCGCCTGGCTTCGTGTGGGCGCAACGGGAGGGCTATCGATTCGTGCCAGTGCTCGCAGTCTGGTCTGATCAAGCCAATAACCGTTTCCTCATGCGCAAGGACACCAATCACGACGGGAAACTGGACGAGGCGGACGGCACTACCCGTTTCGATACTGACCCGTACAACTACGAACTCTTCTACAACCAGAATTATCTTCTACAGCACGGCGATATCCTTACCCTCGGTGAGCATGGATACCTGGCTGGATGTCTCCATTGCGCCGGCCTGGATACGGACGGGGTGCCAATCTATAAGTATGCGGACCGGACGGGGATACCGTTCCCGCCGGCTGTCGTCTCCCCATACACACTGCAGCTGGAAGCCGGTAATCATCCCCTGCGGGGCGCGGCCCCGGTTGGCGATGGCGAGGTCATCGGTGACTTGCTGTACGGCTCTTCACCCTACGGCACCGGCATCGGTGTGGGGGTAACAGACGTGGCCCGCTTCAAGGCAAATGGCCAGATGCGCTGGCTGCACTCGCTGGGCAATCGTAAAGGACTGCAAGGATGCGACACCGCTGGGCCCATCACCGTCACTGGTGTGGCAACCACGGCCGAGGTGATTGCCATGAATGTGGATGGGCTGGGACTGGGCTCCATAGGGCTGCCGCCGGCGGCGCACTACACCGGCTTCTGGTACGACAACCCCTACCGATCCGTGGAGATCTACGCCGGTCCCGATGGCCACCTCTATGTGCTGGCGGTGGATGACGTGTATGGCTGCTGCCATTGGTGGCGCGTGAACTGGGAGGGGCGCCTGAAGACGGTCACCCAGCCTGTCACGCTATCCGATGCCGCGGCGAAGGTACTGGCGGCACTGCCTGTCCAGCAACCGATGAAGACGCTGGCCATCGTCCCACCGACCACCGTATCCATCCCGCGGCTGGCGGCTCCGCTGCCCATTGACGGCGACCCGGCAAAGTGGCGCAAGACCGGCGTGAGCCCGAACATCATCATCACCCCGGAGACGGCAGGCGCCGGCATCACCGGCCCGCTGGACGCCACCGTGCTCATCCGCATGGCCTACCAGGGGAAGGACCTGTACATGCAGGCGCTCTACTTCGACGATGTGGTGAACCTGTCGCAGCCCAGTATCCGCTACTACAGCCAGGAATGCCTGGAGATGTGCCTGAACGGCTTTATGACCGGCTTCAAGTTCGACTTCACCCACGTCAGCGACAAGGGCGATGTCGTCATGCGTGGCCGCTGGCTGCGGAACGACCTGGGCTGGGAAGTGCCACAGAATGTGATCCCGCATGTGATTAAGGTGCTGGACAACGCGCGCGATATACCGGAGCGCGAGTTGATCGAGGGCGTATACGGCATCGACATGTCGAAGGAGCACGTCATCGTTATGGAGATGAAGATCCCCATGGATGGCACCGCCTACAAGGGTGCGGAGACCGACGCCATCCCGCTGAAGAGCGGCCAGACCTTCTGGATCGGCTTCCTTGTCGATGATAACGACGAAATCGGCGCCGACGTGCAGCACTACATGGGCTGGCCCGCCACTTACGGCACCTTCAGCGAGAAGGAAGTGGGGGCCATCGCGACGTTGCAATAGGCCAGGCTGAATTGTCCCGGGGATTGTCTGACAACTATACTTTCCCATCAAATCCACTCACCATAAAGGCAATGTCGAAGACTAATATATGAATTGTCAGTTGGACTAGCCGGTCGAGAGCCTGGCTAGTCCAACGTTTGCACAAAATCCCTCCACCTTGCAGGAAGTCGCCAAACCATAGCGAAATCGTCTATCAGCCAAGCTATTTCTCCAACGGGAGGTTATCTCAATATGCGCGTACCGCACGTGTTACGCCTTTTGTACGCTTTACTCATCGTGCTGCTGCTGGCAGCGAGTGCATTCGCTGACACCGGGTTGGCCCGGCATAAGAAGATGTTCGCCGTGCCGGCCCCCGGCAAGGTGACCATCGACGGCAAGCTGGACGACTGGGACCAGTCGGCGATGGTCAATATGTACGTGGTCTCCGAGACCAGCGATATGCAGAGCGCGAAGTTTGGATTGATGTATGACAAAGATGCCCTGTACCTGGGCGCGATCATTCGCGATCCGAGTCCAATGATCAACCGTCACGATCCAAAGGTTGACGGCGACAAAGGGTGGGACGCCGATGCCTGCCAATTCCGCCTCACGCTCGATCCCTCCATGGGCTATCCCATCCAGATCGGTTGGGGCAACGGCGATATGGCGAATACCAATGTCGTGCATATGACGCTCTGGTATTATACCGACCGCCAGGAGCCGTGCCTGCAGGTGCACTCCAGCATGAACTATATCCCCCCGCGGAAGGAGTGGGGGCCGTTCGGCGTGGTGCCGCATAACTTTTTCCAGGCGAAATACCTGAAGATGGCCGACGGCAAGGGCTACACCTTCGAATACCGCATCCCCTGGAGCACGCTGGGCGCGAAGAGACCGCTGGCTGGCGGCGACCTGGTGGCGGGCACCGTGCAGTTCAACTGGGGGTTGCCGACCGGCATGCACACCGCCGGCGGCTCCGCCTGGTGCTATGATGTGATGGCCGGCCCAGGCTTCCCGTATCAACAGACCGGGTGCTGGGGCAAGATCATCTTTTCCGCCAAGGGGCATCTGGCGCGGGAGATCGTCGAAGAAGGCCTGCCGCCCGTGAAGCCGCTGCCGTTGAAATTCCGCTATACTCTCCCGCAGGACAGCCAGGTGACCATCCAGTTGATGGATAAGGACAACTATGTCCGCCGCATTCTGGTAGCGGAAGGTGACCGCCGCGCGGGCGAGAATGTGGAGCTGTGGGATGGCATGGATGACCAGGGGAAACCGCTGCCGGCGGGGGAGTATACCTGGAAAGGCATCGCCCACCAGCCCATCACGCAAAAGTTCCTCTTCTCCCCGCACAACTCCGGCAATCCGCCGTACAAGACCGATGACGGCAAAGGTGCCTGGGGCGGCGACCACGGTACGCCGCAGGAAGCCTGCGCCTTCCCCGGCGGGGTGATCCTCGCCTGGAACGCCGCGGAAGCCGGCTTCGGGATTATCCGCACCGATCTCAACGGCAACAAGCAGTGGGGCAGCAACCACTGCGCCACCTACCTGGCGACCGACGGGAAGCGCTTCTTTGCCGCGGGCGATGAGGGGTTCAGCCAGCACAGCGGCGTGGAAGTGCTGGATGTCGCCGATGGCCGCCCGCTGAATTTCGGCAACGGCACCCCGTACCTGCTCCCGCCGCCCGGCGATGAGAAAAACAATGCCGTCACCGGCATCGCCTACCAGGACGGCACCATCTATGTGTCGTTGAATCAGCGCAACCTGGTGGCCTATTACGACGCGCAAAGCGGCGCGTTGAAAGGCACCTGGAATGTGCCGTCGCCGGGGCGGCTGGCGGCGCTGCCGCAAGGCGGGCTGGTGGTCATCAGCGAAAAGAAGCTGGTGACGCTTAAGGACGGCACGGTGACGCCGCTCGCCGCGGACCATCTCGATGCGCCGCAAGGGGTCGCCGCCGGTGCGGATGGTATCTATGTAACCAACGCCGGCAAACTGCAGAATGTCTCCGTCTTTGACCTGACCGGAAAATACCTGCGCAGCATCGGCAAGGCAGGCGGGCGCCCGCAGGTCGGCCACTATGAGTCCGATGGCATCCTGGAGCCCGGCGGCATCACGCTGGACGTCAACGGCCACCTCTGGGTGGCGGAGCGCCTGGACTCGCCGAAACGCATCAGCGAGTGGGATGCCAAGACCGGCATCCTCGTCAACGAATTCTTCGGCGCCTGCTCTTACTTCGGCTACTCCTATATCGATCCGAAGCAACCGAACGAGATTTACTGTCACAACGTGCTGTGGAAGATCGACTGGGCGAAGAACACCTGCAGCCCGGTCAGCACCATCTGGCGCCCCACCTCGCCGAACATGATGTGGTCGCAAGGCCCGGGCGGCTATAATGAGCATCCGAAATACTTCACCGCGAAGAACGGCAAGCAGTTCTGCTTCGGCAATGGCTCGTTTCTGTCAATCTTCTCCATGCGCGATGGCGACCTCTACAAGCCGATCCTGGCCTTCGTCAGCATCTCACGTGGCTACGTGTACTACGGCGGTGAACAGTTCGACTTATTGAAAGATGCTGTGAAATATCCCAACGGCAGCTATTTCTGGCAGGATTTGAACGACGACCAGATCGTGCAAGATAACGAGCTGACCCCGGTGACGAACACCGGGGCGACGATCCGCTGGATTGATGATGGCTTGAATATCTGGCTGAACGGCGGGAAAGTGCTGCACCCGGTCGCATTTAAAGCGAATGGGCGCCCGTTGTATGTGCTTGGCAAGGCCGAAGACAGCTTCCTGAGCAAAAACGGCCATGGCGACGGTGAGATCTGGCTCGATTCCCAGGATGGCAGCGTCTACACGTTGGATTCCATGCTGGCGAAATGGTCGGCGGATGGCAAGATGCTCTGGGCCTATCCGAATATGCGGAGTTGGCCGGACTGCCTGAGCCTGCCCATTCAGGCGCCGGGGCGGCTGTGGGGGTTGACCAATCCGCTGGGCGTCGCCGGCAATTTCACCGGCGCCTCCTGCTACTTCACCACCTACCACCTCATCACCCGCGACGGCATCTACGCCGCCATGCTGATGCGCGATAGCCGCGATGGCAAGGGGCTGGGGCCCGATGTCACCGCCTCCGAGACGCTCACCGGCCAGATTGTCCAGCCGGAGGGGATGAACAATCGCTACTTCCTGCTCGCCGGAGCTTCGGATGCACGCGTCACCGAGATCTTCGGCCTGGATACCGTGAAGTCGTTGCCCGGTGGGACCCTGACCCTGGCACCAGCTGATGTGAAACTGGCCGCCGATGCGCTGACCGACTACAATGCTAAGCTGGCGCGCGGCAAGCCCCTGTCCATCGCGCGCAGCCGCCAGGCGCTGGACACCGCCGACCCGGTGTCGAAAACCTACGATGCCGGGCGCAGCTTCACCGCTCGTGTGGCCTACGACGAGAAATCGCTGTACTTCTCCTTCGATGTCGCCAGTCCATATGATCTGGTGAACAGCTACGCTGAGCCGAACCTGCTCTTCAAAGGCGGCAACTGCCTGGATATCCAACTCGCCGCCGATCCGGCCGCGGATGCCAAGCGCAAGACCCCGGCACCCGGCGACGTGCGCCTTCTGGTGACGCGCAAAGACGGCAAGCCGTTCGCGGTCATCTATCGCCCGAAGGTGAAAGGCTATACCGGTCAGCCGATTGTGCTGAACTCGCCCACCGGCAAGGAATCCTTCGATGCCATCGAGGTGACAAACGCCATCAGCCTGGACTACCGCAAAACGGCTGCCGGCTTCACCGCCGTCGTCACCGTCCCGCAGGCACTCCTCGGCCTGGCCATGAAGCCGGGGCAGGAAATGAAGATCGATCTCGGTTACCTGTACGGCAACGCCACCGGCAACCAGACCGCCACCCGTTCCTACTGGATGAACAACAGCTTCAGCGCCAATGTGACCAACGACGTGCCCAACGAAAGTCGGCTGGAACCGGCGGAATGGGGGACGGCGATCGTCGAATAGCGATAAATCGTTCTAATTGAACCACGAAGACACGAAGGACACGAAGAGGATATTTTAGCGCTCTGCGCATTCGTCAGACATGTCTGACCCCAATTATCCTTTCGTGTTCTTCGTGGCTTTGTGGTGAGATAACACCGACAACATACCCGGCTTTACTCAAGCCAATCTGCCTGCTATAGTGGTTCGGATATGAGCATCACCTACCAGGTATTGGGCGAGGCGGGCAGGGATAATGCGCTGCTGGTGCATGTGAACAGCGGGCAGGCGATTGATCGTTTCCTGTTCGATTGCGGGGATGTCGGGTTGACAAGCCTGCCGCTGGCCGAGGTGAAGGCCATTGACCACCTCTTCTTCTCCCACCTGCACATGGATCACATCGGCGGCTTCGATACCTACTTCCGCAGCCTCTACGACCGCACGGACAAGCCCAATGTCATCTGGGGGCCAGCGCAGACGCGGGAGATCATCCACCATCGTTTCCGCGGGTTTCTGTGGAATCTCTATCACGAGCACCAGGCGAGCTGGCAGGTGCGCGATATCGATGAGCAGCAGGTGTGCTCCTCGCGCTATGAGCTGGCGGAGGCCTTTGCGGTAGCGCATGACGAAGGCTGCGAAGAGCGCGGCGGCCAGTTGCTCGAAGGGGCGACTTACACCATCGACGCCATCCAGCTCGACCACATGACCCCCTCGCTGGGCTACATCGTGCGCGAGCAACCGCGGTTGAATATCGATACCGGGCGCCTGGAGGCACTGGGACTGCGTTCCGGCCCTTGGCTGAAAGAGGTGAAGACTCTCTCGCACCAGGAGATGATCGTCATCGACGGCATCGCGCACGATCCCGACGTCCTCCGTCGCGAGCTGCTCATCAGCTCGCCAGGGAGCTGCCTCGCCTATCTCACCGACTTCCTGCCGGATGAGACGGCGATGGAACGGCTGGTGCCGTTTCTCTACGATTGCAACACACTGATCTGCGAGAGCCAGTATCTGCAGCGCGACCTCGCGCTGGCACAGCGTAATTATCACCTCACCGCCGTACGTGCCGCCGAACTGGCGCGGGTTGTGCAGGCGGAGCACCTGGTCCTCTTCCATATCTCCGAGCGCTACACCCGCGAGGAGTGGCTCGAAATGCTGGAGCAAGCCCGGGCGATTTTTCCTGAGACAACCTTCCCGAAAGAGTGGAAATTAGGATGAGTCGAAGGCTGCCCCCGCGTATATTTGACCGGTTGCATAACGCGGGGACAGCCCTGACCTGGCGCTGGCCACTGCACGGATGCCTTTGCGCTGCGTACTGTTGGATATCGTAACCAGCGTTACCGCGGGGGCAGTACCCAGCCATTTCCGAAGGAGACTAAACAATGCAGCTATCCGGCTTACACTTCCTGTTGACCTTTCAATGCACGATGAAGTGCGACCACTGTTTCACCTGGGGCAGCCCGCGGCAGCAGGGGGTGATGACGCTGCGGGATATCCGGCAATTCCTGCAACAGGCAAAGGAGACCGGCAGCATCACCGGTGTCGCCTTCGAAGGCGGGGAGCCGTTCCTCCACTACCCGCTGCTGCTAGCCGGGGTGCGCGAGGCGGCTGAGCTGGGTTTCACGGTGAGTATCGTCACCAACTCCTTCTGGGCCAACGATCCCGAGGATGCCGTCACCTGGCTGCGCCCCTTCGCCGGGAGCCTGCAGAAGCTCTCCATCAGCAGCGACGTGCTGCACTGGAACGAGACGTTGAGCCGGCAGGCGAAAAACGCGCGCGCCGCCGCGGAAGCGCTGGGCATCGACACCGGCGTGCTCAGCACCGCGCACCCGCTGGCGCCGACCCCGGATGCGGAACGGTGTCAGTTGCCCGGCGGGGAGGGCGGCGTGATGTTCCGCGGGCGGGCGGCGCTGACCCTCGCCCCGCATGTCTCCGGCCAGCCGTGGGAGCAGTTCACCGCCTGCCCATGCGAGAACCTGGTCAACCCTGCCCGCGTCCACCTGGACCCCTTCGGCAACCTGCACGTCTGCCAGGGGACCATCATTGGCAACCTGCTGCGCACGCCACTCCGCGACATCTGCGCGAGCTACGACCCAGCCACCCACCCCATCACCGGCCCACTCATCGCCGGCGGCCCGGCGGAACTGGCCCGCCGCTATGACTTCTCCCCTGCCGAATGTTATGCCGATGCCTGCCACCTCTGCGACGAAGCCCGCCATGCGCTGCGGGCGCGCTTTCCAGATGTGCTCGGACCGGATCAGATGTATGGGACGCTGGAGCGTTGATGCATATCTGCCTACTGTACTGGCAATTCATGCTCATGCTCTTACTCATGCTCAAAACTCTTACTCGACCATAATAATTGTGCGGAATGTGATTCCCCTGGAGCGCGAACCTCCTGGTGAGCGGATTGTAGATGCGGTGGCGACACTATAATCAGCTCACCAGGAGGTTCGCGCTCCAGAGATGTTGATCTCGTAAAACTTCTTTGGTCGAGTACTATGTCAGATTTCGTTGTTGAGCACGAGCATGAGCATGAAATCGTGTCAATATTAAGCCCTTCACTTTTGATGCCGGCGTTCCTGAACTATAACCGCTGGTGCAACGGCCTTGGCGGACAGATCTCATAATGCACCAGCGCTTCCAGCGAGCGGCGTTTCGGCTTCAGCATGTCACCATGGAAGGCGATACCGGGCCAGGTTTCTTCCAACCGCCCGAGCAGGTAATGGTTCGGGTTGTCAAGGGCGGCGGGGTTGCGTGCCACCCAGCCTTCGACCGCCATGTGGTTCTCCAACTCATCCGCGGCGATGGCGCGCACTTGCTGCACGAAATCGCCATCGGAGAGCGTTCCGTTCACCCAGGCGAGCTTCGCCTCTGCCAGGCGGAAGTAGTTGGTCACGCAGCGGTACTGGCGGTAATGGATTTCGAAGGCATCGCGCTCGCGCTGGATGGCCGAGGAGGTGATGGGAATGCGCTCGACGATGGCGAATGCTTGCCCGGTGATCTCCGCCGCTTTCGCAACACGCGGGGTGACGTAGTCGATGGTTGCCGGGGTGACCAGATTGAACGGCGCGAACCAGTTGAAGGCATGACGCGTATCGAAGAAGGTGAAGTCTTCCAAGAACCACGGCCCCGCCAGCGCCACGGTGGGCGCCAGGCAGCGCGACGAGAAGCCGAAGACATCCGGGGCACTGTAGGCGGCGGGAAAGTAATTCTTGCCGCGGGAATACAACGCGTACGCCGGTTGTGCGGTCTGCCACTGGTCGCCGTAGATGCTCTGCAGCACTTCCGCGACCAACGTGTCGGGGTTGGCATCCGGGGTGCGCGTCCAGGCGATCACCGCTTCGGCAATCGAGCCCGGTTCCAGCGCGCCACAGTCGAAATCGAACCAGCCCTCCGCGCCCGCGGCATCCAGCGCATTGCACTTCTCGATGGCATAGGCCGGGTCAGGCGGCGCGGGCAGAAACCAGTTTTCGCACGCATGGCTCCACACCGTGCGGTCAATGAAACGGAAGCCCATGCCGGTGAAGAAGGCTTTCTTCTGCAGGAAGGATGCGCTGCAACGCCCGGAGATCATCGCCATGTCCTCGACCGCCCCCGGCACCCGTTCGCCATCGATCTCCTGCATCAGGTCCTTGCAGGAATGGCCGATGATGAACGCGCTTTCGCCGGCGACATCGCGCACCTTCGCGATCAGCTCCGCATCCATCCACCAGTCGAGGATATGGACGCGGAAGTCGTCGCGCTCCCGGCCAATCTCGACCATGGTCTGCAGCACGTCGCACATCATCGCGCTCACCTTCTCCCCATGGCACTTCGGGCAGCGCTTGTCACACGGCACCGCTTCATTGTCCATGAAGCAGGCGATCACCCCGCTGATCTCCGGCAAGGCGGCAAAGGCCGCGCGCGCCATGGCTTTCCACCACGCCACCGCGTCCGGTTCACTCCAGCAGAAGGCGGTGGCATCGTTGCCGTTGTGCGGCCACCCGCCATGCCCGCGCCAGTGCGGCGGGGTGGATGACCAGGCGTAATACGGCATGCGCGGCTCATGGCACTGCAGATAGACCCGCAACCCATGCCCCTGCGCGCGCAGGCACACCTGATGGATGTAATCGCGCATGCGCTCGCGCTCGTAAGAATAGGCGATGTCGTACAGCGAGATGAGGTGAAAATCTTTGAAGAACTGCGCCACGTTGCCGGTGTGATGATCGAACGGCGAGTTGTCCAGATACAGGGCTTCGTACCCCGCGCGCACCAGCATGTCGAGATACGCGTCGTTGAGATACTCCGGCTCCGGACGGAAGGGATGCGCAATGCGGATAGGCAATCGTGATGGCCGTGACATGGATGGAAAACCTTTCGTGATGCTGCTGGGATGATTATCGGTTATTTTGGGTTTGACGGCAAGATGAGGGGAGTCTTTCACAGGGATAAACAGGATGGCAGGCGGAGATGCACCAGTTTTGGGGACTGACATCGAAACTCCAGTTGCTGGGTATGCAGTTGATCAGCATTTCTGCATACCGGTCTGTTTCTGAGGAGTTTCGGTGTCTGTCCCCAATACGGTTTATTTAAGAAAAATATGGTACAATACTCCTCCCCTGGAATGGAGTCGTGTCCCATGTCTGTGCCATCCTCATCCCTTCCCGTGCCGTATCTCACCG
>Ga0272448_1001904_pt1 | contig 27287 bp, 21 predicted proteins | sample YNPCB0191_FD_202220 | JGI IMG/M metagenome (GOLD analysis project Ga0272448, IMG submission 202220) | Hot spring sediment microbial communities from Yellowstone National Park, WY, United States - YNP-CB-019-1 | ecosystem: Environmental > Aquatic > Thermal springs > Hot (42-90C) > Sediment... | reverse complement strand
GAATTGGACTATTTGATAGTATGGCGTCTCGCGTTTCTTTATGAGTTTTACGTAGTTTATTAGTGGTATTGGAATTTGTGGGATTTCGGACATGTAGTCCTTCTCCCCTCGCCCTTGTTAATATATAGAAGGGCTAAAATTTTAAGGTTTACGTTTCTGATGTTGCGATTTGCCCATGTGTACAAACAGTTTTGTGGAGTTTGAAGTATGTCGCTTGGCAAAAATTTAGAAAAAGGTGGGATGAGTGGTGATTTTAGATTGGCGTCATGAATCCGTGTCTTATTGTTGCGAAGCTTACTATTAGCAGGAGTGGTTCTGTTTCTGTGTGAACTGTGTAGCCGTATATGTACACGTATATGTATGTTGGCTTGATTAGCACGGCTCTTTCAGGCGAGTTCAGTGTTGCCCCGTCAAAGTTGTAGCCTTGGTCCCAGTAGATGTACATGTCTATGTCTGATGTTGGGTATGTGCTCCAGTCGTGTAGCCATTATAGGCGTATGTCAGCTATTGTTGTCCCCTTTGCGCGCGCGCCTTTGGTTCTCAAGATGTAGCCTCAAAGTGTTGGAAGAAGCCATTCTCCTCCAACAAGCTGACTGAAAACCATCATTCCACCACTATTAAGAACTTTCAAATGCGTACGCACATTAAAGGAGCCCATAACAACCCTAAAACAGCAAAAAACAGACTTAAAACCGTTTTAAACTATTTTTAAAAGCTTATGCTTATTTATGCATGTCGCGCGTGTATAGTAGCTTTCGTTTGCAGTTATAAAAAAAAAGGATGTTAGTGAATTTTTCAATAAAGTTTCTTTGTCCGCCTTTTGCTAGCGATGAGTGTTATTGTGGTAGCGGCTATGAGTATTAGAATTAAGCCTATACTGTTGAACTCTGGAACTACTGTGATTTCTCCATCAACCTTGGTATAGTCTAATGGTTTGGCATCACGATCACCAATGACTGTTTCTTCGAGGACAAAGGTTATCGGCGTTGAGCCTACAGCAAGGGCTTTCATTGTTAATGTGGCTAATGTCCCATTTCCTGTTCTTGGCGTTGTACCTCTCGCATCCGAGTCGTCTAAGCTATAGTATGTTACGGCATATTCTGCTGTGCTGTCTCCTCTTTTCTTGGATATTATCCATAAGTTGCCGTTTTCTTGTTCAACACCCGTTGGATCCATGAAATGACCTGATGGCAATGTAACACTTGTGCAGTTAACGATTGCTCCATCCCATTGGAGTTTAAATTGAATACCATAGACGCTAGCAGCATTTGTAATTGTCACATTAACTTTAAAAACGTCGCCCACATTGTTGACCGTAATGCTTGTTGGATCTACGGCGATAATTATGCTCTCCGCTTTCGCTGGTCCCGGCATAGCGATAATCATAAAAATCGAAGCCAACATTATTAGTAACATTCCTTTTTTAATCATTTTTTCACCTAATTATTGCTTAGGTGATGATAATTTAAGCTTTTTGCATGATTGTTAAACATGGTGATGATTCGCTCTGGTTTAGGAGAAAAATGACTGATTGATGTAATAATATCGTTGTTGGTTAGCAGTTTTTACCGAAATTAGCAGCTATACGTATCATGTCTAGCACGTTAACTCTGCCGTCTCGGTTTATGTCGGAATATCTATTCCAGTTTGGATCTGAAGGTGTAGAACCGAATGCGCCTGATGCGACGATACAGTCTAAGATGTTGACTTGACCGTCGCCGTTGACATCGCCAGGTATTCGAATTTTTACTCTGCCATCATTTATTGTGTTGTCAGTTGTATCCAGTTCAAATGGTATGGGGGGTATATATGCAATTATTGTGTAGTTGTGGCAGTATGGAACTGCTGTGGTGTTCCATTCAATCGTCATGGTTGCGGATGCATCAGGTGCAAGGCTGGTTACGGGTATTACTCCAATTAGGTTGCTGTCGTAGTAAACTTCAACATTAAACGTTTCAGAAATGTTGCCTTCATTTTTCACGGTTATGTTTATATTTACAAACCAGCCTGGGTAGATCTCAGTTTCATTGGCTGCCACGTTTGATACCGCTACATCACGTATTAAAGTCATGAAGAAGCCATCTTCAACTTCATGGGATACGGGGTCACCGCTTGAGTTTGCTAGATTTGTGTTTTTAAGATCAAGGTTAGTCCATCCTATGGAATCCACTTGGAAAAATAGTGTTACCAGGGGCAGTGGCGAGTATGTTGTTACTGGTGATGCTGGCGGATCAAATGACACGTTGACGGTTATGAGCCCTGCCGGATCGCTAAAATTAATCATGCCATTTGGTCTTATGCCGTTTAGGTCAGGGTTTATCATCGCTCCATAACACGTGAGAATCTTCGTGTCATATTCTAGGGTGAACTCGTAATGGTATAAGTCTTCCACATCGTCAACGGTTACGTTTATTGTAAACCATGATGGGGGAAGCATGGTCGGATCTATTATTTCTGGTGGGTCAACGTAAAGTTTTCCAACAAGGATGTTGTTAAAGAAGCCGTTTACTGCTGCGAATGGCAATGGATTGCCCATGTCGTCGAAAATTGCCGTGTCTGTTAATGTAAGTGCGCTGGGTCCAAGTCCTTTAACATGGAATACTATTGACGCAAGTTTTCCATTTCCTGACACCGAGGATTCTGGCGGTAAAAGCCACGCTCTAACGTTTATGAACCCGATGTTGTTGTCGATGTTGATGGTAAACATGGCTGTCGACGGGAAGAAATCGCCGATTTTGGCGTCTGTTGCCTCTAATATCGTTGGGTCATAAGTTAATGTGAAGTTGTAACTGTATATGCTGGTTGCATTTATTATGGAGATGTTGGCGTTGAAATTGTTGCATGGCGTCAATGTTGGATCAACTATTCTATCCGGCTCAACGTATATCTGTGCTGGTGGAGGGGGTGGTCTGTTGTCGAATAAACAGTCTGCGGTTAGGTGTTCGATGGGATGCGCTTCTTCATCGCCTAGTATAGTGTCTTTTAAGCTTATCATTGTCCTTCCAATAGCCACTATTGTTAGCGTTATTCTCGCAAGGGTTCCGTTACCATATCTTGGCGCGGTGCCTCTAGTTTTTGCGGCTTCAATATCGTAATATGTGACGCCATATTCGGCATGATCCGCATATATTTTCTTCGTTACTATCCAGAGGTTGCCTTCAGCTGTTTCTGTTCCGTTTGGATCCATAAAGTGTCCAGTTGGGATCTCTATTTTAGCTCCTTTAAGGATTGTGCTGTCCCATTCAAGGCGAAATTGCGCGCCACATACTCCAGGTGAAGGCAGAATGTTTGCAACTTTTATTTCTACCGTAATGTTTTGGGTTGGAGCATAAGACTCACCAATTATGCTTGGCGGATCTGCATACATCATTGCAGTGGTCGTGGCTCGGGTGCGTGTTATAAAATGCGAAATATCAACCATAGCTAGCAATAGCATAAATACAATGATAAATGCCTTTCTAGCTTGACATTCCATATTCTCCTTTCTCCTTAACTTCAGTTAAGGGCTTCTAATTTTATAAAGTTTATGGAAATAGCGCATAGCAGAATTGTCAAAGTGCTTGGTTGCCGAAATTTGCTGAAAGGGTGATGGCGTCAAGAATGTTGACTTTACTGTCGCCGTTGAAATCAGCGTTCGGGTTCCAGTTTTGGTCGCCAAGTTTTGAGTTAAACGCTTGGGCCATTTTTATGGCGTCAAGTATGTTGACGCTGTAAACTCCCGTGTATGGGTTTTGAACTTGGTCGACATCACCCATTAATTTAAGTTGAAAAGTTGTCGAAGCGTTGGCAGTTAACTGCTCTCCATATTTTGCGGCGACATATACTGTGTAGTTGCCTATTCTCGTTCCAGCAGGTATGCTTGCGTCTGCCTTTTTGGATGTTGTCACATACGCCACATATGTTCCTGTTGTTTCTGACAGCTCAACGGCTGTGACGCTGGTCGTCGTTGACTCCGAGGAGCTTATTGCAAATGAAATTAGCTTTTCTGGGCAGTATGGGTAGCCGCCTGAAGATGGAGCGTTGGAAAAGGCGCTTACACAAAGTTGAGCCGTTCCAACAGCAGCATAGCTCGGCACCTTCCAAACGTCTCTGACGGTAATGTTTGTGCCTGGCGGGATAGTGTACCCGATTGGCATGTTTGAATAAAGTGGGACGTTGTTGGCGTCAACTACCGTGTATGCTGCTACAACGTAAAGTGGTGTGTTCCAGTTGTTGTGATATGTTAGGCATGTATAAACTGTTTGACCTCTCGCCACAGCTGTTAACTGGTTGCCGTTTGAGTCCCCAATATAAGCATGGCTTATGTTTATTTGCCATTCTGAGGGCGAAACGCCTGGAGCAGTTTCAACTGTTCTAAGAGCGTAGGATCCTACTCGGTCATTTATTTGTAATGCTACAAGTTGTCCGGGAACAGGGAACGACGTGTTGTCGTGAATTAGTAGAAGGGTGCCGTTAATTTTTAACTCTTCACCCACGTTATAAATGGATTTCGAAGCGCTAATAGTTATTTCAAGTCTATCGCTGATGTTATATTCAAGTTCGCTGTAAAATGCTGGTTCATCTTGGAAAATTGCATAAACTTCTATTTCAAGCATGTTCGTGCGTGTAGACGAGTAAAATGTGGATAGAATAACTGCGACGGCAATTAAAACTAATACACGCCTTAGCATTTCTTTCCCCCATATCCCCTAATTCCATTGCCATTTTAACCCTATAAGCATTCTGGAAAATTCCTCTAGATGATACGTGCTTCAAATTTTCCTTAAAAATAAAAAAGGGGTATTTTAGGCTGCTTATGCCCATTTAGCCAGTATGCTGATTTCAGGCGCAGGTGCGTACTCCTTGGTAACTGCATATCCGCCGTTAGCAGGCCAGTCCGTTAGCGCGACCACGTGTACCTTTGCTGTTCCAGCAACTACGCTCTTGTCAACGTGTATTAGGACCCATCCTGTATAGTTGTTATAGCTGCAATACGTGGCTCCGGAAACTGTTACTTCGAAGTAGACTGTTCCAGTTATTACTGGGTAGTTGAGTTCATCGTGAATTGTTACAGTTACTAGTATGTGACGTGGCATCTGTGATTGACTTCCAATTTCTACTGTAACATTAACCCATTCACAGTGAGCATATGAATCTTTATCTGTTGTCACTTTCCATATACGCACAAGGTAATCGTACTTGAACCACAGGAAGTCCCTAACAACCTCACATGCAATGTCTACGCTGGCTATGACTGTCCACTCGCCGAATAGGTCTTCTGGGCTGTCACACGGCCAGTTCATTCTGAAGCTGACTGTGGCGACTCCATTTTCATCCGTTCTGCCCACCAAGGTTGTCATAATTGTACCGTCTGGCGCTATCACTTGGAAAGTCACATCTTTATTTTGCACTGGCCACTCGTTGTATGTTACATTTGCTTTGAGGATTACTTCCTTCTGTGGCCAGAACATGTCGCTTGTAGCGTTTACTCCTTGGCCGCCGTATGGTTCTGGATATTGCGTGTAAACGTCGATTGCTCTGCCCAAGACTCGCGGCTTCATTGTGTATGTTCCATCAACTGATGGGTCTTTTGGTATGGCGATGCCGTCTTTGTCGCCGAAGTCAACCCAGCTGTCGTCAAGGTCAAGCGCACAAGTGTATGTTGTTGGATAAACGCCTTGTAATATTCCCCTGAATCTTATTGTGTAGACTACTCCTTCTCTCTCTGGGAATGGCCCATGATATATTCCGTACTCATCTGGCAGAATCATGGCTCCGACAATTATGTAGTCTGGACCGTAGACTGGACCTAGGTAGAACATGCCGCCGTTTGGTGGACCCGCATAGCTTTCAAGGAACGTGCCGTTGCTAACGCTTACAATTTGAAGCATTGTTGAGTTGTAGTTAAGCTTGAAGTTCAAACCCACAAGCTCCCACGCAGCTTGGACATTTTTGATTATTATGTTAAGGTCGAATTCTTGACCTTCAGCTGTTAGTACGACGTCGCGGGTGCCCTTATCTGGAGACCAGACTTCAAGATGTGGCAACTGTGAGGGGGGAGCCCACGTGTTAGTGTAGGCGCCGGTGTCTGATATGTCGCGTTGTAGTTCGTGACCTTCTGTATCACCAATCACAGTATTACTTGGATCAAAACTGAATGTAGCTGAGAGTACTCCGTACTTTGGAGGTTCAGCCATAACTCTGATTTTCACTTCCATTATGACGCCTGCAGCGTATATTGGCGCATCGCCGTGAGAAATGGCTAAAGCCATATCGTAGAATGTTGTGGCGCATTCCGCTGTGGTTCCATCAGCCGACACTTTTGGAGGTGTCACTTTCCAAAGGTTTCCTTCGGCTTCAGCTGAGCCATCTGGATCCATGAAGTGGCCTGTGGGTAATCTGGCTGCAACAAACTTTACGATTGTGGGGTCTGAGGTCACTACCTTTACTTGGACACCGCCTACTCCTGGACCAGCTGGGTTTATGTTATCTATTGTCACCTGTATCCACTCTTCATAGCCTACTGGTGCGCCGACGAGGGCAACGGGGTCTGGAACGAAGTGCAGTATTCCTCCATTCGGTGCTACTGCAAGTGTAGGTCTTACCGTCATGATCGTTGTTGTTAACATCAGGGTTAGCAATGCTGATACAAACAATTTTTTGTTCATTTTATCTTTCTCCCTTCTCCTTTTCTAGCACTATTATTATTGGATTTAGGGAATTTAAGCATTACGGAATTATCTTCTATTTGGAGGGCGGATGTCGTTAAAATTCGGGACGCATGTTCAGAAAGTATACTCGAGGCAATTGTCGAAGTTAAAATAAAAAATGGGGGATGTTTGAGTTTTAAATTTCGCCTGTGGGCCAACCGAATACTTTGGCTAGTAGTATTGCGTCTAAGATGTTGACTACTCCGTTGCCGTCTATGTCAATTGTCCTTGAGTACTTGGGGTCTCCCTCTCTCGAGTTGAAGGCTCCAGCCAGTAGGATTGCGTCTAGAATGTTAACTTTGTCGTCTTTGTTTAGGTCTTCATCCCTGAAGTAGCGGAAGTACCCGTATGGTGAGGTTATGTCGCTTGGAGCCTTGTTGGGGTCGCTTAGGCCCGTGTTCACTGTTGAACCCTTCTTGTTGGCTACGAGCAGTACGTGGCTGTTTGGAACGTATTCGTCGAGTCGCCATGGACCTGAAGCTATCATGTCTGGGTCTGGAGCGACTGTTGTTGGGTCCCATGGTTTATCGTCGGATGGTCTCGGGGCTCCTGTAGCTATTGGTTGCCAGATGTGCTTTGGCAATATCCGGTTACCGCACCATCCTAGGGCGAAGACGCTTTTCACGTCGAACTTTATCTGGAACGTCGTGTTTGAGAACACGACGATTTCAACAATGTCCTGAACGTTTGAAATCCACCATGGTGGTGCTAGTCCGCGCGCTGCTAAATCGTCGTCAATTTGTAGAAACGTGTAGATTATGTCGTCTATTGTTACTCTCTGTCCGTCGTTCCAGTATGCGTCGCGTCTTAAAGTGAAGTTTATCGCTGTAAGCGTGTCGCCTGTGCTGGGGTCAGTCCACGTTCCAACTTTGAATGAGTCTGCTAGCCACGGCATAAACGTTCCTAGGTCGTATGGGTTTCTAGCCACTAGACCCTCATACCCTATAAGGTCAATAACAGTGTTGTCCCAAAGCCACTCTGAATATACAGGGTTAAATTGTCTAATGTCAGTTGTCTTGAAGCCGTAGGCGATTGTTCCTCCACGTGTAATTCCTGTGGGTCTCAGATTGAGGAACGTGAAGCCGCTGTCCACACCGTAACCGGGCACATTAACGAATCCCCTCCAATAACGGTCGGTGTAAGGAGCCGTGACGGGCCTTCTACTCACAACTTTGGAGCCGCTTGTAGTGTACAATGGTACGCTTAAGACGTTTTCTGCAAAAGCTTCCTGCGCCAAATGTGCATAGTAGACGGCTTCTTCAGCGGTGTTAGCGTACATCACTCCATAGCTTGCCTCGTTAAACGTTGGATCGTTGCATCCGGCATAGTTGTAGGGCCTTCCTGGGTGCCAATAGTAGTCCCAGTTCCACAATATCAAGTGGTCAGGGTCAACACCTAAGCTCCATCCGCCAGTGTAAATGTGGAAGTTCTTGTTCTCCATAACTTGGAGCCTAGCAGCGGAAACGTCACCATAAACAAGGTTCACCTGGATCTTTACCGGGTCACTTGTAAGCACGCTGTAAAGGTGTTCACCGGCAAGTTTTCTAGGCGTACTGTCGCTTCTCACAAACATTTTAAGCACAAGATCTTCATCAGCATCCTTCACGCCGTCGCCATCTTTATCCCAGAATCGCCATCCAGTAGCGGTATCCAATGGGAAGCCGTTTGCCTGCAGTAACGCTGCAGCTGCAGCTGGGTTAAATAGGTAGCATAGGTCTTCACGTGCGCCGCCAGGTCTTATCTCTGGGTGACTGTAAACACCCATAGAAGGTGGGACAGGAGTATATAGTGGAACCGCAAATCCTTCTCCAATAACCTCCTTTACGACGTAGTCCCTGTTAACACAGTAGGCAATGGCTTTTCTCAAGTATACGCTTGACATCGGGTTTGGATATACAGGATTCGGGTAGGTTTCGTTTGGAGGATTACCTAGATACTCGTTGTTGTTGTTGTTCAAGTCAAATAGGAAAATTCCGAACTCCGCACCGTAGTTCAACACCTTCAGAGTGTTGTTCCATGGAGGCGAAGTGTACAAATCATAGTGTGCCTTGTCTAACGGCCAATCTGTAACATCGATTTCGCCAGTTTGAACACCTGTTTCCCACTCGGAAGTTTCGCTTGCATATAGCTTGATGAGCAGTTGGTCAGACCTTGGACCGAAAGTTTCGAACTTTGTGTCGTCTGGTATTGCAGGATCACCGTACGACCAAGCGTAGACTGGTGACAATAGCATAGCGACAAATATGACTGCAAACAATAGTGCAATTTCTTTTCTCATTTTTTCCTCTCTCCCTTTTTCTGTGCAATAAGTTTTGTGTGCAAACTCATTTAAAAGCCTTATGGAAAAAAGTTACAGTGCAACAAGACTACCTAGAATAAAGATGGCAGGCGACCATTCGTCCCCTGATATCCATCAGTTGGGGTTCTTCACGTCTGCATATTTCGCCAATGTATGAAGGACACCTTGTATGAAAACGACAACCAGACGGTGGGTTTATTGGGCTTGGAATTTCACCCTTAACCCGCACTTCTATGCGTTTTGAAGTGGGGTCAGGTACAGGAACAGCCTCCAACAGAGCCTGCGTGTAGGGATGTAAAGGCTCCTTTATAATGCGTTCAGTTTCCCCCATTTCAACTATTTTTCCGAGATACATCACAGCTAACCTATCACAGATAACTCTAGATAAAGCAAGATCGTGCGTTATAAACAGGAAGGAAACTCCATACTTATCCTTAAGTTCGAGCAACAAATTTACCACTTCAGCCCTTATTGAAACATCAAGCATGGAAACCGGCTCATCCGCAACTATGAACTCAGGATTAAGCACTAAGGATCGTGCAACGGCTACCCTTTGCCGCTGCCCCCCACTCAATTCATGAGGATATCTAAAAAGGAACTCTTCTGGAGGCGTAAGCTTAACATCCTCTAAAACGCGGTATATCCGCTCTTCAATGTTGCCTAACTCGCCCTGAATTAGTAGAGGCTCCTCCAAGATATTTCTAACGATCATTCTCGGGTTTAAGGATTCATAAGGATCTTGAAATATTATCTGCATCTTTTTCCTATAAGGCTTAAAGGCCTTCTCACCCAAGGTGGTTACATCTTTCCCTTCAACGAAAATTTTTCCAGATGTTGGCTGCACCAACTTTAGGATTACCCTGCCTGTAGTAGTTTTACCGCTTCCACTCTCGCCAGCTAGACCAAAAATCTCCCTCTTTCTTACACTAAAACTTACTCCATCAACTGCTCGCACAAAAAGCTGCGTCTTAGAAACTAGTGATCGCAAAAAGCCCATATGCAACGGAAAATACTTTTTAAGCTCCTTAACCACAATTAAATCTTCGCTAACCATTCTCACACCTCACCGTTCAGAAATCAGATGACAACTAACGAAATGCCCCTTCTTAAATTCAAAGTAAACAGGCTCCTTTTTCCTACAAATTTCCATAGCATACTTACAGCGTGGGTGGAAGACACAACCAACCGGCGGTTCTAGAAGATCAGGAGGCTGCCCAGGGATTGACACCATTTCGGTCCGTTCACCCCGAATATTCGGGAATGCGCTTATCAAACCCACAGTATAAGGGTGAAGGGGATTCTTAAAAACTTCAATGGTGTCACCATACTCCATAACTTTGCCACCGTACATTATCACGGTTGACTCACATATTTCTGCAATAATCGACAAATCATGCGTGATCAGCATCATACTTAAACCAAGCTTACTTTTTAGGTCCTTTAAAAGCTTCAAAATCTGGGCAGCAACTATAACGTCCAAAGCTGTGGACGGTTCGTCCGCTATTAACAGTGATGGATTACATGCCAAAGCCATAGCTATCATTGCTCGCTGTTTCATGCCACCACTAAATTCATGTGGATAATTATCAATCCGAGAGGGGGGAATGCCAACAAGCTCGAAAAGCTTTGCAGCCCGTTCATACGCCTCTTTCCTACTAACATCTTTCTCATGCAGCATTATCGCCTCAACTATTTGATCTCCAACCCTAAATAGAGGGTTTAAAGCGTTCATAGCTCCTTGAAAAACAACCGATATCTGTTTCCACCTTACCTCTTCACGAAACGTATCTTCATCTAAAGCGACCAAGTCGTTGCCGTTAAAAAAGATATGACCAGAAACTATTTTTCCACCCGGAGGCAGAATCTTTAAAATTGAAATAGCAACTGTTGTTTTCCCACAACCAGATTCTCCAGCTAACCCTGTTGCTTCGCCCTTGTTCACAGAAAAACTAACTCCGTCAACAGCCTTAACATAGCCACGTTTGACCATGTAATAAGTTTTTAGGTTGTCTATGTCCAGCAAACTCAATTTCTACATCCACCAGCATTGAAGTCTATTTAAAAATGCTTAAATAACATGATATTTAACCTTTTACATGAAGCAAGAGGAGAAGAGTTCATTTGGAGTACAATTTTGTTGGAAGGAATGTAGATCTCATAAGACTTTCGGATGCTCTAGCTAAATATTTAGAGGGTGAGGGTTTTAGTGTAAATGTGAACAAAGGGGACGAGGCGATATTGCTTTTGGCTAGGGGAAGAATCGGAGGCAAATTTAGACAAGTTGCAATCAAACTGTTTGGAAATCCAAGTAACTTTACTATCGCTTTTGTGGAGCGCGAAAGGCTTGACCCAGTTTTTTATAACAACATGTTTTGGCAATTTTTCGGGGGTGGTTTTTTACTTCGCGAAAAATATAGGGAAGTGGATTTTTATCGGCTAATGGAGGATAGATTTTGGAGAAAAGTTGAGGAGATCATTAACAACTTTTCTTCGTGTAACCCTTTATCTTCGCATCCTTAGTTTTGGATTTAAAACTTCATCAAGTGCGTATCCCAATAAGATGAAAGACATTGCAACTAAGGATATAGCTAACCCTGGAGGGATAATCCACCACCAATTTTTAGTAGCACCTGCAACAAAGACCTCATGCAGCATTCTTCCCCATGACATCCGCGTTGGATCAGAGAATCCAAGCCACGACAAAGCTGCTTCTGCAGTGATGGCTCCTGGCACTGAAGAAGCTAAGGAAATATACACAAGCGACATCACGTTAGGCAGTATATGTCGAAATATTATATGCGACGTTCCAGCACCTGCAGCCTTTGCAGCTTCTACGAATGGTCTCTCCTTCAGGGACAACACTTGAGACCTAACAACTCTTGCAAACCCGTTCCAGCCTAATAAACCAAGCAATATGATTAAGTTTTCAATACGTGCCCCTAAAACAGCGACAAGTATGATCATCAAAGGTAATCCAGGAAGCACCAACATAAGATCGTTCACACGCATTAAAAGCTGATCTGCTGCTCCTCCGACAAATCCTGCGAATAAGCCAACCACCAACCCTATAGCGACCGATAGAAATGCAACCAGAACACCTACATAAAGAGAGGTTCTTGTACCGTAAAGAAGCTGAGCGAAAAGGTCTCGTCCTAACTGGTCGGTTCCCAAAATCCCGAAGCTTGTACCTTCCATAAACAATCCAAAATCGTCCACCCAGACTTTAACCGTAACATTTTGATCCATAACAAAATCGTCAATAAATGATATTTCAAGCCCATAAATATATTTACCAGGCCTACTTGTGATCATATTGCGCAAGGCTACTACGTCTTCAACGGTAATTATGGATCCTGGATCCGATGGACTGTTCTTTGACAAAATCCACCCTGATATTAAGCCAGCTTTTGCATAACAAACGTAGACCCCGCCTTTGTTATTCTCAATTTCGCCATAAGCATCCACGTAAAACCCTGACGGTGGAGAAGATATCCCAACTTTGTAGTCTGGCGGAAAAAGTTTAACAGTATTTTCAAAGTTTTGTCCGGAAAAACCGAAAAATAACCTGATTTTTAATGGTACAAGAAGAATTCCGCTTCCTGTGGCATCTATTGAAATGTAATTTCTGCCCAAGACGTTTGAAATAGCATTTTTAGACTCTACTGTTGTTCCGGTAGGATTCCGGAAAATACCTCTATAGAGGCCATAAATCTGCATGGAACCCGCCGATGTTGGAATGTCTATCCTTATCTGATACAATTTATTTTCGGTAACCACAACTTTCATAACAAGGTAGAACCGAGCTTTATCCACGGTGAGGTTCTGATATAACATAAGCTTGTGGTTTACTACGATTTCACCTTCGGAATGATCCATCGTTATATTTGTATAAAGGTCAATATAATCTTGCCCTACATTTTTGATTCTATTGATCTCTCTTGCGTCCCCGCTTCCTATAGATATGTAATCATCAACGTTAAACCCCGAGGCGTTTGCCACCACTATTCTAGAGTCGCCCGCTATCGACGGTACGGCGAGAGTCGTCTGCGCGGAGAACCAGCTTCTTGGATAATATATGTCTGGGCAATTGTTTTCATCCTCAAAATTGGGGTCTGCAATTCTAGTGTCATTCATAAAGCAATAGTACGGATAGACATCGCCAGTATCTTCGTACATGAGTGGAAAGGTTGCATTTCGGACATCGGAATAAGTCTTGTTGATAAGGCTGCCCTCATTTACTATCCACTTCATCTTCTCCCAATTTGCGTTTAACCAATTCCACCAGTTCTTATCACTTGCCACTAACCAATCGCTGAAGGTAATGTTTGCAACAGCGACATTAATTCCCTCGTAGTCATCTACGCTAACCGAAAAATCTCCAGAGAAAGGTCGAGGTTTCCCCTTCTCTCTTGGAGCGTCTACTTGAATTATGTACCAATTTTCCAACGGCATTTCTATTGGTTTAGTGTTGCCGTCAACTAGAATTTCCAAATTTCCCTTTAATCTAGCGGGTAAACCTGAAAATGGATAATCAAATTCTTGAAAAATGTACACTTTGGTTTCGCCAGGTGCCTCACCTACTGTGCGCTGATAGTTTATGGCAAGAGAACCATTCTCATAAGTTATTGGAAAACCTTCAACATGATATGGGTAACCAACATTGGTATCATAGCCGATGTTCACGCTTACAGAGGAACTTGCATGAACAACTGAACTATTCCAGACGCCTCCCTCTTCTAAAGTTTTTGGAGCGCCAGCATTTTTACCGGATAAATCCATGTTTTCAGTCAAATCTGGATTTCCGCCAAGCCATGATGGAAGATTCCGTAGCCAGGACGGAGCTGCCCTTTTCCCAGCTAATGCACCTTTAACATTTGGATCTTCTCCTAGACTATTATATGGAGTTAGCAAAGGAGCGGCTAATGCAATAAAAAGGAAAAAAAGAATTAAGGATAACCCTAGTAACGCTCTTTTATTGCGTACAAACACCTTTAGGAAGTCCGCAAATCGACGAAAAGTAAATGAAAACTTTGTTTCACCTCTTCCCTTTGCCTTCATAGACATCACCCATACTTTATGCGAGGATCAATAATACCATATAAAATATCAGCAACTATGTTCGCTATTATAACGCATAAGGAAATCAGGTAAAAAACTGCCATTAAAACAGTATAATCTCTTATGTTTATGGCAGTCCATATCCAACCTCCTATTCCAGGGTATGAAAAAACAGTTTCTGTTATTATTGCTCCTGATAAGATAAAGCCAAAACTTAAGGCTGCACTTGTGATTATTGGCAGACTTGCGTTTTTGAGAGCATGCTTATATAGAATTGAGTTCTCTTTAAGCCCTTTAGCCCTTGCTGTTACAACGTAATCCTCTGTTACGGTTTCAAGCATGGTGGCTCTGGTTAAGAGTAGCCATCCTCCATAGGAAAAGATGGTTAAAGTCGCGAGGGGAAGAATCAGATGTCGAACGTATCCCCAAATGAGCTCCCACGCATCATTTGCGCTGATGGAGAAAATTACTGTTAACGTATTACTTGAATAGGAAGTCACAGTGGTATACGGTTTAGGCCACCCGACTGTTGGTATTGCCCATTCAACAGGAAAAGCCCTTGCTCCTGGGAGCCACCCTAATGTTCCTACAAAAATCCATAAAAGAATAAGGCCCAGCCAAAAAGTTGGCAATGAATTAAGAATTAAAGCGGTAATCACGGAAAAACTGTCAAATAGGCCTCCACGTTTCTTTATAACAAAGAGCCCCCAGATGATCCCGATTATTATTGATAATATCGTTGAAAGACCAAGCAATAACACGGTATACGGAATTTTCTGCGCCAACACTTCGGATATGGGTCGTCTTCCACTTATCTCAATACCGAAGCTAAATGTGAGTAAGTTTCTTAGATACTTGGTTAGCTGGACCTCAAGTGGATCACCTATGCCCCATAATTCCTTTAAAGCTCTTTCATGCTCTTGCCTCTGTTCAGGGCTTTCCTTAGACCATGCAGCCATCAAAAAATCAGTTGGATCACCAGGCATTTTCATAAATATAATAAAGTTTATGCATATAACTATAAGAATAAGTATGAATGAATATATTACCCGCCTTAAGATGAAGCCTCGAAGACCCATAATTCTCCCGAACTATAGGGCATAATAAAATAGTAAATAAGCTTTTGCCTTTCCAATTGACTACAGAGATGACCATGCTAAACCTTAAATATCTCGCACAATTAGATTGTAAAAATCACGTAAGGGTGATTCAATGGCTTCGAGAAACATAAATATTGTTTTCTCTCTCACTTTTGCAGGCGCCATTTTAATGATATTGAATGGCTCATGGATAATTTTCAACAATGGCCCAATCATAATTTCAACCTACAGCGCCAACACTTTAAGTGAAGCATGGCCTGGCGCTCCATCCTCTTCAAGCAAGTTTTGGGGAAGAATCGCACTTGGTCTTCCAGGACTTGTTGAGGGGGGCAGTGCGGCATTTTGGATTGCCTTTGCTGTTTTCCAGCTTCTCCTCTCAATGTTAATTTATATAAAACCTAGGAGACAAAAAAATATTGCTCCACTACTTTTCATATGCTCGATCCTTACAATACCGATAGGAGGAGGATTCATAATCGGTTTAATATTGGCTATTATCGGAGCCCTTCTTGCTTTGGAGTGGCCAACGCCTCATGGAGAGACTCTTATCGGAATAATTCTGAATACTTTAAGAATACACTCAAAATTCCTTGGAACAGCTATTGAAAAACAAAAGTTAGATGTAAAAAAAGCTATTCTAATAATAATGTTGATTTCTATTCTAAGCAGTATGGGGGAAACTCTGTATAGCTTCAATGTAGGTAAAATATATCCGCAGTCCACCACAACCTTAGTTTCAGACGCAAAGCCGGGGGATTTGCAGATTTTTGTCGCCAATACATCAGGCTTCCAAAATGGAGATTATCTTTTGATAGGAATCAGAGATAAAGTGGAATTAAGACAGGTACGTTATGTTGGTGACAACTATCTCGAAGTCACAGTGGCGCTTAAATATGACCATGCAAAAGAAGAAAAAGTTACCTCATCATCCACATCCTTCGATCCTACAGCCGCTTATGATATTCTCTTACGCGGCAAATTGTACGCTGACTTCATTACTCTTACCATAAGCGGACTTAGTTACATCATGATTGGAATCATAAAATGGTTTATTATCACAATTATAATTTACATGTTATGCATAAAGTTGTTAGACAGACAAACCTCGTTCAATACATTAGCGGCGGTGACATCATTGATTTTCGTTCCAGAAAGCCTGAATGTGCTTTTGCCAGTTCTCTTCTGTAATGAGCCAATGTTATCTGCAGGTACGGCTATTGGATTCATTCCGTTTTCTTGGCCAATGCTAGTTTTTTACGTGACTCACGTGTGGTCGTTTGTAATACTTGTCTCGCTGTTAGGCAAAATAGTTGAATCTGACAAATGGAAAGCTTTAGGTTCAGCATTGGCCTCATGCGCCCTCTACTTCTTAATCGTGTACTGGCTGATTTCTCCTTTAGTGAACATTTCCGGATTTAGGATTTCATTCACTCAGGAGTCGTACCTGCCACTTTTAAGCATAACTTCGTTATCATTTATCATTTCATGGCTTCTTGGCGCTTTCAAAAAGATTTAATGCTCAGCTCTCCTTTTTCTTTTTGCTTTCCTCCTCTTGCCTCTTCGACATAACCCAATCTTTATAACCAGACGCTACGCCCCACAAGATAATTATTAATATTGTAGCTACAAATGCAAATTCAGACGGCAACTGCAATATAACCCAAATAACAATCAATGGAATAACTATTACAGCCACAGCGGCGAAGATCACTACCCAAACCCATTTATCAAAAGTTTTCCCTGACATACCAATTTCACACTTAGCTGCAATAAGAGTAGAGTAACTGACATTCTTAAGCTTTAACTTTAAACATTACAAGGCTTACCAGCATCACCCTTTTCGTGGGCCTCATGCGTCTGCTGTTCACGTTTAAGTCTAACGAACTTTTGACGCACAGACATTAAAGCAAATTGCCGTAAGAAAACAAGTATTCACTACGCAAAGCATTTTGTTCACCTTTAGGCAACTGATGGTTATAAAGAGGAAGTAAGGATGTGGGAAGCGATTTATTTAAGTGTAAAAGACTATTTGATACTAATCACGATGGGCGTTATTCTGACTTTAACATATACTACACTTAGCGGTATTCAGTGGTGGTCAAAACGCGAAGCAATATAAATCATGGCTAGACTCTAATGTAATGGAAAAGTAAACATCCTAAATTGCATTATACTATCAAACCGCTTTAACCAAAGCCGGGGCCTCACCTTATATTTTCTTCTAGTCTAAACTCCTTAAAAATACAAGATCCGTATTCCAAATCTACGCACATTCACATTTACAACCAAACACGATAAAGGAAAAATGTGAAATACACCAGTGGCACCGGGGCTCTTATTTCTCATTATGGCTTACGGCGTGTCTAGGACAGTTTTGAGAAGGAAAGTAAATGGCTCAGAAAATTTCTAATAATAGGCTAAAAGAGCAAATAGTTACCATTACCAAGGGATGTTAACGGCGAAAAGAGAGTCAACATTTTGGACGCCTTGATGCCGACGTAAACAACGACAAAAAATACCAAAAAAGGGGTCAATACCAGTTTTGGCCGAAGTGGCTTGCTAATATTATACAGTCTAGGATATTGATTACGTCGTCTCCGTTTATGTCAGCATTTGGGTTCCAATTGTGACTGCCCGGAACAGAACTGAAAGCGAAAGCCAATAGAATAGCGTCAAGAATGTTGACTTGCCCATCACCATTTGTGTCGCCAGGAATAACTGGATTAATTGCTATAAAAATGTTGTTGTCCCCCTCATTGGTTTCATAGGACACGGGTTCCACATTTACAACCAAAATAAAATCATTGTTAATGTAGTCTAAAAGGTTTTGGTCTGAAATTTTTAATGTAAAAGAGAGGGAACTCAATTTGGTTAACCCTGTGGTGATATTAACTATTGGAATTTTATAGTCATATAGATTTAATAGGTATATTCTTATATTGAATACTGCATCCCAGAGTCCTCTGTCTATTGCTGTTATATTCATGGATATCGGGTATCCTTCTGCAAAATTCTCCTTATACATGGTAACACTAATTGAAATGTCCTCTTCCTCGGGATATAGGACACTATTTTCGAGGACTAAAGAACCTTCCGCTCCATCTGTAATATTAAATACATAATACAGCCGTTCCATTGGTATGGTTGTGGCCACGACAGCTCCATAACCACAGCTAAATTCCATCCATACTGGCCGATTATCATAATCCCATCCAATAACATTAGTGTAATTATCGATGTCATAAGGACCATCGAAATAGCCACATGCAAATAATTCACTCTCGCTAAGTATGTTTGGAGAATTTAAGAGTGGATGCTCAGCATCCTCTTCATCTAGAATAACGGAACTGTCACTAGAATGGAATCCTAAAGAGCATGGGAGATAAAGACCATCAATCCAATCAAGTGGAGAAATATGCATTTCAAGCAATCCGCCATTATAAACATAATCATCGAACCAATAGAAATAATCGCTAACTTTATGGTAAAAGGTTTGGTCTTGCATGCCTGCAATGATTACCTTATCATACTGCATTAAGTCGATTGAACCAAAATATGAAGAGTTGAATACTTCATAGAAGTAGCTTGACCCGTTCAATGCAATTTCATTTGCTGGAAAACCATACCAATCATCCTTGAATAAAGCAGCCCTCTTATTTTTCCAAACAGGTCTTATAACGTAGTTATTATCCATAACCAAGAAGAATGTTTGATCGTCAAACTTAGGTCTCCATTTGCCATTTTGAAATTCATAACTAGAAGCTCTTTTACGACCATTAACCACCCAATATTTAGGTTTTAGCCCAGCATCTATATTCATCCATGTTCCCGGTTCGTAAATGCCACTTCCCGGGGCATTAATAACCTTCAAAGTATAATTCTGCTGGATTGCAGCAACCAGATCGCCCAAAAAAATATAATATTTATTCTGGTACTGATTAACCCAAAGGTCAAATGTCCAGTTAACAACCCCATGTATTGTGCTTATGTTTGTTGCATGGATAACAGACCTGTCACTATCAGTCCAGCTAACTATAATACCGACATGCGTTATATTGCCACTTTTTTTATTTTGTAAGAACAGCAAGTCACCCTTCTGAGGCTGTTTTCCCCCAGCGAATGCATGTTTTTTACCTATATATTTAAAAAGCTGTTTTGATTTACTACAGATATCAGAGTACCCTTTAGCAGTAAGGCGGTCGAGATGCCAATCTGTAATTCCCGTATCTAATCCAATCCCATTCCAATTTGTATAAGCCCAGAAAACTAAACCTGAGCAATCAGTGTGTCGCGCGCGCTCGCAGGGTTCATTATTCTTACACTGATTTTTAAATTGATTGGAATACGCCTTACCATTCTTTAATGTGAGTTCACTAGAACCAGGCTGATCATAAATATTATACTTGTTATCGAAAATGGGATAACCAGTTTCATCGTTGGGCATCTCCCCCTCTGCACCCCACAAATAATGCCAGTGCTCATTATAGGCTTTTAAAGCATTTTGAACGATAGCATCCCTATCCACGTTTAAGAGGGGTTCACTCTTAACTATCGGAAGATTATTCTCGTAATATGTCAAAGTAGTCAAAGTTACGACTATAAACAGACACAAGCCAATCTTCTTTTTCATACTCATCCTTTTTCCACCCTACAAATGAAACCTTTTGTTCAGATAAATTCAATTTAAACCTTATGGAAAAATGTTTCATATCTCCATTAAATCTAACAATCATGGGCATAGATGAAGCGGATAATTATGCTCGATTTATCACCTGAATATTACCCACTCTTCTTCATATTAGCAACGCTACTGACTTCATGATTTGCTAGAGGGACATTTCGAAAAATCTTCCACATTAAGTTAATGCCTTTTTGTATAAATGGTTTAAGCTTCTAATTTCATTCGTTTACTTAGCTTATTCGTAAAAAACTTTCTCGTTTTTTTCCATGATGTAATGAAAAGAATAAGTATTGCAACGCTAAATAGGATTATGATGTAAACAACTGTAAACTCAGGCTTAGGCATAACATCTATGGTTGCCGATTCAACGGTGCTTTCATACTGCATTTTTCCTTCAAACTCCACATTCACACGTATTTCTCCATATTTTTCTGGAATTATCCACACCGTTGCTTCTCCATTGATGTTGGTTTGCGCTGTGACAGCGGGTTTCGTTGCATTTTCATCTACAAAATAAAATTTTACTGTGAAATTAACCAGTCTCTTATCATCTTCATCGGTTAAAATAGCCGTTACTGATACATTCTCCCCAATAAAGCACCTAGAGGGCGAAAGCAACAGCAGCGTCACTTTAACTTTTCGCACATAAATTTGCTTAATTGTGTAATTTACTGTGCCAGCCTCGTTTAAAACAAACAAAGTTACATTGTAGTATCCGCTTTCCAAGAATGTCTTGTAAAAATCTTTTCCAGCAAATACTTCATAACCATTAAAATCCCACCAAACACATAGTGGTTGATCTGCATTATATGAGGATGCAGAAAATTTGACAGAATCAAAAACTTTTGGTTTCTCCGGAAGAACAGTAAAGTTAGCAATAACAGCATATGTTTTGTTTACGGGAAGAACAGATGGAAAGTTATCTTTATTAAACTGACAAACAACAAAAGGTTGATCCCAGATCATGTCGCCGTTTTCATCACAATTTTCATATTTGTCCCAATAATTTCCATTTGTTCCATTATCCCAATAATTTATCGCGGGCCCAGTAGATGCACAACTAACATCGACATTATTAACCAAAAAATTATTTTCATAGAAAACATTCTCATAAGAATTTTCGATTTTCACACCAATTTCTCTACTGTATGACACATTATTTTCGGCAAATGTGTTTTGCGATGAAAGCGATAAGTGAATGGCAATTGAATTGTTAGTGAATAGATTTTTTCGAAAAATGTTACGCGTAGCGTTATCTAAAAATAACCCGTAGAGATTTTTCTTTATAATGTTACCGCTCACGGTGTTGTTGTTTGATGAAAATATGATGGAGTTAGAAATGTATGTCCCAACAGTCAAGTACATGCCATATTTGTTTTCGCAAATAATGTTTGAAGCGACAATATTGTTTGATGAGGCAACTAACGAGATTCCTGACCAGAAGTTTGACTCAAAAATATTTCCTACGACAACATTCTCATGGGAAGAAATCAGGTAAACACCTCGCTCATTGTTAGAGAAGTTTGAGTTCCAAATGAAACTATAATTTGTATAAGCTAATAGAATTCCGGAGAGGTTGTTTGTAACATTTACATTATACACCGTGATTCTTGAAGAATTAATTAATCCAATATAGCCAGCGTCGTAGGATATAGTTTCATTCTCTTTATTAACTAAGTAATACACTGGTTTTCCGTCAACTTTGTTCGTTTTATCGATCTGATGTATGAAGTGTGCTAATGGCAACCCCCATACGCGCAGATTGCACTTATTTCTAACCATCACGTTATATTCAAGTGTGTTATTGGTTGAATCATAGATATGTATCCCAACCGCGTTGTCTGCTAGAAAATTGTTTACCAATAGATTACCCGAAGAATAACGTAAATATATTCCATTTCTGTGATTTACAACAGTATTGTTTTCGATAACAACGTTTGAAGCGTGAAACAAAAAGATTCCATCAAAAGTTGAAGTAGAAGCATTTATGATAAAATTGGCCAGTAAGACGTTATCTGCCTCAACATAAACGGTTACAGAAGCACGTCTATTGTAAATTACAGTTTCATTAACAACGCCTATAAGAGAAACAGCCTTATCTATAATCAAGGACTCCTCGTAAAACCCGCCTTTAACGTAGATTGCGCAGCCATCCCACGCATTATTTAAAGCCTCTTGGATACTACTATAATTTTCAGGAACGTACAATTTGGAAGTTTCTTTAGTTAAACCGCTTGCCGACAAACCATCAACAGTTGATAATCGCCTTTCAGCATCAGCATGACCCACCGTATTTAAAGGCACTAAGCTAAAAATTAGTAAAAGTCCAAAAGCAAGAATCGACAAACTTTTCATGCAAAAATTTATGCAGATGCTTAAATAAAACATTTACTTACACATCCGAAACGCTCACGCATCGAAACGTTTATCAATAATTGCCCAAATAGAAATGCCGTGAAAAATATGAAAAAAGCAATTCTTGTTATAGGGCTTATTTTAATAATTTCAGGAACTATTTTCTCATACGCAGGAAAAACTTCAACGCAAGTACTGCAACACCAGCTTAGAGTTGCAAGATTCATCACTTATGGTAAAGATTATTCAACAACTTGGAGCTTGGACGCTAACTTTAGTGAGGGTGAATACGTTGGAATTGACTTTAGACCGGCCGCGGATTGGTCCCTACCTCAATTTGACGAAGAAATACTTCCGCCAGTTAATGGTACTCTTTATGAAGCTGTAAAAAGGCTTGAATTAAATGTAACAAATCTCCAAGGCGATTTAACATCATTCACTGTATATCTGGTCATAACAGAACCTTACGGAGGTGCTGGGGCTGTTACAATATTTCCAAATTATTTTAACATAACCTTCCAAGGAGGGGGACTAATTATAGAAGAAAACTACCCAAAACCTGAAACTATATTTTACAACAATACACATTATAGCATGATACTTTTAGGGAAGGCACCATTCAGCGGAAATTACAATTTTAGCTTTCTTCTAGATTACAAAATCATAGATGCTGTATGGGAGGACAATAAAACTAAACCGTGGATTCACGATCCTCGCCTTCCTCCTTATTTTTGGATCTACGGATTAAAGGAAAGTATCGAAACAAATTATCCATACTCCAATCTAGGATATCTTGGACCTTTTGTGGCTGGTGTAGGCGCTATTCTTTTTGTATGCGGTTTACTTATTCCACAAAAAAGATGGAAAAAGGGCTCTAAGCGTTAATTGTTTAAAGAAAAGCCTTTTAAGCTGTTGCTTATTGATAAAAAATATGAATCTGAAATGGATAGGCATAGTTTTAATTGCCGCTTCAATTGTAATTGGTGTGATAACAGCTTCAAATTTTCAAGTCTACGAAAGAGTTGAAGACTTTGCACTATTAGCCGACACTTCAAATTATGAGAAAACTAAAATTGAGGATAAGATAGTTTATGTGCCGCCGTTTAACCGTACATCTGAAGAAGCAGAAAGGCTTGGCAAAAATTGGGGGTGGATCGGCTTTAATATTTCATTGCCCAATCAAGGTAAAGGTGGATACCAGGCTTATGGCGTGATTATTTCAGCAGACCCAAATAATATAGCAGATGCAGTGATGGGAGTGGTGAATGAAACTGGACTAGACCTCTTAATTTTCGATGGCTTTTCGGAACAAGCGTGGAATGCGTCAAAGGTATATGCGACAGCTTCAATTGATGATAACCAAAGATATCAAAAATTTTGGTTTAGCAACCTTGACAACGCACAAAAATATTGCGTTCTATTTAGAGGACGAAAAAACGCGACGGATGACATGCCAGTTCTGATATCGATAAAAGAGGCCTGGTATGAGGGGAGAACTTTAATTCAACCATCCCCCTTAAACACAGCTGCTACAGTTACATTATTTCTCAGTGGCATAAGCATACTCATCGCAGATCGTTACAGAGGAAGAAAGAAACGCCTTAAAAAACGGCTTAATCGTGTAGATCTGAATTTTTTGTTTAGAAGCATGGCAGCCCATAAAAACAGCAACAAGGGCACACATGGATTTTCAGGGACTGCCACCGTCCCTTTGAGGGAAATGACGTTTAAACCTTCGTAGACTGTTAAACAGATATATGTGCTTAAATCGTCTTCGGTGATGGTGAAATTTGTTGCCTCATCATTTACAGAAACGAACCATCCGTCATCGCTCCGCAAAAGCGCTCTCGGAATAACTATCCGACAAGAAACTTCTGGAACTGTTAAGTTAATACTGACAACAAGCAAAGCTTCCGAGGAATTAAAATCAACACTCGTTACTACGGCTTTCACCGAAAATTCAATTTCATACACTGTTCCGTCACATGCTTCTAGTTCGTAAAAACTAATGGGGCTGATCAGTGGATAATTGTCAAAATCGCTATTAACAGTTTGAGGGGAATCCCCAATAGCGTCGCTACCGATTTCACTTTGTGTTTCACCTCCGCGCTCATCCTTTCCTTCATAATAGCTCCAATAGTTTCCGCCCATTGGATAACCAGCATCCCAAAAATTTTCAGAATCCCAGAAGTAACAATCTTCACCCCCCACAAAATTGTTACTGTAAAAAATATTACTATTAGAAGCATGAATAAAAAAGTTATGAAGATTGTTGATTAAATTGCTTCCAAATAAAGTGTTATTATTTGAGTTAATAAAGTAAATACCATGCCAATTTCCAGTCAAATTTGCCTTTTCTATCAACGTGTAATTTGAAAAGGCAAGCAAAACGCCTTGAAAATTATTTTTAATATTTACATCTTTGATTTCAACGTTAATTGAATCTACTACCGCGATAAATCCTGCATGCTCAGGCACTCTTCCTCCAGTTTTTGAAACCCAATAATAGACGGGCAGTTCATTAACAGTGTTTGAAACTGCAACATCGTTCAAAAAGTCGTCTATCTGATAGCCATGAACACCAAAACTCCATGTATTATAACACAGCGCATTGCCCTCCAAAACATTATTACCCGAAAACCATAGTAACAGCCCAAACTTGTTTTTGGCAATGTTGTTACCAGAGAAGAAATTGTTCTTAGAAGACCATAATTGAACTGCAATTTCATTATTTGCCAAAAAATTATCTTCTATAATATTCATTTCTGAGTAATTTAGGTAAAGTCCATAGGGACCAGTGTTTGATATAAAATTTGCACTAATGTTATTACTAAAAGATTCTTGCAGAAATAAGCCCTCACAAATGTAAGAAATGTTATTTTCAGAAACTTTGCTTTGGTTTGTTCTCTCCAGATATATTCCATAGGCTGGGTTATTTTTTATTTCATTTATTGCCACATTAATATCAGTGCAAGATATTAAGTTTACAGCTTGCCCGTAGTTCCAATCCAAAAAGTTGTTAGAAAAATTTATATCTCTTGAAGTTTCGAACCAAACAGCAATGTTATTGTTTCGAAAATTATTCCCAGTTATATTTGCATAGCTGCAATTTTTTAAATATAATCCATAATAGTTTGACTTTATTACGTTAGAAAAAATGTTAACCCCTTCTTGAGATTCAACACGTATTGCCGCCGATTCAAAACCACTGTTTTGAATAGTAAAATTAGCTATAATTACGTCGCGGGCAGAAACAGTAAACACGCTCCCAGCTCCAAAACCATCAACTATGGTGTCATCACGTTCTCCTATCAAAGTAACAGTTTTATTGACTATGACGTTTTCATAGTAAATGCCCATAGGAACTTTTACCACATCGCCTATAGCTGCTTCATTAATCATATCCTGAATGGATTTACTCTCAACAGCATAAGTCAAGCTTAACTTTTGAAACGTAAAAAAACATACCGAAAAGGCTAAGAACATATGTAATAATATCTGAATACAGAATCTCACGCCATCCCCTAAAGTAGAAACTAAAACAATGGTTTAAATCTTTTATGCAAGCTGGATATTAAACAATTTAAGTTAATACATTTTTAATTTCCTCAATAAACCTACAGATTTTAGACGGACGTTTAACTACGATTATTGCCATCAATATGAAACCCACGATGATTCCGACTAACAAACCAAGGACACTTGCTATAGCAAACCCTATCATTCCAGAAAAAATGGCGAAATATACCTTCCTACACTTCAGAAGCTCTATAAGAGCTGTTAAAACAATTATTATAGCAAAATCAGACCCAATACCTAAGGTTATCAAAAATGTCACATATGTATCATAACGATCATGTTCACTCAATCCCCAAATAGGACCGCCGAATTCACCGGGCTGGTAACCTTCAGGAATATACATCATTGAAACATTACCTTGAAAAGACCCCATGCTTTTTAACCAATAACTTGGATGAAGAATAGGGTTAAAAACTATGTCTACATAAAATACGGCGTCGGCATATCCATATTGAGTATGTTTAACGAAGGTAACTTCATCTATCGCATTAAGTTTGTAGCCTACCCCACCAAATACGCTCAAAAGCATCAGAAACATGGCCATTCCCAACGTGGAAATTGTCTTCCTAATAATGATTATATGTTTAGGGATTGCTCCATACGAGTCAGCAGAAAAGTTCATATCATAAATGTAACGCACAATCTAATTTAAGCTTTAATACTCATGCTATTGAGTCAAAATTTTCGAAGCTAAAAATATGCTCTTAACAAATCGGTGGGAAATACGATAATTGTCAGTAACGCGCGCATGGAACACTTCGGAGGCGACACAATCTCTTTACACGCCATATATTATCACTGCAGAAGCATCAACAGTTCGAAATGAAACAGAGATAGACAACAATTCACTTGTCGATGTTACAGTTACTCCTGCCATCCGCGGCGACTCGAACGGCAACAAAATTGTAAACATTCTTGATACGATAGCTATTTCAAAAGCGTTCGGATCAATGTCTGAAAGAATAACAATCCATAATTTAATTCTAATAGCAAGATGCCTTGGACAAAGATGGCCGTAAAACCGCTCATTTTCATTTACCTATCCTTTCACTAAGTTATATCAGCAAACTGTCCAAAAGCCTACAGCATCAAATTTATTACCAGAGGTAAAACCAAATTTGCTTCAAAAAATTATTGAACTTTGGAAAAACAAAGGCGCCTGTGAGAACAAAAGCTCCCGTTAGCAGACCTATGAATGCTCCAACAGCAGCATCTAGGGCAAATCCAACGATGCCAGCAAAAATGGGTAAATGGAATCTTCTACTCATGATTTCAACAATAAAAACAATTATGAAAAGAAGGATGAAGTTAGGATAAAGGTCTAAAACTGACAAGTACGCAATGTAGGTTTCACATCTCTCTTGGGGTGTTAGACCCCACCTCCAAGGATACCATTCGCTATCAGTTTCCATGTTGAGTTCACCGCTTATAGTATCACAAAGCATATGAGGATGTTCGGATACATACTTGAATGTAAAATTAGAATCGAAAACTCCATAACCTCTAGCCAATTATAGGTGTAAAGG
>Ga0272448_1001900_pt1 | contig 27333 bp, 23 predicted proteins | sample YNPCB0191_FD_202220 | JGI IMG/M metagenome (GOLD analysis project Ga0272448, IMG submission 202220) | Hot spring sediment microbial communities from Yellowstone National Park, WY, United States - YNP-CB-019-1 | ecosystem: Environmental > Aquatic > Thermal springs > Hot (42-90C) > Sediment... | reverse complement strand
GTTGACGGTCTGCGCGATGTTGCCCATCACCAGCTTGTCGGCCTGGCGGTGAAAGACATTCAAGCCGAGAGCGGCGGCGATTGCCGAGCGCATCGTGATTTGCTGGAAAAGTCGCCCGTAGCGCTTCTCTTCCTCGGGAACCATGCGGTCCCAGACGCCCCATTCGTCCACCAGCAGGCCGATGCGGCGATCCTTGTCATACTTATCCATCAGCTCCCGCTGCTCTAGGATCGCTTTCTCCAGGCCGGCGAAGGTGGCCAGTTGCTCGCGCAGGCTCTCCACTGAGAATTTGGTGGCGTAGTCGCGCCCGCGGGAGTAGTAGTGCATGGCGAAGCCGTGGATCCGGGTGCGCCGCGGCATGTTCTCCATGAAGCGGCGGGTCCAGTCCAGGTTGTGGCCGCCAGGGCCGCAGGCGATCAGGAACAAACGCGTGTCGCCGAAATCGCGCAGGTAAGTGGCGAAGCGGCGGTATTGCGCGGCGTATTCCTCGGGCGTCATGTTTCCGCCGCAGCCCCAGTTCTCGTTGCCCACGCCCCAGTAACGCACGCCGAACGGCTCTCGTGAGCCGTTGGCGGCGCGCTCATCGGCCAGGCTGCTGCCGGCCGGATAGTTGCAGTACTCGACCCAATCCCGCAACTCCTGCGGCGTGCCGCTACCAACGTTGCCCGCAATGTAAGGTTCCGCTCCGATCAGCCGGCACAGCTCGATGAATTCGTGAGTGCCGAAGCTGTTGTCTTCGGTGTAGTTGCCCCAGTGAATGTTGACGCGCCGGGGACGCTTCTCTGCCGGGCCGATGCCGTCGCGCCAATGGTAATCGTCGGCGAAGCAGCCGCCCGGCCAGCGGAGCACCGGAATGCCCAGCTCCCGCAGCCACTCCACCGCCTGCCGGCGATGCCCGTTGATGTTCGGGACGGTGGAGCCTTTGCCCACCCACAGGCCCCCGTAAATGCACGAGCCCAGGTGCTCGGCGAAGTGCCCGTGCAATTCCGGGCGGATGGTCCCGACGGCCTCCGCCGGGTTCACAAACACCTTTTCCGCCTGCCAGCTTTGCGAAAAGCCCTTGCGAGCGGTCAGCACGCCGAAGGAACTTGCCAGAAATGAACGACGGGAAATCATGTCCGGACCTCCTAAGCCCTCTTCTTGGCGGGCTGCCGAGGGCCCGCTTCCGCCTGCACCCGCTCGATCAGCGCCCGCATGTAACCGATCGAGTACGCCGTCCCGGCCCGCGGGCCGCCCACCATGGCCGGTATATGGTCGGCGATAACCACCCCGCGGAAGTCCACTTCCTGCAAGGCGCGCATCACCCGGTACATGTCCATGTAGCCGTCGTCCACGAAGGTCTCGATGAAGTGCGGCAACGGCTGTGAAACGTTGCGGAAGTGCACTTTGAATATCTTGCCCTGCCGCCCGAAGTAGCGGATGGTTTCAATGACGTCCCGGCCCATCAGCTTGCCGCCTTCCAGCCAGCAGCCTACACACAGACACATGCCGACGTTAGGGCTGTTGGCGATTTCCAGAGCCTTGCGGTAGCCGTCGAAGCTGGAGAATATGCAGCGCGGCACCCCGCCCAGCTCCGGCACCGGCGGGTCGTCCGGGTGGATGCCGATCCGGATACCTTCCTGTTCGGCCACCGGAGCTACCTGGCGGATGAAGTAGGCGTAGTTCTCCCAGATCTCCTCCGGGGTGTACTTGCGCCCGTGGGTGAGCGGCCCCTGGAAGACTTTACCCGCCCAGTGGCCGCGGTCGGCCTTGGCAAGGTCGAAGGCGCGAGCGCGCGCCCCGCCGCGGGTGGTCTCCGGCTCGGTGCTCCAAATGCCGTTGCCCATGTGGGCGTAAGTGGTATAGTGAATGCCGCCGGCCTGACCGAGATTCCGCAGGTATTGTTTGTACTCCTCAATCTTGCGGTCGCGGCCGGGCAAGTTCAGCGTCACTTCCTCCATGTTGTGGACGTCGGTGTTGCCGATGTTCCAGATCTTCAGGCCGGCGCCCTCGACCTTGCGGCGCAAGCGCAGGAAGTTATCGATGGTGGCGTCCTTGGCTCGCACCCAGATGTTGACGTAAGAGACGCCCAGTTGGCGCACAAACTGGAGGTCTTCGTCGCTGGGATCGCTGCCCACTTGAACGGAAACTTTGATGCCGGGCTCCAGAGGCGGCAATTTGGCCGCCGTCGGCGCGGCGCAGCCCGCAGCCAGGGCCAGCCTGCCCAGGTCGCGGCGGCGCAGAACTTGGTTGGGGTTGAGAGGATTCATTGCAAGGCAGTATACACCGGCGCCGCCGGGACGGTGCGAGCACCCCACCGAGGCTTAATAATGTGTTATCCTAGGGTTGGAAATAAGGAGATAAGGAAGAGAGGCAAGGAGTACCTACTCAAGGATGGCCCTGGCGACAGACGTCAAGAAGCAGATTATACAGAAGTACCGGATTAACCGGGCCGACACCGGCTCGCCCGAAGTCCAGGTGGCGGTCCTGAGCCGCCGTATAGCGGATCTCACCGAGCATCTGAAAACGCATCGCAAGGATCACCATTCCCGTCGGGGCCTGTTGACCATGGTTGCCCAGCGCCGGCGGCTTCTGAACTACTTGAGAAGATGCAGTCCGGAACGTTATCAGAAGCTCATCCAGCAGTTGGGCATCCGCCGCTAGAACCGGACTCGGAACCATCGCGGGCCACAGTCCAGCGTGTCGCGCCGCCGGCAGCGGCCGGCAACACGGACGTCCTCCCAGCCGCCATCCTGCGAGGCCCCACCCACTCCAATCTCCATCCCGGGCGCCTTCCTTCGGGCCCCGAATTCACGCCGGCCGCAAGGCCGGGATTGGAGGGATTCCACAATGATTGAAAGCTGCGAGATCGATCTCGGCACATCGAAGCTGGCGCTTGAGACCGGCAGAGTCGCCAAGCAGGCCAACGGCGCCGTCCTGGTGCGTTGCGGCGATTCGGTGGTCCTGGTCAGCGCCTGCGCTTCGGCCGAGCCCAAGCCGGGCGCGTCGTTTTTCCCGCTCACGGTAGATTACCGCGAGTACACCTACGCCGCAGGGAAGATTCCGGGCGGCTTCATCAAGCGCGAGGGACGCCCCTCGGAAAAAGAGATTCTCACCAGCCGGCTCATTGACCGGCCCATCCGTCCTCTGTTCCCGGAAGGTTTCCTGAACGAAGTTCAGATCATCGGCATGGTTCTTTCGGCGGATCCCAAACGGGACCCGGACACCCTGGCCATGGTGGGTGCTGCGGCGGCCTTGGCGATCTCCGACATTCCGTTCCCCGAAGTCCTGGGCGCTGTGCGGGTGGCCCTGGTGGACGGCAAGCTGGTGGCCAACCCGCTTTATGAGGAGTGCAAGGACGCCAAGCTCAATATCGTAGTGGCTGCCACTGAGGACGGCATCGTTATGGTGGAGGCCGGCGGACACGCCGCCACGGAAGAGGAAGTTCTCAACGCCATTGAGTTCGGCCACCAGTGCTGCCGCCGCATCATCGCCGGCATCCGCGATCTGGCTTCCCGAGCCGGCAAGCCCAAACAGGCGTTCACACCGCCGCCGGTCAATCCAGAACTCTACGACCAACTGCAAGCTCAGTACCGGGCGGAACTGACCGACGCCCTGGACACCTCGAAGTATCCCAAGCTGGAGAGCTACACGCGGGTCGAGGCCTTGCGCAAGCGCGCCATCGAAGCGGCGCCCGAAGAGCTCCAGCAGGAGACCGGCCGGCTGTTCGACATGCTCAAGGAGCGCATCTTCCGCGACCAGGTGCTGGTAGAGCGCCGCCGGCCGGACAGGCGGGCCTTCGATGAAATCCGCAAGATTGACATCGAGGTCGGCGTGCTGCCGCGCGTCCACGGCTCGGCGTTGTTCACCCGGGGCGAGACACAAGCCCTGGTGACGGTGACCCTGGGGACCAAGGAAGATCAGCAGCGGCTGGAGCTGCTGGATCCCTCCGAGACCTACAAGCGCTTCATGCTGCATTACAACTTCCCGCCCTTCAGCGTGGGCGAAACCGGCTTTTTGCGCGGTCCCGGCCGGCGCGAGATCGGGCACGGCGCGCTGGCCGAGCGCGCCTTGAGCGCCGTCATCCCGGACGAAACCGTCTTCCCTTACACCCTGCGCGTGGTTAGTGACATTCTGGAGTCCAACGGCTCCAGCTCTATGGCCACCGTCTGCGGCGCCAGCCTGGCCCTTATGGATGCCGGCGTGCCCACAGTGGCCGCAGTGGCCGGAGTGGCTATGGGCCTGGTCAAGGAAGGCGAGCACTACGCCATTCTGACCGACATCGCCGGCGCCGAGGACCATTACGGCGACATGGACTTCAAGGTCGCCGGGACCAAGGAGGGCATCACCGCGCTCCAGATGGATATCAAGGTTCCCAACGTCAGCCTGGAGCTGATGCGGGAAGCCCTAGAGCAGGCCCGCAGGGCCCGCCTTCAGATCCTGATGAAGATGCAGTCGGTGCTGGCCGCGCCGCGTTCCGCGCTGTCTCCTTATGCCCCGCGCATCTTCACCATGACTATCCCGCAGGAGAAAATCCGCGAGGTCATCGGGCCGGGCGGCAAGGTGATCCGCGGCATCATTGACCAGACCGGCGTCAAGATTGACGTTGAGGACGACGGCACGGTCAACATCTTCTCGGCCGACGAAGCCGCGGCCGAGAAAGCCCGCCAGATGGTGGCTGAAATCGCCGCCGTGGCCGAAGTGGGCAAGATCTATCTGGGCAAGGTGGTGCGGCTGGTGGATTTCGGGGCTTTCGTTGAAATCTTCCCGGGAACCGACGGCCTGCTGCACATCAGCGAGATTTCCGAGAACCGCATCCGCAACGTGCGCGACGAGCTGCGCGAGGGCGATCAGATCCTCGTCAAGGTGCTTTCGATAGACGGCAACAAGATCAAGCTCAGCCGCAAGGCCGTGCTGCGCGAGCAACGCGAAAAACTGCTGAAAGTAGGCCGCAATTGAAGCCGGGGCCGGGCTACCCTCGCAGCCCGGCCAGCACCCCGCGCATGTAGGCGAAGGATTTCGCCATGCCGAGCAGCGGATTGTCGGCCTCGATCTCGTACTCCAGGTTGACCCCGCCCTGGTAGTTCATGCGTTTTAACTCGCGGAAGATCTGGACGATGGGTAGTGAGCCCTCGCCCACCGGGCAGTCCGTGCCGCGCTGCGAGGGATCTCGCAGGTCCTTGATGTGCAGGTCCAGCAGACGCGCGCCGGCGCGGCGAATTGATTCGACCGGATCCGTGCCCGTGCGGGCCGTGTGACCTACGTCAATGCAAAGGCCCACGCGCGGATCCATACCCTTGATCGCATCCAGCGCTGATTCCGGCGTCGGGAAATGCTTGTCCTCCGGCCCGTGGTTGTGGATGGCCACCTTGATGTCGTATTGCTTGACGAAGCGCTCGATGCGCGGCAGGGTCTGCCGGGTCGGCCCGATGACCATCAGCGGCATTCCGCAGTCGCGGGCGTAGTCGAAGTAGAAGCGGATGTCTGCGTCGTCGTCCTTCTGAAGGTAGATGGTGCCGCCGCCCACTATCGTAAGCCCGGCGCTCTCGAACTCCTTGCGCCCGGCCGCGCGATCAGCAGGCGAATCGGCATAGCGCAGGTGGAATTCCTTGATGCAGACGTACCGCACGCCCAGCTTCTTGATGATCTCGATGGCCTGTGCGCGGGGGAACTTGCGCAGGGAGTAGCTGGCCACGCCCAGCTTTAAATCCTCAGGCGATGCGGCGCTCAGACGGCCTAGTTTCAGCGCCGCCAGCGCGCCGGGGATGAATTCACGGCGAGTAGTCATATAAATGGCTCCGAGCTATCAGTATAAACGCCGGATCGTTGTCCGGACTGCACCGGCCCTCAAGCCGGCCTTGGCCCGGCCATGCGCGCTGCGCGCCCCGCGACGGTCAACGCCGCCTCTCCGCGCAACTCCGCCGGCCGGACGTAACCCAGGGCGGCGACTTCGCCCAAGGCGGGCGAGAAGGCCGCGGAAGTGATCTCACCGACGGGCTTCTCGCCGGCCAACACGGCCGTGCCCGGCACAGGCGCTTCTGTACCCGCGATGCGCAAAGGCACAAGGAAACGGTGCACCATGCCGCGAGACCGAATCCTCTCGACGATCTCCTGGCCCAGGTAGCAACCCTTGTTGAAATCCAGCGCTTCCAGAAGCTGGGTCTCTTGCGGCAAGTTCTTATCGCTGATGTCTTCGCCGTAACGGGCACGGCCGTACTCAAGCCGCACCACACGAGCTTCCTGCGCGCCGGCGCGGACCGCACCGGCCTTTTCCAGGCGGGCCGCCAGCTCTCCGAACTGTTCCGCCGGCGCAAAGATGCGAAAACCCGGCGCGCCCGTTGCGCTCAGCCGCGCCACCAGCGCACCGCCCCAGATCGCGTGCGAAGCGGAGCGCTCCAGCGGCGGCCCGTCTAAAGCCGCCAGCAGCTCGCCGGCGCGAGGGCCTTCCAGTCCCACTATGGCGGTTTGCCGGCTCAGATCCTCCAGCATTACATCGTCGGCGATAATGTGCCTGTCCAGGTGCGCCAGCACCGCTGCCCGAGGCTCCGGTTCCAAATCCAGTAGCAGGCAATCATCTTGCCGCAGCACGTTGGCATCCGCCAGAATCCGGCCTTGCGCGTTGAGCAGAAAGGCGTAGCAACCCTCCCCTGGCCGCAGGCGCTCTACGTGATTGCTGACCATGGCATGCAGCCACCGCACGCGGTCTTCACCCGTCACGCGTATGTGACCCCGCCCGCTCAGATCCAGCCAAGCGGCATCTTCGCGCAAAGCTTCGTAGCCGGTCATAGCTCGATCAATAAATGCGACGCAGATACGCCGCGATCAACAGGATCAACAAGGCCGGCCGCGCGGCGCTCCGACCGCTTCGCCGGCCGGCAAAGCCGCCGAGCCGACGCGCAGCCGGTGCATCAGGATGCCCAGCGCTTCCAACAGAGCCTCGGCCATAATGAAAGTCTAGCGCATGATTCACGAAATCCTGCCCGTCGGCCCGCTAGCCTGCAACTGTTCGATTTTCGGCGAGCCCTCCACGGGCGAAGCCCTGGTCATTGATCCGGGCGACGACGTAAGCGAAATAGAGCGCCTCCTGGCGCGGCATCGCCTGCGCGTGACGGCAATCCTCATCACGCATGCCCACATTGATCACATCGGCGGTGCGCAGAAGCTCCAGGCTTCCACTCGCGCGCCCGTGTACTTGAACGAGAAGGACCTTCCTATCTACGAGCAGATCGAGATTCAGGCAGCCTGGCTGGGGCTGGCGCCGCCCGAGCGCGCCCGCATTGACCAGGGCCTAAACGAGGGCGATCGCCTGGTGCTCAACCAAACGGCCTTCGAGGTCCTCGAAACCCCCGGTCACACGCCCGGCAGCATTTGCCTGTGGATCCCCGCGGAAAAGAAGCTGGTAGCCGGCGATACGCTCTTCCGCGATTCTATCGGACGTACCGACCTGCCCGGCGGCGATCCGCACGAGATCCTGCGCTCGATCCGCGAAAAGCTGCTGGTGCTCCCCGACGAGGCGCTCGTGATTCCGGGTCACGGCCCTACAACCACCCTGGGGCGGGAGCGCACGCATAACTTCTTCCTGCAACACCTGTAAGGTCGCAGAATCCCCCGGAACATCCCCATCCGCCTTTTTCGTATCCCGATTGTAAGAAACCCGGTTCACGGACGGTCTTGATGAGTGAAGCCAATTCCAGCGAGGGCGCAATGGCGGCAGTGGCGGAAGCGAAAACCCCGACGGCGGAGGTTCAAGCCCTCTTCCAGGCCCACCACGCACAAGTGTTCCGCACCGCCTACCGAGTGACCGGCAGCGCAAGCGACGCCGAGGACGTCCTGCAAACCGTGTTCGTGCGGTTGCTGGAGAGGCGTTCCGGCGATGCGATCGCCGACCCGGCCAGTTATCTGTGCCAGGCCGCGGTCAACGCCGCCCTGGACGCGCTGCGAACGCGACAGCGGATGCCGCATCTGAGCCTGGAGTCCTGCGCAGGCTACGTTCGAGCAACCGGTCCCGAACCGGACCGTCTACAGCGAGCTGTCGAGTTGCGCGAGGCCTTGCGCCGGGCCCTGGCAGAGCTGAGTCCGAAGGCCGCCGAGATCTTCGTGCTGCGGCATCTTGAAGGCTACTCCTACCTTCAGATCGCACGCCTGGTGGGCGCTTCGCTCAGCAACGTAGCGGTCACATTGCATCGCACCTGCCGTCAATTGCGCCAACAGTTGCGGTCCTTTCAAGGAGGCCTGTCATGAACCTCGGTAACAATCCAGGCGACCTGCTGAAGCGGGCCGTCGCCGCAGTCCGAAGCGAGCCGGTAGATCCCGCGACAATCGAGGGCGCCGCCCGAAGGGTCTGGGACCGAATCAGCCAGGCGCCTGCGGCGCCGGCTTTGGAAACCATTCGGGACTGCGGAGACTTCCGGGCGCTGCTGCCGGAGTGGCTGGCGGGACGGCTGTCCGAGTCCCGTGCGCTTCTGGTCGAGGATCACACGCGGGAATGCCCGGCCTGCCGCCGAGCCCTGTGGGAAGCGCGGAACCGGAGCACGACACCGATGCGGGCGGCGCGGCCACACACCGCGTGGCGGAGGCCGCCGAGGTGGGCGATGGCGGTCGGCGTACTGCTCAGCGTGGCTCTGGCGGCTTTCCTCGCCAGGGAGTCCCGCCCCTCCGGATCCGGCGCCGGGGCAAGCATCGAGGCCGTGGAAGGCGCCTTTTACGCTGTGGGCGAGCAGCTTACGCCCCTGAACCTGAAGCGCCGAATCGCGCCGGGCGAGCGCGTGCGCACCGGGCCGGGATCCCGCGCCCTGCTGCGCCTGAACGATGGCAGCCGGATCGAGATGGCTGAGCGCAGCGAGCTCAATTTGGCCTCCGGCCCCACCGGCGTGCGCATCTATCTGGCGCGCGGCGCCGTGATCGTGCAAGCCGCCCGGCAGCGTTCCGGCGAGCTGGTGGTAGCCGCCGGCGATTGCCAGGTCGCGGTGACAGGCACGATCTTCTCAGTCAGCCGCGGGCTGAAAGGCTCGCGCGTCGCAGTTATCGAGGGCCGCGTCCGGGTGGCCCAGTCCGGACGGACGCAAGAGTTGAGCGCCGGCGAGCAGTATGTTTCCGAAGCCAGCTTGGCGCCCGTGGACTTGCGCGAAGAGCTGGCGTGGAGTAGCAACGCCGATTCCTATCTGGCGTTGCTAAAGGAATGGTCCGCTCTGCGCAAGAAACTGGACGCCGTCCCCGGGCCGCCGTTGAATTACACGACGCGCTGGCTGGAGTGCGCTCCGGACGACACCGCGCTCTACGCCTCGATCCCCAACTTCGGAGCCTCCCTGGGCGAAGTCCACCAGGTATGCCTGCGGCAGCTCGATCAGAGCCCCCTGCTGCGGGAATGGTGGCAGCGGAAGATGAAGGGCAAGGAAGCGGCTTTCGACGAGCTGCTCGCCCGCATTCGGGCCTTCAGCGAGTTCCTGGGTCCGGAAGTAGTCGTAATGCTGAGCGCCGGCGCACAGGGTGCGCCCGAGACCCCGCTCGTGGCGGCCGAGCTGCGTCGCGCCGGATTCCGTCAGTTACTGGAAGCGGAGCTGGCCAAGCTGCCTGTTCGTCCAAAGGTGCGCATCTCGGAGGACTGGCGCGCGGCAACAGCCGGCAGCCCAGGCGAGCTGCTGGTCGTGATCGGACGGGACTGGGTCCTGGCCTCAACCGATGCTTTCAAGCTCAAGCAGGTGGCCGCGCGCGTTGAACAAGGCGCTCGCAGCGCATTCGCCGCCACGACTTTGGGCATGCGAATCGCTCAGGCTTACCGCAACGGCGCGGGATGGCTGGCGGGTGCGGATCTCAAGCGCCTGATGCCGCCTGCCAGAGCCGGAAGCCCGCGCACAGGCCTGATCTCCGGCCTGGAAGACGCCCGTTACGCGATCTTCGAGCGTAAGCCGGTCGCCGGACTGCCGGAGACTCGCGCCCAGGTGATGTTCTCCGGTCCCCGCCGCGGCGCCCTTTCATGGCTGGCGGCGCCGGCGCCGATGGCGGGGCTGGATTTCGTCTCCCCCGAGGCAAGTCTTGTGGCGGCGTTCCTGGTGCGAGATCCCGCGCGGATCATAGACGAGCTGGCCGCCGATAGCGAGTTCGCCCGGGGACTGGCGGAGGCGGAGACCGGGACCGGCTTGAACATCCGCCAGGAGCTGGCCGCCCCGCTGGGGGGCGAAGTTGTTTTCGCGGTGGACGGTCCGCTGCTGCCCCAGCCCGGCTGGAAGCTTGTTTTGGAGGTTTCCGATCCCGTGCGGCTCCAGGCCGGTCTGGAAAAACTGGTCGAGGCGGCGAACCGCAGAACATCCCCGCAGCAGGCGCGCTGGCGCCTATCGCATGAGACCGCAGGCGGCCGGGTCTTCTACGCGCTGGAGGGCGCCGGCCCGCTGGCGCTGCACTACACTTATGCGGACGGCTACCTGATCGCGACGCCCAGCCGCCCCTTGCTCCAGCAGGCCTTGCAGGGCCGTCAGACCGGCGCCGGCTTGCCGCGTTCGACGCGTTTTGCCGCGCTGCTGCCGCGCGACCCTCAAACGGGCTTCTCGGGCATGCTCTACAGCGACGCCGGCCCGCTGGCGGCGTTTCTGAGCGGGCTGAAGCTCGATGAGGGGCAGGCGGCGGCGATCAGAAGAGAATCGGAACATTCCGGACTGGTTTTGTTTTATTCGGCCGCCGACCGGATCGAGCTGGCGGCGCGCGGCGAGCTTTTCGGTCTGGGACTGGAGAATTTGATGGGCCTGCCCCGACCAACGCTGCGTCCGGTACGGCTGGGGAGGCGCTGACAATGGCGGATACGCCCGTCATCGAGCTGGAGAACCTGGAGGTCCGCCTGGGCGGGCGGCTGATCCTCAAAGATCTCAACGCCGCGCTGCCCGGCGGCGCGGTCGGGTTGCTGGGCCCGAACGGCGCAGGCAAGTCCACGCTGATCCACACCTTGATGGGCTTTTTCGCCCCCAGCCGCGGCGCGGCCCGCATCTTCGGCCACGACGTACGTCGCGCGGGCCGCGAAGTCCGCGCGCTGACGGGCTACATGCCGGAAAACGATTCCTTCATCGCAGGCATGAGCGCCGTGAGCTTCGTCCGCTACATGGCGGAACTGGCGGGACTGCCACCTAGGGCGGCTCTGGAGCGCGCGCACGAAGCCCTGTTCTACGTGGGCCTGGGCGAGGCGCGTTATCGCAAGCTCGAAGAGTATTCCCAAGGCATGAAGCAGCTCGCCCGTCTGGCGCAGGCCATTGCCCACGGGCCGCGACTGTTAATTCTGGACGAGCCCACCAACGGCCTGGATCCGCCCGCCCGCCAGCGCATGATCCGCCTGATTCGCGGATTGCGTGAGGAAGGCCGCATCCACCTGTTGTTGTGCTCGCACCTGCTCCGCGACGTCGAGGAGTGCTGCCAGCAGGTCCTGATCCTCAAAGAAGGCCGCATCGTCGAATACTGCAATCTCGAGGAAGAGCGGCGCTTGAACCGCCGCTTTCTTGAGATGGAGGCCGAGGGCGACGGGGCCGCCTTCGCAGAAGCGGCGCATCGGTTGGGCTGCGAGTGTGCGCTGGTGCAAGAGCGCACCCTGAAACTGGTGTTGCCGGAGGGAGTCGAAATCCGCGATCTTTACCGGCTGGGCGCGGAACACCGACTGCGCATTCGCCGGCTAAGCTATCGCCGGGACAGTCTGGAAGACATTTTCCTGAAGGCCATGGAGGACGGTCGTGGCGGTATATAGGCGAACTTACCAGGGCTACAGCGGACCGCTGACGCCGCCTCGCCGGCGATGGATGGTTATCACCCGCCAGGCGCTGGCAGGCTTGCTGGAATCGCGCTTCATGCTGCTGTTTCTGGCAGGCTGCCTGGTCTGGCCGGGGATCTGTGCCGCGCTTATCTACCTGCGCCACAACTCCGGCGCGCTCGAGTTGCTGCGGCTGTCGCTTGACAAGCTGATCCCGATAGACGGCAGCTTCTTTTATCGCTTCATGGACGTACAGGGCGTGCTCGCCTTCCTGCTGGCGGCGTTGGCGGCGCCGGGCCTGATCTCGCCGGACCTGACCAACAACGCCATGCCGCTGTATCTGGCCCGCCCTTTGTCGCGCGGCGAGTATGTAACGGGAAAGATGGCGGTGCTCGCGATCCTGCTGTCGGCGATCACCTGGATCCCAGGCTTGCTGTTGTTCGGTCTGCAAGCCGGCCTGGAAGGCGGCCAGTGGTTGCGCGAAAACCTGTGGATTGCTTGGGGACTCGCGGCTGGATCGTGGGTTTGGATCCTGACGCTGTCTTTGTTAGGCCTGGCGCTGTCGGCCTGGGTGAAGTGGCGCGTGCTGGCCGGGGCATTACTGCTGGGGATTTTCTTCGCGGCTGCGGGCTTCGGGCAGGCCGTCAACCAGGCGCTCGACACCCGCCTGGGCGATCTCATCAATCTTGGGCGCGTGGTCCAGCGCGTCTGGGCCGGATTGTTCCGCCAGGGCGAGCTGGACGCCGTCGCCGCGCAAAGCGCCTGGCTGGTGCTCGTTGCCGTCTGGGCGCTGAGTTTGCGATTGCTGGCCGCCAAGGTGCGGGCCTGCGAGGTGGAGCGCTCATGATCGCAACCGGCGACCGCATCGTCTTTAAAGGCGTCTCGAAGTTTTACGGCGAGACCCTGGGAGTCAATCGCGTGGACCTAGCGATCCCGCCGGGCATCACAACTCTGGTGGGTCCAAACGGCTCGGGCAAGACCACGCTGATGAACCTTATGAGCGGCTTGGTACGACCCACGCGCGGTGAAATCCGTGTGCTCGGCCGGTCACCGGATGATCCCGAGCGCCTGTTCCCTCTGCTGGGCTACTGCACCCAGTTCGATTCCTTCCCCGGGGGTCTGAACGGTTATCAGTTCTTGTACTTCTTTCTGCGGTTGCACGGGCGCTCGCGCGCCGAGGCGGACCGGCTCACCTGGCAAGCGCTTGAGCGGGTCGGCATGACGGAAGCCGCCGAGCGCCGCGTAGCGGCCTACAGCAAGGGCATGCGCCAGCGCATCAAGCTGGCTCAGGCGATCGCGCACGAGCCCCAGGTGCTGGTGCTCGACGAACCCCTCAACGGGCTGGACCCCATGGCGCGCGCCGAGGTGATCGCACTGTTTCGCACGCTGGCCGCCGGGGGCCGCCATCTGATCATCTCCAGCCACATTCTGCACGAGGTGGACCGTCTCGCGGACCAGGTCGTCTTGCTCTCGGGCGGTTACGTAGTCGCGGAAGGCCGCATTCAACAGGTGAGGGCCGAACTCGATCAGGAGCACCCGCTTCAGATCCTGGTGCGGTGCAGCCGTGCAGAGGTGCTGGCCGCGCGCCTGTTCGAGCAAGATCACGCCGTCGCCGTGCGAATGCACCAGGACCGCGCGGGCTTGCTGGTCACCACTCGGGATCCGGATCGCTTCTATGATCTGCTGAGTCGGCTGGCGGTCGATGGCGCCGTGGAAGTGGAATCGGTGGCGCCGGCGGATGAAGACGTTCACTCGGTATACCGCTACCTTATAGGGACTGACGGAGGCGCGGCATGAGCAGGCAGCAGGGCTTGCAACTATGGTCAGCGCAAACAGCCGCCATCCTGCGCCTGGAGCTGCGAAGGATCCTGTGGAGCCGCCGCGCCATTCCCGCCTGGCTGCTGGCAGCATCGCCCGTGGTGTTGTTCGGCGGGCACTCGCTGGCGGCGGAGTTGGGTTGGAGTCAATGCCGGGGGCGGGAAGACCTCTTGATTTGGGCCGCTACGTTCCAGACCTATTACTTGCGGCTGGCGATTTTCTTCGGCTGCGTCGGGTTGTTTATGAACCTGTTCCGCGGCGAGATGGTCGAGAAGACGCTGCACTATTACCTGCTGGCGCCTCTGCGGCGCGAGGTTCTCGCGGCGGGCAAGTATCTGGCGGGGTTACTGGCGGCACTGGCGCTTTTCGCCGCAGGGACGGCGGCCTCCTATCTCATCGTGCGCGAGCACGTGGCCTCGCTCAACAACTGGGACCTGGCGGCGGCCCCGCCCCTTAAGTATCTGGCCGGATACTTGGGCGTCACAACGCTGGCGGTAATCGGTTACGGCGCGCTTTTCATGTTATTCGGTCTGGTCTGCCGCAATCCGATGTTTCCTGCGGTCCTGGTGTTGATCTGGGAATCCGTCAACCTGTTCCTGCCGCCGCTGCTCAAACGTCTTAGCGTCGTTTACTATCTGGACGCGCTTTGTCCGATCGAGATCCCCGGGCGGGGCGGACGACTCTTCGCCATGACCGCGGATCCGCCTTCCGCCCCGGTGGCCGTTGTCGGCCTGCTGGCGCTTTCGGCCGCACTGGTGACGGCCTCCGCTTTGCGGCTCAAGCGAATCGAAATACGGTACGGGACAGACTGAGGACGGGGCCGCTACGGCTCTTCCATGAACCGGTACGCGATCATGTGACAGACGACCAGATGCGCGTCTTCGATGCGGCCCATGTGCGGCTCCGCCACGTGAATGGCGAGCTGCGCCAGCGGCTTGAGCCGCCCGCCGTCTCGCCCGGTAAGAGCCAGCGTGCGACAGCCTATTGAGTTGGCGTACTCGATGGCGCGCAGCACGTTCGGAGAATTGCCCGAGCCGCTTATGCCCATCACCAGATCGCCCGGCCGCGCGAAGTTCTTCAGTTGCTCGACGAACACCGCCTCATAGCTGACGTCATTGGCGTAGGCCGTGATCGTAGGAACCGAATCGGTCAAAGCCAGTATGCGGAAGCGTCGCGGGCGCCCGTAACTGGCGCCCTTGACGATATCGGTGGCCAAGTGCGAAGCCGCCGCCGCACTGCCCCCGTTGCCGCAGACGAAGATCTGGCGATCATGCTCGCGCGCCTCGCGGAACCACTCGATCGCCTGCTCAACCTTGCCGAGGTCAATCCCCTCGAGCGTCTTCAACAAAACCTGCCGGTACTGCTCGCAAAAGCTCATGACATCCTCATTGCTAGAGCCAGCGCGCCGTAAAGGACGCTGTCGTCCCCCAAGGCGGCCGGAACCACGTCTATACGCGCCCGCGACCAGTCCGTGATCTGCCGGCCCAGCTCGGCGCGCAAAGGTTCAAACAACGCCTCGCCCGCCTTGCTGATACCGCCGCCGATCACTATACGCGCGGGGTTCAGCAGCATGATGCACGCCTTCAGGCCCAGAGCCAGATCCACTACATATCGCCGCACGAATTCCGGATCCGCCAGCAGCTCATGCGCCGGGCGCCCGTAATCCTGCTCCATCCATATGCCGCCGCACATGCGCTCCAGGCAGCCGTAGGCTCCGCACAGGCAGCGGGGGCCGTCGGGACGCACCGTCAAATGGCCGATTTCGCCCGCGTAGGAATCTGCTCCGCGGTAGACCTGGCCGTTAACCACGAAGCCGCCGCCAATGCCCGTGGAAAGCGTCATGTAAAACAGCGGATCCAATCCCGCTCCCGCGCCGAAGACCGCCTCCCCCAACGCGCCTGCATTGGCGTCGTTGTCCATCACCGCAGGCAGCCCCAATTCCCCCAACACCCACTCCGTCAGAGGGAAATCCTGCCACCCGCCTACGTGCGTGGAAAGCGCCACGCGCTGGGAGGCGAAGTTCACCGGGCCGCCGAAGCCGATGCCGCAGCGCTCCAACGGCAGCCTGCGGCGCCAGGCTCGCGCTATGGCGACGATCTGCGCCAACATCCAGTCCCGCCCGCCTTCCCGGTCCGTAGCTCGGGATTCGCGTTCCACCATGCGGTGCCCTTCGAACACCGCCATGGAGAACTTCGTCCCGCCTATGTCAATTGCCAGCGTGTTCACTGCCGTCGTTCCGCCTCCAGCACCTCAGCGGGCGACGCCGTGCCCGTCCCCTTCTTCATGATGGTGACGGATGCCACCAGGTTGCCGAAACGTGCAGCTTCGACCGGAGAGCGCGTGACGGCCAAAGCCAGCGCCGCGCCCGCCGAGAAACTGTCGCCCGCCCCGCAGATGTCTACGGGCTTCTCCACTTTCCGCGTGGGGACCGCTGTTTCGCCTGCGGCGCTGACCACCACCACCCCTTCCCCGCCCCGAGTGACGATCACCAGCGGACTCTCCACATGCGACCGCAGCCGCTGGTAATCCACTTCGCCGAACAGACGCCGGCAGGCCGCATCCGCCTCCTGCTGATTGGGTTTCAATATCAGCTTGCGAAATTCGTGCACGCGCAAGCGGGAGTCAGCCCACACGATCTTCTCCGGATGTCGGCCCGCCAGTTCCGCCAGCAACCAACGCATGGCCGGGGTCACCACCGCCGCCTGCCCGGTTTCGGCTTGATCGGAAACGATGATCACGTCGTAGTGCGCGAAATTCGCCTCCACAGCCGCCAATAGCTTCTGTTCGATCGCCGCCGGCAGCGGCCGGGTGTTGATGAAGTCCACGCGCGGCCGATCCTCGATGCCGGTCTCGGCGTTGATCAGCTTGGTGTAAGTAAACGTCGGCAGTCCCGGCTCGCGTAGCATCAACTCGGTTGAGACGCCGCGCGCGGCGAGCGCGCCGAAAAGCTCGTAGCCGAAACCGTCGTCGCCGGCCACTCCCAGCACCGCGATGCGCCCGCAGCCTAACGCCGCCAGATTGTTCGCCACCGTGCCCCCCGCGCCCGGCGTGACTTCCGTAGCCACCACCGCCAGACGCGGGATGCCGGTTTCCCGCGAGGGCTCCGAGGCGCCGGGATCATAAGTGCACCAGCGGTCCAAACAGATGTCGCCCACCACCAACACCGAGAGTTTTGGAAAGGCCGCCAGGATTTCACGCGCCGTCATTCGCGAGCCTCCGCCAGCAACTTCCACAATGCCGGCAGGGTGGCGCGGTGGTCGCCCGAGAAGTAAAAGCTCTCGCCGCCGTCAGCCACCGTGCGCACCAGAATGGTCTTGTGCGGGCGGAAGTAGTAGCCGGGATCGGTCTTTTCCAGCTCCCGGTGCGGATCGCCGCGGATCGGAACCAGATCGAAGACCGCGGTAGTGAAACGCCGGATCGCGCGCCCTTCCTGGCGCGCCACGTTGCGCGCCATGGCCAGGGCCTTCAGGTACACCTCGGGCGCCATCACCGCCGATCCGAAGGCCATCATGACACCGCCTTCCAGCCTCTCAACCGTGCGGGCGAAAATCAGGAAGTCGCGATAACTGGCCTTGCCCAGCGCAGCGCCGTCGCAGTTGGGGTGCTCATGGATGATGTCGTAGCCGATGCCCACATGCGCCGTGGCAGGCACACCCAGCCGATAGGCGGCCGCCAGCACGCTCAGCCCCCGATGCGGGAAGTCGCTTTCCAGGATCCGGCGCCCCACGTTTTCTCCCAGACCCAGATCCAAGCGCGCCGCTTCGCTGATCCAGTCGTTCAGCTCGCCGGTTTCCTTCCACAAGCCGAATTGGCCCTCGGCGATGTAGCGGGCTACGCTTTCAGTTGTCGCTCCGATGCGCGCCAGTTCGTAATCGTGAATCACGCCCGCGCCGTTGAGCGCCAGATGGTTCAGCCAGCCGCGCTCCATCAAGTCTATGATGTGGCGGTTGACGCCGGCGCGAATCACGTGTGCGCCCATCATCAGGATCCGCGCCGCGCCGCATAGCCGCGCGGCCGCCAGCCGTTCCGCCAGTTGGGCCAACTGCGGGTGCTCAAACGGCGGGGCCGGATCCTCCAGCCGCAGCCAGCGATCCAGATGCAAGTCGTGGCGTCGCTCGGCCAGAGGTCTTAGTTCCAGCCGCGAGCGATCAAATAGTTCGTACTTGGACCGAATCATTGCGAGAACAGCGTTTCGAGCAGCTCCGGCAGGTCGAGGTAGTTCGGGATGATGAAATCCGCGCCCACCCCGACCAGCCGGCGGCGTTTCCATTCATCCACCCGGCGGCATTCCGGCTCATCGGTGGCCACACCCACCGCCACGCCGCCCACCTCTTTGACGTTTTCAATCTCTACGTAGCCGTCGCCGAAGCCTAGCAACTCCGGGCCGCGGCACTCGGCGGCTTCGATCATGCGCCGAATCAGGATTTGTTTGGAGAAACTCTTGTAGTCATCTAGCGCGCCCCAGACGCCCCCGGCAAAGTATCGCTCGACATCCAGCAGGCGCGCTTCCTCGCGTGCGTACTCCTGGTCGGTGCCGCTGGCCAGATACATTTTCAATCCGCGCTCCTGCAAGGCCTCCAACAATGCTCGCGCGCCGGGAACCAGGTACTTGTCCGGCGGCGCTTGGCCGCTGCGCAAGGCCTCCAGACGACCGCGGATCTTCTCGTGCAGCCGCGCCAGATACATCTTCTTGTATTGGAGCGGATCCAGCGGCTTGCCGCCGCGCAGCTCCACCTGATGCGCCAGCTCGATCATCTGATAGATTGTCTGCTTGCCCGTGAGCCGCGCTACATAATCTTCGACGATAGCGCGCAACTGCTCTTCGCTTTCGCCGGTCTTCAACTCCCGCAGAACCTCCACCATCATGGGCACCATCACGTTAACCCATCCGGAACGGATCAGCGAAAGCGTGCCGTCAAAATCAAACAGGACCACCCGGGCGTGGCGAGCCGAGACGCCCGGACGCAAGCGTTCAATCATGAGTTACCTATTGTGCCATGCGGCGCGGACCTCCTGCCGGTTGCTACTCTGAAGAGACTCGCATGAAACCCGGCATCGTGCGGCGTGAGGTCGAGATCAAGCTGCCGGTTCCCAGCGCCGCCTCGGCCCGGCGCCTGCTGGCGCGCCACGGTTTTCGCCTGGCGCACCGGCGAACCCTGCAAAGCGACACGGTCTGGGACGACCCTAGCGGCCGCTTGCGCCGCTCCGGCGTCTTGTTGCGGCTGCGTCAGGCGGGAAGACGCGCCTGGCTCACTTACAAAGGACCCGCCTTACCGGGCCGCCACAAAGACCGAGAGGAGCTGGAGCAGCCGTTGGCGAGCCAGGCGACCGCTTTGCTGACCGCCGTGCTCGAGCGTTTGGGGTTCCGGCCTGTGTTTCGTTACCAGAAATACCGGACCGAGTACCGCCCGCAGCGCGGCGCAGGGCTGGTCGCGCTGGATGAAACACCCATCGGCGTGTTTCTGGAACTGGAAGGAGATCCCGACTGGATTGATCGGACCGCGCGCCGCCTGGGCTTTTCTCCGGCCGACTACATCACCGCGACTTACGCCGATCTGTACTTGGGGCACTGCCGCCGGTTGGGTCGCCGGCCCGGCGACATGGTGTTCGCCGGCACGGCGGAGCGTACTCGATGCCGGGGGTGAGTCATGTATCGCCCGTGCAATCTCGCGCTCTTGCGGCCCGCCGTAGCCTTGACCCGGGGCTTCGCGGAACCATCGGCGGGCGGATTACGGATCCCGGCGGCGCCGCAATTGACGGTGCGGGCGGCGGGCTCGGCCTCAACTCGGCCGCGCCGCCTGAGGCGCCAGCAGCGCCTCCAATTCCGCCCGATCCAAGGTCTCCTTCCGGATCAGTTCCTCTACCACCCGATCCATGTCGTCCCGGCGCTCCGAGAGGATGCCCTTGACGCGCGCGTACGTCTGGTCCATCACGCGACGCACTTCGGCGTCAATTTGCTCGGCAGTGCGCTCGCTGTAATTGCGTTCCTCGGCGCCCAGGGGCGCCCCCAAAAAGCGAGCCTGTAACGCGCGACCGTAAGTGAGGATCCCGAGGTGCGGGCTCATGCCGAAGCGCGTAACCATCTGGCGCACCAGCTCCGAAGCGCGTTCCAGATCGTCGGCTGCGCCGGTGGAGACCACCCCCTGATAAACAATGTCCTCGGCCGCGCGCCCGCCCAGTAACACCGCCACGCGATCCTCCAGCTCCGGCCGCGTCATCAGGCACTTTTCCTGAGTGGGGAGCTGAAGCGTGTGACCCAGCGCGCCGATCGAACGCGGAATGATCGAAATACGGTGGACCGGATCGGCATTGGGCACCGAAAGCGCCACCAAGGCGTGCCCGACCTCGTGGTAAGCCACCCGCTGCTTCTCTTCGCAGCTCAGGCAGCGGCTCTTCTTCTCCAGGCCCAGTAGCACCCGGTCAATGGCCTCCTCAAGATCCTTCATCTCGACTTGCTCGGCGCCGCGCCGCGCCGCCAGCAAGGCAGCCTCGTTGATGATGTTGGCCAGATCCGCACCCACCATGCCGGGCGTGCGAGCGGCCACGGTCTCCAGGTTCACATCCGGGGCCAGCTTGACCTTGCGGGCGTGCACGCGCAGGATTTCCACCCGGCCGCGCAAATCCGGCCGGTCCACCACTACGTGGCGGTCGAACCGTCCGGCCCGCAACAACGCCGGATCCAGCACTTCGGGCGTATTGGTCGCCGCCATGATGATCACGCCCTTGGACGGATCAAAACCGTCCATCTCCACCAGCAGTTGATTCAAGGTCTGCTCGCGTTCGCTGTGACTGAAAACCAGCCCGCCGGCCGCGCGCGAGCGGCCCAGCGCGTCCAGCTCGTCAATGAAGACGATGCAGGGCGCCTTTTGCTTGGCCTGCTCGAAAAGATCGCGCACGCGCGCCGCTCCCAACCCCACGAACATCTCCACAAACTCCGAACCCGAGATCGAAAAGAACGGCACCCCGGCCTCGCCCGCCACGGCGCGCGCCAGCAGCGTCTTGCCGGTCCCCGGCGGGCCGACCAACAGCACTCCCTTCGGTATCCGGCCGCCCAGTTTCTGATACTTGGCCGGCTGCTTGAGGAAGTCCACGATCTCCACCAGCTCGTTGCGCGCTTCGTCCACGCCCGCCACGTCGGCGAAGGTCACCTCTATCCGGCTGGATTCGTCGTAGATCTTGGCCCGGTTCTTGCCAAAGCTCAACGGCCCGGTGGTCTGCCCCATGCGCCACATGCCGTAGGCATAAATCAGGAACAGCACGCCGATGGGCAAGATCCAGGAAAGCAGGAACTCCACCCACCAGGAGCGGACCCGGATGCGCCCGGTGAGCTTCACCTTCTGGGCTTCCAGCTCACGCACCAGAGGCGTGTCGTCAATTCCCGGCAGGCGTGTGGCCACCAGTAAGGCCGGCCGCGGCTTGCCGGCTTCCGACTTCGGCAACCCGATGAGCTGCTCTTCGGTGATGTTGACTTCGGCAAGTCGCCCGGCTCTGACTTCCGCAACGAATTCGCTGTAGGAAACCGCCTTGGGCTGCGGCGCCGTAAGCATAACCTGGAAAAGGTAGAAAGCCAGGGCGGCTGCAACCAGATAGGCCAGTGAGAACCGCCATTGTCGCTTTTGATGCCTGTCCATGGCTGCTGTCCTCCGCGCGGGCCTCGGTCCCGCTGCTATCAGGATAACTTCCGCCGGCTTGCGCCGGCTGCAATGTTAGCCTGGAATTATGGCGGTCTTACTGGGCCTGGATGAGGCCGAAATCGCCGCACTGCTGGGGACGGTTCATCCCGCTTATCGCGCCCGCCAGATTTATCAGGCCGTCTACCGGCAGGGCGCAACCGATCTGGATCAGGTGAGCACTCTTCCGCAACAGATGCGGCGCGAGCTCGCCGCCGCGCACCGCATCGGTCTGCCGGAGCTCGTACGCCGCTACCAGTCGCGCGACGGTGCGTGCCGCTACCTGCTGGCCTTGCAAGACGGCCTCACTGTTGAGGCGGTTTTCATGCCTGAGCAGACGCGGCAGACGTTTTGCATTTCCACGCAGGTCGGCTGCCCCGTGGGTTGCCGTTTCTGCCTGACCGCCGCCCTGGGCCTGGAGCGCAACTTGACGGCCGGCGAAATCGTCGGCCAGGTTCTGCTGTTGGCGCGTCTGCACGGTATCCGGAGCGGGCGCGACCGGCTGAACGTGGTCATGATGGGGCAGGGCGAGCCGCTGTTGAATTTGGAAAACGTGCTCAAGGCCACGCGGTTGTTGGTGGATCCCCAAGGTTGCGGGCTGTCGCCCCGGCGCATCACGGTGTCCACTTTCGGCATCATCCCCAAGATCGCGGAACTGGCGCGCGCCGCGCTGCGCCCCAGGCTGGCCATCTCACTGCACGCCACGCGCGATGAGGATCGCCTGCGGCTGGCGCCCGCCGCCCGGGCTTACCCGCTCGAAGAATTGATCCAAGCCTGCCGCGCCTACCCGCTGCGTCCCTGGGAACGGCTTAGCTTCGAGTACGTGTTGCTTGGAGGCGTCAACGACTCCGACGCCGACGCGCGCCGCCTGGTCCGCCTGATCTCTCACCTGAAGGCAACCGTGAACTTGATCCCGCTGAACCCGGGGCCGGGAATCCCCTACCAACCGCCGGAGCCGCAGCGCGTGCTGGCTTTCCAACAAATCGTCCGTCGCGCGGCCCCCTGTTTCCTTCGCAAACCGCGCGGCCAGGACATCTTCGCCGCCTGCGGGCAATTGCGCCGCATGGCGCTGGAGGAGACTTCGCCCGCGCTGGGATGAGCGGCGATGCCCCTCAAGCTCGCGCATCCGGGCCTATGAGCTGGCGGTAAAGCTCCCGCTGGCGGGCCGCGATTGCGTCCCAATCGTAATCCCGCTCGGCCGTCGCCCGCGCTTGCCGGCCCAGAGCCTCGCGGCGCAAGGCGTCATTCAGCAGGCTGCGGATAGCTTCGGCGAACTGCTCGGGCGTGTCCGCCACCAGCAAGTCACGCCCGCTCTCCAGCTCCAGGCCGTGGATGCCCGCCCTGGTGGAGACAATCGCCTTGCCCATCGCCATGGCCTCCATGATCTTGATGTTGGTGCCCGCAGACGCCACCAGCGGCGCAATGACTACCGCGGCGCGCGCATACGCCGGCCGCGGATCGGCCACGAAATCTTCCACCTCGATGCCTGGCCGCTCCAGCGCGAGCTGGGCGTGCCCCCGGTAACGCTCCAGATACGCGCGGTGATTGGCCCCGGCGATGATGTGCAGAGTGGGGGCCAGATCCTCCAGGCGCGGCCACACTTCGCGCAAGAAGAATTCCATAGCCAGCAAGTTGGGCAGATGAGCAAAGGAACCGATGAACAGCAGGCGCTTCGGCTCCGGCTCCGCATCAGTCGGCCGGAAGCGCTCCAGGTCCACGCCGTTTGGCAGGCAGGCGAGTTGCCGGGCCCCGTGCACCGCGCGCCGGTCCTTCTCCGACATCACGACCACGCAGTCAACCCGCCGCCACGCCGCCGTCTCGTAGCGCAGCCACCGGCGATACTGGCGTTGCGCGTCCCAGTCCTCACAGCAGCCGGCGAGCTGGCGATGGAGATCGAACGTGATGTCGTGTTCGACCAGTACGGTTCGCGCGGCGCCGGCTTCATCGGCGTACTGCGCCATCTGCGTGAACTCAAGCTGCAACACGGCAGGGCGCCATTTCTTCAGAGTCTGGCGCAGCGCCGCCCGGAAGGCCGGCGAATCGTATTCTTCCACCATGTCCGGCCGGCGCGTCGGGGGCTTCAGGTGGCTCCCGCGGCGGCGCACCTGCACCACCTCGGAGCAAATCTCCAGTAGCTCCGGCGCGGGCGGCGCCGGCTCGTCAACGAAGCTCACCAGCACCTGATCGTACTCGGCCGCCGCGCGGCGCATCAAGTTGTATATGCGCACGGCGCCGCCGTGCGAGAGCGGAAACGGAAGATAAGGGCTGGCCACCGCCACCACTGCGCGCCCGCGCCCCGCGCGCCCGGGGAAGACCGCCACCTCGCCGCCGCCGAGCGCCAGGATCAATTCTTCAGAAAGCACCCCGCAGGGCGGTGGGCGTCGGATCCACAACGGCGCCCGCCAGGCGCTCGCCAGCGCCGCCAGAGCAGCTGCATCCCGGTAAACGGCGCGCAGGTTCAATCGCGTTATGGCCTCGCGCCAGAGTCGCCGAAACAGCTTCGCATCCCCGACGCTGCGCGCGAGGAACCGAAGATAGTTCGTCTCCAGGAAAGTTTCCAGTTCCCGTTCGGAATAGTAACGCGCGGTGGTGAGCCGGTGCCAATGCAGCACGCGCGCCGTGGCGGCAAGCACGGTTGGCCAGCCGCGCCGCCAGGCTCGGTAGCCAACGTCTAAGTCCTCGACGTAGGCCGGCCGGTAGATCTCATCGAAGCCGCCCAGACGGTGCAGCTTATCGGCCGAGTACATCGAGCAGCCGCCGCTGCCGTAGAGCACCCAACTCAGATCCTCGCCATCGAGCGGCGCCTCGCAGCGAATCGGGAAGTCCTCCGGCCGCCGCCGCCCGGCAGGCGTCATAACCGCCTTGCCGGTCTCCTGTCGCCGCCGCCCTTCCGGAAACAGGATTTGGGCCGTGGCGCAAAACATATCGGGCGCCTGATCGAACGCACCCCACAGGGCGCGGAAAAAGCCGGGCGCCGGCTCCATGTCGTTGTTCAGCAAGCAAACGTGCGAGAAACGTGCCCGCGCCAGGCCGCGATTCACCGCCGCAGCGAAACTCAAGGGCGCGGGGCTTTCCAGCACCACAACGCCGGCGTAGTGGCGGCGCAGAAAGTCCGCCGTACCGTCCTCGGAACCGTTATCTACTACGATCACCTCCGACGCCATCCCGTCCAGTTGCCGGAAGACTTCTGGCAGCAGTTTCTCCAGCAAGTGCTTGCCGTTTCGTGAAGGAATCACCAGGGAGATGCCCTCCGGCAATCGGCCGCCGCCGGCCGGATCAGGCCGCGCCGGCAGTGTGAGCTTAAGCAACGCGGTTGCGGCGCCGGCCAGACGCGCCGCCAGGACATAGAACGGACGCCGCCATTCGCCCGGCCGCGCCAGCCGCCAGAAGAACGTATACAGGCGCCCGCCCGGGCGGGTCTCGAAGACCACCAGATTGCGGAGCCGCCAGAGCAGGTGCCGAGCCATCAGCGGCACGCAGCGCGGCCGCAGCATCCAGTGATCCAGATTCTCGTTATAGGCGATGAAGCCGGCAGGCGCCAGCAGCAGGGCGATGAGCCGCAACCTGCGGTAGGGCAGATTCGGCGTCAGCATCACCGCCGCCAACCGGATTCGCCTGCCGCGGAACGCCGCCCGGCACCGGCGGTAGTTCTCCCAGAAGCCCCGCAAAGGGTGATACGGCACCCACCGGCCTTCGGGCCAAGGAAACTCCGAAACTACTGCCAAAGGCAGCTCCGGGTAGAGCGCCCTGAGCCGCTCCACCATGGCTTGATTCAGAGTTTCGGTGCCGGTGGCGAAGGCGACTTTGATCGCCGGCTTCAAATCAGATCCTGCCAGACTGACTGAAACCGCCCGGCCCGGTGCGCTCGCCACATCTCCAGCGCTTGCGCGGCAAATGCTGTGGAATAGGGATTGATGAAGGGCAGCCACTCCGAACCGCGGCGTCCGAAGCGAAAGCCGCCATAATAGCGCGGATCAGGCTCCAACGCCTGAAATTCCAAAATGCGGGCCGCCTGGCGCTCGGCCTCTTCCGGATGGAGGGGGACAATCCCCTGCGCGTCTAAAAAGACTCGCACTCGTAACAGTTGCGCGCGAACGTCGCAACGCTCAAACTGCGGCGCCACTGCCTCCAACATCCCGTAAGCCCGCACTATGCCCTCCTTGGCCGCCTGGCGGCACTCCGGCTGATCAAGCGCGGCTAGCAACCCTTCCAAGAAGTAGCAGTAGGCGTGCAAGCGGTCCATGACAGCCGGCTCAGGGCGCTCGCCGAGGAACTCGCGGTGCGTGGCCAGCGCAAACTCCAATGCGCGCCGGTAGTACTGCCGGAAGGCCCCTCCGGCAAAGGCTTGATCCAGCTCCAGCCAGGCCAGAGCCGCCTTCAAATGGTAGCAACCAGGACTGCGCGACCATCGCCCGTCGGAAGGCGCCGGCAGCCTTTCGGGCAGCCGCAACGCGGGGTGGAAACCCACCTCGGAACGGAATTCTCGCGCCATTGCGGCGCCCACCCGTTGTGCGGCGCTCAGAAATTGCGGCTCCCCGGTGAGCTTCCACAGAGCCAGCAGGCCGCGGACTACGATAGCATTGTCGAAAAAGTAGGCTAGCGGCTCGGCGCAGTCCCCGTCCAACGCGCATTCGAAAGGGAACAACCCGCTGCTGGCATCCCAAGCCCGAGAAATCAAGAAATGGCCGGCTCGGAGCCCCGCTTCGCGCAGCCGCTCATCACCGCTGAGCCTGTACAGCCAGACCAGCGTGCTAGCCGCGTAGCCCGTGATCTCCGTCGAGATGCGGTAGTTCCTGGCCGGTTCGCACTGATAGTAGCGCGCCACCCCGCCTGAAGGCTCCTGGATCCCGGATTCCACAAACCAGTGCGCGGCAAGCTCGAGCGCGCGCAGGCACTCAGCGTCCAGAGACAAAGCAGCTCCCTACAGTGGATCGAAAAACCAGAATTATAGCACCGGGCGCGTGAGCTCAAGTCCCGCCGTCCGTGCGGGCCCTGTTCAGCCGGCGGCGCACGCAACCATTCCGAGCGGCCGCACCCACATGCGGTCCACCTCGGCGGCCACCGACCGTTGCAGCAGGTTAACGCTCACTACCACCCGCCAACCCCGCTTTTCCTCGACCAAAATGCCCTCCAGGCCCCGCAGGGGTCCCCGCTCCAAGCGCACCCGCTGTCCAACTCTGAGAAAGGGCCAGGGCTCCAGTGGGAGCCCGGAGCCGACCATCTCTTGCAAGGCTGCGATCTCCGTTTCCGGTATCGGGGTCGGAAACTTCCCGAAACTGACGATCGAGCGAACGCCCGGCGTCCTCAAGATCGTCACTCGGCCCGTCAGCCTAAATCGAGCAAAAACGTACCCCGCAAATAGCGGTAAATCCACTTCCTTTATGCGGTCAGACCAGCTCCTCCGGCTTCGATAAAGCGGCAAGAACGTCTCCACCCCCAGCGTTTTCAGGCCCTTAGCCACAGCCTTTTCATGCCGCGGCCGGGTGGTGACAGCGAACCAGCTCGGTCCGGCGACCAGCCGGTGCGCCTCGTAACCTCCGTCAAGACTGAACGGCGCCTGCTCGTGAGCAGTGAGCGCAAGCTCCATCTTGCCAGACCCGAGTTACCAGGCAACTCTCGAATGATCAGTGACTTAAAAGGCCGTGTTTTGCTGAGGTTAGCGCACCTGTGGCGACGGATCGGCTCAGGACAGCCTCCGCCCGCTTGAGATCCGACTGAGGCCTCGATCACTGCCGCCAGGCGCGTAATAGCCGCGATTGCGCAGCTTAGGGCCCGCGCTCCCAGCCAAAAATTCAGGCTGACGAGCCGGCAAAATGCGGCAGAATTCCCGCCTATCGAAGGGCTTTTGGCCAGACCGAACCTCATCTGTCCCGCACCGTTACGGCACAGCCGCCTCCCGAAACGGGCCTGTTCTGCGCCATTTCTTGAGTATTGCCGAAGCCTTGCCTGGCTTCGACCTTCGATAATCGGCGGCCTCGCCGTCAAGTATAAGCCGGTTTTTTCCGTAATACAATAGCACGAATTGGGTCATCGAAAATGTCACCGAAGGCGGGATCGTTGGGTCAGGAAAAAAGTAACCGTAGCGGACGCTCGCCTGCCCTTTTCGCCGAGCAGAATTTTGGGCGGCGCGGCCACCCGTCAAGG
>Ga0272448_1001899_pt1 | contig 27344 bp, 19 predicted proteins | sample YNPCB0191_FD_202220 | JGI IMG/M metagenome (GOLD analysis project Ga0272448, IMG submission 202220) | Hot spring sediment microbial communities from Yellowstone National Park, WY, United States - YNP-CB-019-1 | ecosystem: Environmental > Aquatic > Thermal springs > Hot (42-90C) > Sediment... | reverse complement strand
AAAGCGACGATGAGGAGCATCATAAAGCGAAACAGCGCTCATCATTACCCTTTCCCTGCAAGTGACAGACATTCCCCTGACAGCGCAACTCCGCCTCTCTTCCCACTCGCCATCGCCCACGGCTCTGCGCCTGACATTTTTGATTCCATCTGGGAATGAATTGTATCTTAAAAATGCACAGGCTGGCGGCATACGACTTGCCGGTGTGTGCACTCAAAAGTTATTGCACGCAATACGAAAACCCTATGATTTTGCAAGTTTTTGACATTCATGGCTCTGTGGCGATGATGTCATGGCGAGCCGCCACAGGCGGCGAAGCAATCTCACCTTTCTCAGGCTACATGGAGCGCCTGGGGATTGCTTCGTCGCAAAGAACGCTCCTCGCCATGACATCCACAACCGCTGTGATGCAGAGCGGAACAGTTACCTTTCTACTTGTGTCTTCGAGTCTTTGTGGTGAAAAAAGAATAAACCACCACGGCACAAAGCCACAAAGTTTTTCCTCGCTCCTCCTTCGCCGACGGCGACGGCCCACTCCCCTGACGGGCTGGAAAGCCCGTCCTACGAAAGCCCGTGCTACGAAAGCCCGTGCTACGGGCGTCCGCGCTGCATTCGTTGATTCGTTCCCCCATTCGTGGACGGCCTTCCCTGACAGGCTGGAAAGCCCGTCCTACGAAAGCCCGTGCTACGAAAGCCCGCGCTACGGGCATCCGCGTCACATTCGTTTATTCGTTCCCCATTCGTGGACGGCCTGCCCTGACGGGCTGGAAAGCCCATCCTACGAAAGCCCGTCCTACGAAAGCCCGCGCTACGGGCGTCCGCGCCGCATTCGTTTATTCGTTTTCCCATTCGTGGACAGTCTACTCCCCAACGGGCTGGAAAGCCCGTACTACTGCGGTCTGCGCTTTACATTCGTTTATTCGTTTCCCATTCGTGGACGGTCCGCTCCTGACAGGCTGGAAAGCCCTTGCTACGAACGTCTGCGGTCCGCCGTCCAATAGAAAGCCCGATTCTCAGTCGATGACTGCCCGACTTCCCCTGAAAATTTGAGCCATGCATCATCATTCGTCCTGGCTTTGCGGATTACAGGATAAGAGGTATCATTAAAACACTTCCAAACCATACCTTTTGCCCATGAATCAGGATACCTCTTTCCTCCAGACCGTGCGCCAGTGCCTGCAGCGCGAACAGATTCCCCCAGAAGAACAGGAATGGCTGCTTTCGCTCTGTACCTTTTATGCCGAGAGCATCCCGCCACAGGAGAACGCCATTACGGCCTTCGCGCGCGCTCTGCTCGACCGACGTCAGTTGCTCAGCATCATTCGCCGCCAGGCGGCGGAAATCGAAGCCCTGCGACGCATCAGCCTGAACCTGACGGCACAACTGGAATTGCCCTCCCTGCTGCAAACAGTCGCCAGTGAAGCCATGCGCCTGGTAAAAGACGCGCGTGATGTACACATTTACCTGTATGAACAGGGCCGGCTTACCTTCGGCGCCACCCTCGATCGCCAGGGCAACCGAAACGCTTATCCTCTTGAGCCCCGTCCCCAGGGATTGTCCTATCAGGTCATCCAAAACAAAGAGAGCATGGTGATTGAGGATATGCGCCATCATCCTCTCTTTGCGAACACCTACAAGGAATCGGACGGCTCTATCATCGGCATCCCGCTCCTGGCAGGCGCACAGGTTGTTGGTGTGATGAATCTGGCACGCCCCAAAGTGGGAGGATTCTCGCCAGCCGAAATTGCCCTGTTGCGCCTTCTGGCCGATCTGGCCGCCGTGGCCATTTCCAATGCCCGTCTCCACGAAGCCGTCAGCAAACAGGCCTACACCGATATCCTGACCGGCTTGCCCAATCGCCGCGCCCTGGACGAACGGCTGGAAGAAGAGGTCAAGCGCGCCAGCCGCAATGGACAACCGCTTTCCGTAGCCATGATGGACCTGGATGGCTTCAAACTCATCAATGACACGTTCGGCCACGCTGTCGGCGATGCAGTATTGCAACAAGCCTTTGGTAGCCTGAAACCGTTTGTCCGCGCCAGCGACTTTCTGGCGCGCTACGGCGGTGACGAGTTGACGTTAATTCTTCCGGACACCACGCTCGAACAGGCGCGCGTTGTCGTCTCGAAATTGCAACGCCGGCTGCGTTCCCTGACCATTCCCCTCCCCGATGGTAGTCAGGCCTCCTTGAGCCTGACCGGCGGCATTGCCGTCATGCCCAATCATGCCCGCACCGCCCCCGATTTACTGCGCGCCGCCGATGAGGCCCTCTACCGTGCCAAACGTCACCAACGCGGCACCTTCCTGACCGCCAAGCCAGGCACAGGCCAGTTACCCACCCTGTGATATGCCTGATTTACTGCAATCCCTGCAAGGCCGCGATCTTGGTCATCTCCGTATCGTCGCGGAACTGTGCGGTATCGAGTTAACCGCCTCGGAAACCGAAACTGCCCGCCAGGAACTGGCCACTGCCCTGCTTCAGCCAGAGACTCTGGCCGAGGTACTTGATGCCTTGCCCCATACGGCTCATAACGCCCTGGCGACTCTGTTGGAATACGACGGGAAAATCCCCTGGGCTGTGTTTGCGCGCCGCTTTGGCGAGATTCGCACCGTCGGCGCCGCGCGCCGCGACCGCGAGAAAATTTACCTTTCCCCAATCTCTCCGGCAGAAATCCTTTTTTACCGCGCCCTGCTCGCGCGCGCCTTCTTTGATACCCCGGATGGCGCGCAGGAATTCGCCTACCTGCCCACCGATCTCGCCGCACGCATTCGGGAGCACAACCTGCTCGCTTCCTCTTCCCCCTCCGCCGCAGCGTCAATTGCGCCAGCGGGGCAGGCGGCAACGCCAGAAGAACGCGCCTGTCCCTTGCCACCCTTCGACTATTTGCTCGCTGACGCCACCACCCTGTTGGCCGCTCTGCGTATGGGACGCCCCACGCCGACGCTGGCAACGCCGCCACCCGTCGTGCTGGCTTTCCTGCGCGCGGCGCGGCTCGTGGATGATGACACATTGCAGCCCGAAGCCGTGCGCGCCTTCCTGAAAACCCCGCCCGACCAGGCCTTAAACACCCTGCGTCAGGCCTGGGAACACAGCGCCAGTTTCAACGAACTGCGCCTGATGCCCAACCTGATCTGCGAGGGCGAATGGCAAAACGATCCCCGGCGAACCCGCCGCCTGATTCTGGACTGGCTGGAACATATCCCCAGGGGACAGTGGTGGAGCCTGCGCTCCTTCTTGCAGGCAATCAAGGAACGCAACCCCGACTTCCAGCGGCCAGCCGGTGACTACGATTCCTGGTTCATCCGCCGCGCCGCCGACGGCACCTACCTGCGCGGCTTCGCCCACTGGGACGAGGTGGATGGAGCGTTGATCGCCTACCTGATTACCGGCCCACTCTTCTGGCTGAGAAAAGTAGAACTGGCCGCCCCGGCGAAAGACGCCGCCCCCACCGCCTTCCGCCTGCTGACGGACGAAGCAGTTCCACTTCCCAACGAGGAGGCCCGGCTGCACGTCTCCTCGCAGGGACGAATCAGCGTTCCACGCCTGGCGCCGCGCGCCGTGCGTTACCAGATTGCGCGCTTTTGCGAATGGCAGGAGGCCAGCCACGATACGTACCACTATCAGGTCACGGCGGCGTCGCTGCAACAGGCGCGCGCTCAGGGATTGAAAGTTAACCACCTGCTCACCCTGCTTGCCAGACACGCGGCTGCCGAGTTGCCGCCGGCTTTCGTGAAAGCCGTCCAACGCTGGGAGCGCCAGGGGTGCGAAGCGCGCCTGGAACGCCTGACCGTGCTGCGCGTCAGCCGGCCAGAAATCCTGGAAGCCTTGCGCCACTCCAAAGCCAGGCGTTTCCTGGCCGAGCCGCTGGGGCCAACCAGCGTCGTTGTCAAAAACGGCGCTTCGCTCATCCTGCGCCAGGCCCTCGCTGAACTCGGCTGGCTGGTGGAAAGCGCCGACGACATCTCCGAAGAGGAAAACCCAGGTTTCTGACCTATCTCTAACATTCTTTTGCTATAATCGAACCACTGCACAAAGCAGTGCAGTGGAAAGGACATTCTCCTATGATGCGATTCGACCGTTTTACCGAGCGAGCCCAGGAAGCCGCCCAACGGGCTGCCGAGATTATCCAGCGCTATGGCCATAACCAGATTGACACCGAGCATATCCTGATGGCGCTGATCGAACAACCCGGCGGCGTCATCCCTCAGATACTCCAGATGCTGGACATCAACAGCGCCGCCCTGCTCGACCGTCTCGACCAGACCCTGCGCATGAGTCCCAAGGCCAGCATTTTCGGCGGCGGAGCCGGTCAAATCTTCATTACGCCGCGCGTCAAACGCATTATTGACATTGCCAACGAAGAGGCCAATCGTCTGCGAGACGAATACATCTCCACCGAGCACATCTTCCTGGCTATCTTGAGCGAGCGCAACACCCCGGCGGCGCGCATCCTTGAATCGGCGGGGCTGACGCGTGAACGCGTCCTGGATGCCATTCTGCAAACGCGCGGCGGTCAACGCGTCACCGACCCGCAGGCCGAGACGCGCTACCGCACCCTGGAAAAATACTCCCGCGACCTGACTCAACTGGCGCGCGAAGGTAAACTGGACCCTGTCATCGGACGGGATACGGAAATCCTGCGCCTGATCCAGATTCTCTCGCGCCGTACCAAGAACAACCCCGTGCTCATCGGTGAGGCCGGCGTGGGCAAAACCGCCATTGTCGAAGGCCTGGCGCAGAAGATCGCCAATAACGACGTGCCGGAAATCCTGGCCGGCAAGCGCGTCGTCGCCCTTGACCTGGGAGCGATGATTGCCGGCAGCCGCTTCCGCGGCGAGTTCGAGGAACGGCTGAAATCGGCCATTGAAGAAGTCCAGCGCTCGAACGGCGAGATTATTCTGATGATTGACGAACTGCATACCGTCATCGGCGCTGGCGCCGCGCAGGGCGCTATGGACGCTTCCAACATGCTCAAGCCGGCTCTGGCGCGCGGGGAACTGCAATGCATTGGCGCGACCACGCTGGACGAGTACCACAAATACATTGAAAAGGACGCCGCCCTCGAACGCCGCTTTGCCCCTATCTACGTCGAAGAACCCAGCGTCGAGGATACGATCAAAATGCTCCAGGGGCTGCGCGATCGCTACGAAGCGCACCACAAAGTCCGCTTTTCCGACGAAGCCCTGGTGGCGGCGGCGCGCCTGGCCGATCGCTATGTCACCGACCGTCACCTGCCCGATAAAGCCATTGACCTGATGGACGAGGCCGCCGCCAAACTGCGCGTTGCCCTCTATTCACTGCCGCCCGACCTGAAAGCCTTAAAAGCCGAGATCGAACGCCTGCAAGCCGAAGAAGACGCGGCCTCCAACGCGCGCGACTACCAGCGCGCCGCGGAAATCAAGGTCAACCGACTGCGCCTCGAAGAAGAATTCAAAGAGAAACGCGATAAATGGGAAGCCGAACACCATCTGGATGAGGTGGTAGATGTAAACGACATCGCCGAAGTCGTCCACCAGTGGACCGGCATCCCCGTCTCCCAGATCATGGAAACCGAGGCCGAGAAACTCCTGCACATGGAAGAGCGTTTGCACGAACGCATCATCGGCCAGGACGAAGCCATCCGGGTCATCGCCGATGCCATTCGGCGCGCCCGTTCCGGGCTGAAAGACCCTTCGCGCCCGATTGGCTCGTTCATCTTCATCGGCCCCTCCGGCGTTGGCAAAACGGAACTGGCCAAGGCGCTGGCCTGGTTCCTGTTTGATGATGAGGACGCTCTGGTGCGGATTGACATGTCGGAGTACCACGAACAGCACACCGTGTCGCGCCTGTTCGGCGCCCCTCCCGGCTACGTGGGGTACGAGGAGGGCGGTCAACTAACCGAGGCGGTTCGTCGCCGACCCTATCGCGTCCTGCTCTTCGATGAAATCGAAAAGGCCCACCCCGATGTCTGGAACGCTCTCCTGCAAATTCTGGACGATGGGCGTATGACCGATGGTCAGGGCAATGTGGTGGACTTTCGCAATACGGTGCTCATCATGACCTCCAACCTGGGGACCGAATTCGTGCGCAAGAGCGGGTCGCTGGGTTTCATCCCTCGCGCCGAAGATAACGAGGAGCGCGAAGCGCACGCGAAAATCGAAAAAGCGCTCAAGAGCACCTTCCGCCCCGAATTCCTCAACCGCATTGACGAAATTGTCATCTTCTCGCCACTTACGCTGGAGCAAATGGAGCAAATCGTTGATTTGCAAATGAAAGAAATTCGCGAGCGACTGAGCGACTTTGGCGTGCAGGTGGAGTTGACCGAGCAAGCGCGCCAGTGGCTGGCCAAAACCGGTTACGATCCTGATTTTGGCGCCCGACCGTTGCGCCGCGCCCTGCAAAAATATCTCGAAAGTCCCCTCTCCATGGAACTGCTGAGCGGCAAAATCCATCAGGGCAGTCATGTGCTGGTAGATGTCAATGCCGGGGAAAGCGGACTGGAATTCAAGCCTCAGGCAGCGAAAAAAGCCGCCACGGTCACCGCGTGACTCTCATCGGAGCACACGGCATGCCTTTCCTGACCAGGATTCCCAATCATTTTGACCTGCCACGCCGCATTCAGCGCCTGGGCGAACTGGCCTACAACCTGTGGTGGACGTGGAACCCGCCAGCGCAACGTCTCTTCCGCCGCATTGACAACGCCCTTTGGGAGCAACTCAACCACAACCCCCTGCGCTTCCTGCGGCAGGTTGGACGCGCGGAAATCAATGCCGCCGTCCAGAACGCCTACTATCTGGAACTCTACGAGCGCGTCTTTGCCGCCTTCGACCAGTACCTGAGCGGTCAGGATACCTGGTATGCCCGTCACTGTCCAGACGCCAGCCAGCAAACCATTGCTTACTTCTCGATGGAATTTGGCCTGCACGAAACCCTGCCAATCTACTCCGGCGGGCTTGGCGTCCTGGCTGGCGATCACCTCAAAGAGGCCTCCGATGCCGGGCTGCCGCTGGTCGGCATTGGATTGCTCTACGGAGAAGGTTATTTCACCCAGCGTATTTCCGAAAGCGGCTGGCAAGAGGCCATCAACAATCCGCTGAATTTTGAGGAACTGCCCCTGCTGCGGGTGGAAGACCAGCATGGTCAGCCTTTGCACGTCTCCATTGACTTTCCAGGTCGGGTGATATGGGCGCAGATTTGGGAACTGCGCGTTGGGCGCGTTCCTCTCTACCTGTTGGACACCAATATAGCCGTCAACGCCGCTCCCGATCGTTCGTTGACGGCGCGCCTGTACTGGAGCGATCCCGACCTGCGGATTGCACAAGAAATACTGCTGGGCATTGGCGGTGTACGCGCGCTGCGTTTGCTGGGTTTCGCGCCAACCGTCTGGCACATGAACGAGGGGCACGCGGCGTTCCTGACACTGGAACGGGCGCGTGAACTGGTCGCGGCTGGCCAATCGCTGGAGCAGGCTCTGGCCGTCACGCGCCAGAACAACGTCTTCACCACCCACACCCCCGTACCGGCCGGCAACGATGAGTTCCCGCTGGACCTGATCGAAAAGTATCTCTCTCCCCTCTGGAATGCCCTCCACCTGACCAAAGATCAGTTCATTGACCTGGCCCGTCAGCGTCACGATGATCGTGAGACGTTCAGCATGCCCACGCTGGCCCTGCGTCTCTCGGCCGGGCGCAATGCTGTTTCAGAGTTACATGGTCGCGTGGCGCGGCGGATGTGGCGGCACCTCTGGCCCGAAGTTCAAGATGAGGAGGAGATACCCATTACCTTCATTACCAATGGCGTACACGCGGCCAGCTGGCTGGCGCGGCGTATGCGCATGTTGTTCGAAAGATATCTGGGCGAAGACTGGCTGGAAAACGTGGATAACCCGCTCCTCTGGGAAAAGGTGCAACAGATACCCGACCGTGAACTCTGGGCCGTGCGCCAGCACCTCAAACGCAAACTGGTCTTCTACGTTCAAGAGCGCGCCCGCCAACGCTGGATGCAATGCACGCTCCATCCGGTACAGGTCGTCGCTGCCGGAGCGCTTCTTGACCCCTACGTGCTTACCATCGGTTTCGCGCGCCGCTTCGCCACCTACAAGCGCGCCAGCCTGATCCTGAGCGATATGGAACGCCTGCTGCGGATTCTCAATCAGCCCAACCGGCCGGTGCAAATCATCTTTGCCGGCAAAGCACACCCGGCCGATGAACCCGGCAAATTGCTCCTCCAACAGGTCTATCAGACCGTCAAGAAAGCCGAAAACGGTGGCCGGCTGGTCTTCCTGGAAGACTACGACATCAATCTGGCGCATTACCTTGTCCAGGGAGTGGACGTCTGGCTGAACACGCCCTTGCGGCCCAACGAGGCTTCAGGCACTTCGGGCATGAAAGCCGCCTTGAATGGCGTGCTCAACTTCTCCGTATTGGACGGCTGGTGGCGCGAGGCCTACAATGGTCAAAACGGCTGGGCGATCGGCGAAGATAGCGATCCCCAGGGCGGCGATGCCGATCGCGCCGACGCGAACAGCCTCTACGACACGCTCGAAAACGAAATCATCCCTCTATATTACGGTGATCGCAACGGCGAGGATATACCCGCAGGCTGGGTGGGACGCATCAAAGAATCGCTGCGCAGCATCGCCCCGCACTTCAACACCCGCCGCATGATCAAAGAATATATCGAGCAACTCTATCTGCCAGCCTGCCACAATGAAGGGGAAAAAGCGGCATAAATCCCGCCATTCTGTACCCTGCCCTCATCATTCTGCCTTCTGCTTCCTTACGCTTCCAGCATCCCGCGCTCATGGCCCACAATAGCCCGATGCCCACTCGTGGGTACTTCACACATGGCAGAAATGGTCCTACCCCGCCGCGCCGTCCGTGATGAATTCCTGCGCGCCTACCCTAACGCCTCCCTGACCGTCATCCACCGCGACAACTTCACCGAATTCCTGTCCCGACCTTTCCTGTGGAGGCCCCCATGTCCCGCCACGCTCGGCATTCTGTCCTCCTCACCTGCCCTCCACAAACCGCCCGTTACGGTAAACCACCTCGCCGTCGGCGCGAATTTCGGAATCCTGCTCGAGGCCACAAATCATATCCCAGTGAATGACGCTTCTGTTCTGCGAGCCGGTTTCCGGGTAACCGGCGCCCAGGGCCAGGTGAAAAGTGCCGCCAATTTTCTCATCGAAAAGGATGTTGTGGGAGAAACGACGGATCGCGGCGTTCGTGCCGATGGCGAACTCGCCGGCATAGCGCGCTCCCGCGTCGGCCTCCAGCATCGCCAGCAGAAAGTCCTGATTCTTGCGCGCGCTGGCTTTGACCACGCGGCCGCGCTCGAAGGTCAGTTCGACCCCTTCCACCATCGTCCCGCTGTAAATGGCCGGATACGTAAAGCGCACCCAGCCTTGCAGGGAATCTTCCACCGGACCGGTGAAGATTTCGCCATCCGGCATGTTGTGCTCGCCACAGCCGTTGACAAAGGTACGGCCTTTCACCGAAAGCCGCAGGTCAACGTTGGGCCCACGCACGATAATCTCATCGTGTCCTTCCAGGCAAGCGATATAACGTTGCTGCGCCGCCTCCACGCTGCGCCAGCGGGCCACCGGGTCAGCCTCATCAGCATAACAGGCACGATAGACAAAGTCCTCAAACTCCGCCAGACTCATCTCCGCTTCCATGGCGTAGCCCTCGGTCGGGAAAAGCGTGCTCACCCACTTGAACGTACCCGCCGCGCTGCGCCGCATTTGCAGTTCCAGCAAGGGGGCCAGGGCTTTTTGGCGGCGCTGTTTGCGCCCGGCCTCGACGTTGGTCAGGGCACGTGGATTGGTGGCCGAGGCAATGCGAATCCGGCTCTCGAACTGCTCGTAGGCCAGTTGATGGAAAAGCGGCACGTGGTCCAGATGCCCGTCCTGTCCATGACGAAAGAGCAGTTCCTCCTGGTCCGGCAAAGCGATCAGCGGATACGGATGACCGCCGCGTTCCAGAATGAGCGCATACAGCAGCCGCACCAGTGGCGCGGCCGCGCTGGTCGCATCAATGAGCACCCGCTCCCCCGCCTGCACCCGCAGCGAATAATCTACCAGAACGCGCGCCAGATTTTCAAGCCGGGATTCATTCATAGCCTGTCTCCTGATTCTCCTGCCAGTTGCTGTAACTTCATGTGTATCTCCCGCCATTGGATGCGCGAGATGCCCAGTTTCTGACGGATTTTCTCCGCCTCGATACGGTTGAGATAATCCTGCAAAGCGCAGGACCAGCGACACATATCGAAAGAAAGGTGCTTGTCCAAACCGGCAGCCTGCCCCACCTCTTCCAGTAAATACTCCAGCCGACGCGGCGACCAGGGGAAAAGGCGATCCACCGGGTTGTATTGCGCACAATATTCCTGATACGCCGGCACCCATTCCTCCGGCAAAGGCAGTTTGCGCTCCTTGTAGCGATTGGCCGGGCTGGCATAACGAATGAATACCATCGGGCCGCCCGGCGCCGCCAGATCAATGTGATTGAGATGTATCCCCAGGCACTCCGACTTCTTGATGCCGGTCGCCAGTAAAAGTGCAATCAGCGTATAGGGACGGGCATCCGGCTTCTCTTTCCGCCGATACCGGTCCGCCGTTAACAGGACAGCCTCCATCTCGGCCTCGGTCAGCACGACCGGCAGCGGACTGAGTACCGAACGCTGCACGACTTTCTCGGCAGGGTCCAGCAGCAGAACGCCGTTCCTTTGTAACCAGCGGAAAAACGACTTGAGCGTGGTAATGCGCCGCGCCAGACTCTTGGGCGAGCACGGCGTTCCACGCTCACCTTCCAGCCATTTCAGGAACGCCTGAAGATCGCCGGTGGTGATCGCCCCAATCGCCCGGTTATCCGGCAAATACTCCAGCAGCAACCCCATATCCGAGCGAAAAGCGCGCACGGTGTAGGGCGAACGCCCCTGGTCATTCAGATAAATTTCCCAGGCCTCCAGCGCCTCCGACAAAGGGGTCTGAGCCGTCAAATGAGCCGTAGTCATAGGCACCTACTGCGTATAGTTTAGCACAGAGAGGCAGGGAATGTCAAACGCACATCCGCCGGAAATGGCGTAAAATAGAGACAACTATTCCGCTCTGCATCAACGCTGTTGTGTATGTCATGGCGAGGAGCGTTCTTTGCGACGAAGCAATCTCCAGGCGAGTCAATGTAGCCCGATAAATGGGAGATTGCTGCGCCGAAAAATGGCTCGCCATGACATGGCTGAGTAGGTACAAATAGAGAACAAGTCATCCGCGCCGCCTGCCCGGTGAGCCATGATCTGCATCCTGATTCGCCCACACCTGAACCTGCCGCCTCTCCAGGCGCTCTTAAAAAACGCCGCCCAGGCCACCCTGCGCCTCCATCGCGCCGAGCGCAATGACCTGACCATCGTGATCAGCGACGACGAAGAGGTGCAGACCCTGAACCGCGACTTTCGCGGCGTGGACGCCCCGACCGACGTCCTGGCCTTCCCGGCCGACGAACGCGACCCTCGCCGTGGTCGCCGCTATCTGGGCGACATCATTCTCTCCTGGCCACGCCTCGCGCAGCAGGCCGCTGAATACGGCCACTCTCCCTCCGACGAAGCGCAATTGCTGGTCGTTCACGCAGTGCTGCACCTGCTGGGTTACGATCATGATAACGCAGAGGCCAAAGCGCGCATGTGGGAGGCTCAAGACGCCGTGCTCGACCAGATCGGACTCGGGCAACAAAAAACCACCCTGCGCCCCTGACCACCGCGCCCCTTCCCTACCCCGTCTCCCGCCCGTCCTCTCACGCTCCGGCCTCGCTTCCACTTACACCACGACCATGCCGCTTCCCTCCCGCTCCCTCCCCGACCTCTCCTGGCCCGACCAGCCTGACGCACGCGCCGAACGGCTGCAGCAAGCCCTGTCCCCCGCTGCCTGGCAATGGCTCCAGCGGGTGATCGCCGAGGCCGAGGCGCACCGACTGCCGCTTTACCTCGTCGGCGGCTTCGTGCGCGATCTGTTGCTGGGACGTCCTACCCACGATTTTGACCTCGTCGTGGAGGGCGATGCCATTGCTCTGGCGCGCGCCCTGGCCGCACGTTACGGGGGCCGGGTCACAGCCCATCATCGCTTTGGCACTGCCCAATGGCATCTGGATAACCCCACGCCGCCAATGCCGGAGCTGACGCATCTGGACTTCGTCTCCGCTCGCTCCGAAACGTACGCCCGACCGGGCGCCCTGCCCACCGTGACCGCAGGCACGATCGCCGACGACCTGCGGCGGCGAGATTTCACCATCAACGCCCTGGCCATCCGTCTGAACCGCGCCTACTTCGGCGAACTACGCGATGACTTCGGCGGCCTGAACGACTTGCAACAGGGTCAGGTGCGAGCCTTGCACCCCGCCTCCTACACCGATGACCCCACCCGTATCCTGCGCGCTGTCCGCTACGAGCAGCGTTACGCGTTCCGGATCGCCGCGCCCGATTTGCGCCACATTGCCCTGGCCAAAACCGGTTTGCGCGCCCTCTCTGGCGAGCGTCTGCGCCACGAACTGGACCTGATTCTTGAAGAAGAACATGCACCCGACATGCTGGCCCGGCTGGAAGCCCTGGGCATCCTGACCGAAATCCACCACGCCCTGCTCTGGGACAAGGCGCTGCGTCCGGCTTTTGTCTGTCTTCAGGAAAACGCCGCTGCTGCCGGGGCCGATATTCCCGATTTGCGCGGTCTGCCGCGTCGACGCGCGCTGGGCTATCTGCTCTGGCTGGGCCGACAGACAGAGGACGCGCTGCGTTCGCTGGCTTCTCGCCTGGACTTTCCTGCCTCGTTGCGTGAAGCGCTGCTGGCGCTCACCGCTCTCTGGCGCGACCTTCCCGCGCTGGCGCCGGCCCGCCCCAGTCTTCTGACGGCGCGTTTCGACCTGGTGCCGCCTCTGGCGCTCTACGCGCTCGCCCTGCAATTGCGCTCCCTGCCTGCATCCTCTTCAACATCACCATTGCTCGCCGCCGCCATCGAACGTTACCTGACCCTCTGGCGGCATATCAAGCCGCGCACGACCGGTTCTACCCTGAAGGGGTTGGGCATCCCACCTGGACCTGTGTATCAGGCCATTCTGTGGCGTTTGCGCGCCGCCTGGCTGGACGGTGAAATCAGCCGTCCGGCGGAGGAGAAAGCGCTGTTACGGGCCCTGCTCCGCGCATCCCAACGCTCTGGAGAAAGTACCGATGAACCTGCAACCTTACCTTGATTTTGCCACCGATCTGGCTTACCGCGCCGGGCGCATCACGCTTGGTTATTACCAGACCGGCCTGCGAGCCGACTTCAAAGCCGATGACACGCCGGTCACCGCCGCCGACCGCGCGACCGAAGAATTCATCCGGCGTGAAATCGAGCAACACTACCCTCGCCATGCCATCCTGGGCGAAGAATTCGGCGCCGCGCACGAGGGCGAAACCACTTTTCGCTGGCTGATTGACCCGATTGACGGCACGAAAGCGTTCCTGCGCGGGGTGCCCCTCTACGCCGTCCTGATTGGACTGGAAATCGAGGGGGAGGCGCGCGTCGGCGTCGCCTGTTTTCCGGCGCTGGATGAGATGCTCTGCGCGGCCGACGGGCTGGGCTGCTGGTGGAACGGACGGCGCGCCCGCGTTTCTGAGATCGCTACGCTGGAACGCGCTTTCGTCTGCTTCACCAACCCCCGTCACATGGCCGACTACGGTCGCGCCGCGGCCTGGGAACGCGTCCAACGCGCCGTGTACACCACACGCGGCTGGAGCGATGCCTACGGCTACCTGCTGGTCGCCACAGGCCGCGCCGAAGCCATGCTCGATCCCATCATGAACATCTGGGACTGCGGCCCCTTCCCACCCATCTTCCGCGAAGCCGGCGGCTACTTCGGCGACTGGCAGGGCAATCGCACTCACCGGGCAAGCGAGGCGCTGGCCACCAACGCGGCCCTCCTGCCGGCCATGTTGCGCCTTCTGGCCGGGGAATAAATCTTCTCCCGCACCAGACTCTCCGCCGCAACAGCCAGGGATATTTCCACCGCGCGCCGCCAACCGCTCTCCGCCCACAGGGAGAGCGGGGAGAGCGCGCAGAACAGGCGGGTATTAATCGGGTATAATTTTGCCTGATCTTGCTCACCGGCGGAGTTGTGCATGTCTCGCAAACCTGCGGCTTCAGAAATTCGTCAGACCTTCATTGATTTTTTCGTTCAGCGCGGCCATACGTTCGTCCCCTCCTCCTCGCTTGTGCCGGGGGGCGATAGCACCCTCCTGTTCACCAACGCCGGCATGGTGCAGTTCAAAGATGTCTTTCTCGGCACCGACCGCCGTCCTTACACGCGCGCCGTCAACTCGCAAAAATGCCTGCGCGTGGCCGGCAAACACAACGATCTCGAAGAAGTCGGGCAGGACGACTTCCACCATACCTTCTTCGAGATGCTCGGCAACTGGTCGTTCGGCGATTACTACAAAGAGGAAGCACTGAGCTGGGCCTGGGAATTGTTAACCGAGGTTTGGGGACTGCCAAAAGACCGCCTGTATGTGACCTGCTTTCAAGATGAACACGGCGTTATCCCGACCGACACCGAGGCAGCCGAGGTCTGGAAAAAGCAACCCGGCCTCGATCCCAGCCATATCCTTTTCTTTGGGCGCAAAGAAAACTTCTGGGAAATGGCAGAAACCGGGCCATGCGGCCCGTGTTCGGAGATTCACATTGATCGCGGGCCGGAGTACTGCAACCTGAGAGGGCAACCCCATCGCTGTACAGTCAACGGCGATTGCCTGCGCTATCTGGAACTGTGGAACAACGTCTTCATCCAGTACAATCGCCTGGACGAGAACACGCTGGAACCGCTGCCGGCGCGCCATGTGGATACCGGCATGGGCTTTGAGCGACTGGTCGCCATCCTGCAAGGCGTTGACTCGAATTACAAGATTGACCTGTTCCAGGGCGTGCTCGATACCGTACGCTCCCTGACCGGCGACTCACGCGAACAGATGTATGCCAGATTCACACCCTACCGCGTCATCGCCGATCATGTCCGCGCCGCGGCCTTTCTCATCGCCGACGGCGTTGTTCCCGGCAACGTTGGCCGGAATTACGTCTGTCGCATGATTATCCGTCGCGCGGCGCGCTTCGGCGCTAAACTCGGCCTGCACGAACCCTTCCTGGCCAAAGCCGCCGAAGCCATCATCGCCGCCTACGGCGATCACTACCACGAACTGGTCAAGAGCCAGAACGTTATTTTCGAAACCCTGACGCGTGAAGAAATCCGCTTCGCGCGCACCATTGAGGCGGGCACAGCGTTCCTCGAAGGTCTGCTTCAGGATCAGCGTCAACGCGGCGAACGCCTCCTGGCCGGAGAAAAGGCCTTCGATCTCTACGCCACCTACGGCCTGCCGTTCGAAATTGCCCGCGATATTGCGCGTGAACAGGGCATGGACGTGGACGAGGCTGGCTTCCGTCAGGCCCTCGAAGAACACCGCCTCGCCTCCGGCGGCGGCAAAGCCATGGGCAAACTGGGCGGCGAGGACGCCGAACTGTACGCCACCATTCTGAAAGACCTGCAACAGGCCGGCAAACTCGGCCCAGAGGGCGTGGCCTATAATCCTTATGAATGGCTGCAGGTGGAAGGGGAGGTACTGGCCCTGGTCGTCAACGGGCAGCCGGTGGCTCAGGCCCAGACGGGCGATCGCGTCGAAGTCCTGCTGCCGCGCACCGGTTTCTACGTCGAATCCGGCGGGCAGGTATCGGACACCGGCTGGATTCGCGCTCTGGACGGCAGTTGGGAAATCGAGGTCCAGGAGATGCGCAAAGCCGCGGCCGGAGTCATCGTTCACGCCGGCGAGGTGACATTTGGACATCCCCGCCAGGGCGATGCGGCCCGGGCGCAGGTGGACGTCCCACGCCGCCGCGACATCATGCGCAACCATACTGCCACCCACCTCCTGCACGCCGCGCTGCGTCAGGTGTTGGGAGAACATGCGCGCCAGGCCGGCTCGCTCGTCGCGCCCGATCATCTGCGCTTCGACTTCAACCATCCCGAAGCCCTGACCGCCGAACAACTCGAACGGGTCGAACGTCTGGTCAACGAGGCCATTGCCGCCGATATGCCGGTGGTGCCGCGCCTGAAAGCGCGCGAGGAGGCCATTCGCGAAGGCGCCATGGCCCTCTTCGGTGAAAAATATGGCGAGACGGTGCGCACCATTGCCATCCTCCCGCCACACGAGACACAGCCTGCCTCCTATGAACTTTGTGGCGGCACCCATCTGGAACGCACCTCTGACGCCGGCCTGTTCCTCATCATCTCCGAAAGTTCCGCTGCGGCCGGCGTGCGCCGCATTGAAGCCGTGACCGGGCGCGGCGCCTACGAACTCGTGGCGCGCCGCTTCCGCGCCCTCAACCAGATCGCCGCCGCCCTCAAAGTCACCCCTGAGGAGGCGCCGCCGCGCGTCGAACAAATGCAACAAGAACTGAACGCCGCCCGCAAGCAAATCGCGGCGCTCAAGACCGACCTGATGCTGGCTTCCTTCGAGTCTCGGCTGACGGAGGCGACGACCGCTGGCGCCATCCATCTCCTGACCCTGTCTCTCGATGGCGCCGACAGGGATACCCTGGCGAAACTGGCCGACCGTTTTCGTGAACGTTACCCACAACGCGGGGTTTGCGTGATCGCCAGTCACAACGGCGAACAGGTCACCGTCATGGCGGCAGTGACGCGCGACCTGATTCCGCAAGGCATTCGCGCAGGCGACCTGGCCGCCTATCTGGCGCGTCAACTGGGCGGCGGAGGGGGCGGCGCTCCGCATCTGGCCTTCGGCGGCGGCCCCGATTCCACCCGCCTGCCCGAAGTCCTGGCCAGTGTCCGTACCTGGCTGGAGGAAAAAGCGCCCGGCAGCGACGCCTCCTGACGTTCCGCCTTCCGCCTTCCGTTTTGCGTTTTCCGTTTTCCCGCCCCATGAAAAAAATCCGAACTATCCTGCGCAAAGAATGGGCTGAAGTTTTCAAGAACCGCATGGTGTTTTTCACCGTAGCCTTCCTGCCGCTCCTGCTGACCGCCATACCGCTCGTGGTCCTCGCTACCATGCGGGATAGCCTTAACACCCCCGGCTTTTCGACTGATCTGCCGCCAGAGGCTACCGAGACCTTTTGCCAGGGCGCCAACCTCGGCTCGGCGGACTGCCTGCAAGTCTTCCTGGTCAGTCAATTTATGCTGATGTTCATGGTTATCCCAGTGGCTATTCCGGTCACGATGGCCGCTTATTCCATCGTCGGCGAAAAAACAACCCGCAGTCTGGAGCCACTGCTGGCAACCCCCATCACCACGCTGGAATTGCTTGTCGGCAAGAGCCTGGCGGCAGTCATCCCGGCTGTTCTGGCGACCTTTGCCGCCTTTGGCCTCTTCGCCCTGGGCAGTTGGGGAATTGTTGGTGGTCAGAGGGCACTGTTTGCCGCCCTGTTCGCGCCGCGCTGGTTGATTGCCATTTTCGTGGTTGGGCCTCTACTGGCCTTGTTGGCCGTCATCTTCGCCCTGATGGTCTCCTCGCGCGTCAACGACCCGCGCGTGGCGGAACAAATCTCGATGGTCATCATCGTTCCCGTTCTGGTGGGCCTGTTCGGGCAGATGGCTGGTTTCTTCGTCCTGAACACGCGCGTGATTGCGCTCGTCGCGCTCGTCATGTTGTGCCTCGATGCTTTCCTGTTTTACCTCGCGGGCGAAATCTTCCAGCGCGAATCCATCCTCACGCGCTGGAAATAGATACACGGAGGTAGCGTATGCGTGCCAGATTCATCGCGTTCTTGTCGGGCTTGCTGGCCCTGTTGCTGGCGACGCCGGTCCGGGCACAAGAGGAGGGTCTGGTGTTGCAATTGACGCGCGACTGGGGCTACGGCGGCGGCAAAGACATTCAGGGGCTGTTCTCGCTCAAGGCCAGCGGGCCGGACGATCTGAGGCGGGTAGAATTTTATCTGGACGAGACGCTCCTTTTCACAGACACCGAGCCGCCTTTCCGTTTCCAGTTCAACACCGACAATTACCCGCTGGGCGAACACACCCTTTACGCCATTGGCTATACCGCCGATGGACGACAACTCCACTCACGCCGCATTCAGGTTAACTTTGTCACGCCGGAGACCGGCTGGAAGACGGTCGGGAAAATCGTAGGGCCAATCCTGGCCTTCGTTGTGCTGGCGATGCTGATCACCACTGTTGCGCCGTTCCTGGGCGGTAGCCGCAAAGCGACCCTGCCCGCTGGCGCACCGCGTACGTACCCCCTGGGCGGCGGCATCTGTCCGCGCTGTCAGCGACCGTTTGCGTTCCATCTCTGGGGGTTAAACCTGCTGGGCGGCAAATTTGACCGTTGCCCTTACTGCGGCAGGTGGAGTCTGGTCCGCCGCCGCTCGCTGGAGGAACTGCGCGCGGCCGAACGCGCAGAACTGGCAAACGCCATGACACCCCCTGCCGAAAGCGAAGAGGAACGCCTGAAACGCGCCCTGGACGATTCGCGCTATCAGAATCTGTGAGCAGCGTCGCCGGGCAGGAGGTATCCCACCCTTCCGCGACGGGCACAGCCGCTGTGCGGCAGTGATCGACCGGGCAAGTTGTCCGCTTATGGCCGCTCTCCCTCCCCCTCCCCGCCTGATTTACGATCTTTCCTTCGCCGACCTCGCTGCCCTGATGGACGAATGGGGCGAACCGTCCTACCGCGCCCGGCAAATCTGGAATGGTCTCTACGGCTCGTTCTGGAACGATGCCGCCCAGTTCACCAACCTCCCGCTGACCCTGCGCGCTCGCCTGGCCGAAACGTTCTGCTTCCAGCCGCTGACCCCACGCAAATGGCTGACCTCCCCCGACGGCCTGACCTGCAAGACGCTCTTTACCCTGCCAGACGGTCAACCGCTTGAGGCCGTACTGATGCAATATGAGGAGCGCAACACGATTTGCCTTTCCACACAGGTCGGTTGCGCCATGGGGTGCGTCTTCTGCGCGACCGGGCAAATGGGCTTTCGCCGCCACCTTTCGAGCGGGGAAATTGTGGCCCAGGCCATGTACTATGCCCGGCTGCTACAAAGCCAGGGCCAGACAGTGAGCAACATCGTCCTGATGGGAATGGGCGAACCATTCCATAACTATACGAATACCATGGCCGCGATAGATCGTCTCAACGATGCACAAGGCTACAACTTCGGAGCGCGGCGTATTACCATCTCCACCGTTGGCCTGGTGCCGGGCATCCGGCGCTTTACGCAGGAGAGACGGCAAGTCAACCTGGCCATCTCGCTCCACGCCGCGGACGATGCCCTGCGCGCCAGCCTGCTGCCGGTTGCCCGTCGTTACCCCCTTGCTGAATTGTTCGCCGCCTGTCGCGAGTACGTCGCCACAACGGGACGGCGCATCACCTTTGAGTGGGCATTGATTCGGAGAGTCAACGATTCGCCACAACAGGCACAGCTGCTCGCCCGGCAACTCCAGGGCTTGCTCTGTCACGTCAACCTTATCCCGCTCAATCCGACCACCCGCTACCCCGGCCAGCCAGCCGGACGGGCGAGCGCCGAAGCCTTCTGCACCATCCTGAAGCAGGCCGGCATACCGTGTACGATTCGTCTGCGGCGCGGGGCCGAGATTCAAGCCGGCTGCGGACAACTGGGCAATGCAGTAGAGAGAACATAAGCGGAGTCACCGCAAGGTCAGGAGACAGAGACATGGAAGTACAGGTTGGGAATACCGTAGTAGAACTCGTCATCGGCGATATTACGGAAATGACCACCGAGGCGATTGTCAATGCCGCCAACGAACATCTGGCGCACGGCGGCGGCGTGGCCGGAGCAATTGTGCGCAAAGGTGGAGCGATCATCCAGCAGGAAAGCGAGGCCTGGATTCGGCGTCACGGCCGCGTGCCGACCGGCAGCGCGGCGATTACCTCAGCCGGCCGCCTGCGCGCGCGGTATGTCATCCACGCCGTCGGCCCGGTTTACAATGGCACGCCCGGCGCGGCGGAACTGCTGGCGTCTGCCGTCCGCGCCGCGCTGCAAATGGCCGATGAACAGCACCTGAAATCCATTGCGCTGCCCGCCATCAGCACCGGCATCTTCGGCTATCCGCTGGACGAGGCCGCGTCGGTCATGGTACAGGCAACGCTGGCCTACCTGCGGCAGGGAACTACCGCTCTGGAACGGGTGGTCTTTTGTCTCTACGACGCCCGGGCCTATCAGGCGTTTGTCGAAGCCGTCCAACGCCTGGCGTAAGGCTGGAACGGGGCTCCCGAGACAGCCTGGCGAGGCCGCCGCGCAACGCTGGTATAATTGCTGTCGTTCATCGCCCGGCAGGGAATTCAGGCAACGCAGTTCCTGGTGTACCCTCCATTCTGATCGTACTGATTGGCGGCAGTTTATCGCGCCCGCTCTGTCCACGCTGACACTGCTCCCACCGGCATTGCCCGGCTGCCTGACCCGGAGGTACCGCCGCAGAAAAGCGGGAAAAATTGGAGCGTGTACGAGGCAAAGACCAGTCCGTTCGTCATCCTCATCCCCTTCCCACACAGGTATCGTTATGAGCGCACCGACCAGAGAGACATCCTTGCTTGACCGACCGGTTTTCGCTGGCTCCACCACCTTCACCTGGGAAAAAGCCTTGTTTGGCCTGCTCGTCATCCTGGCCATCGTCAGCCGCCTATACAACCTGGGGCAACGCGTGATGAGCCACGACGAGAGCCTGCATACCTATTTCTCCTGGGAACTCTATCGGGGCATTGGCTACAAGCACGATCCGATGATGCACGGGCCGCTTCAATTTCACCTGCTGGCGCTGACGTACTTCCTGTTCGGCGTCAACGACTTCACCGCTCGCCTGCCCCATGCTATCGCCAGCATCCTGACCGTACTGGCACTGTGGCCCTGGCGGCGCTATCTGGGACGCGCCGGAACGTTGATTGCCGCCTTGCTGATGGTGATTTCGCCCTACATGCTCTATTACGGGCGCTATGCCCGCAACGAGGCGTTTGTGGCGCTTTTCGGCGTGCTGATGTTGTATGCCATCCTGCGCTATCTCGAAACCGGGCGCGCCTCGTACCTGTACCTGCTCACCGCGGCCACCGTCTTGCATTTCACCGCCAAAGAGACCGCCTTCATTTACACTGCCCAGGCCCTGCTCTTTCTGGCCGTTTACTTCGTCGCGCGCCTGATGCGCCGTGAGTGGGCCTCTCCGCTCGAACAGCAAGTTTTTCTCGTGCTGCTGGCGGTCAGCGTCATTCTTCTCGGCAGCACCCTCGGCCTGGCGATTTCCTTGAAACACCATCCCCCCATCAGTTCGCCCCTCGCCGAGGGAGAGGCACACCCGCCATTGCTACCGGTGCTTATCATCCTGACTGTCCTGACTCTGGCGGCGGCGCTGATACTATTGGTGCGCGGCCTGGGCTGGCAGGCAATACGCGCCGAACGCTCGTTCGACTTACTGATGCTCCTCAGCACGCTCGTCCTGCCGCAGCTGAGCGCTTTCCTCGTCAAGGCGGTGGGCTGGGATCCGCTCAACTACACCTTCCAGTGGCCCGGCTGGGACTGGAAGATGTTGCTCTCCCAAGGGCTGGTGCGTCTGGCCATCTGTCTGGTGCCGATGTTCCTGCTCTCCATTCTGCTCGGGCTGTGGTGGAACAAGGCGCTCTGGCTGCGCAACGCGGCCTTGTTCTACGCGATTTTTGTCCCTCTCTACACGACCCTGTTCACCAATGGCGATGGCTTCTTCAGCGGGATGATGGGTTCGCTGGGATACTGGCTGGCGCAACAGGGGGTCAATCGCGGCAGCCAGCCCTGGTACTACTACGTGCTGGTGCAGATTCCCATCTACGAGTTCCTGCCGGCGCTGGGCCTCTGGCTGGCGGCCTACCTGGGCTGGCGCGGTCAACGGCCACGACTCCTGCCCGCTGAAGTTCAGGCTGAGACCGATACCGCCAGCGAAGGCGACCATACCTTCCGCCTGCTGTTCTGGTGGTCATTGAGCAGTGTGGTGGCATTTACCATTGCCGGCGAAAAAATGCCCTGGCTCACCGTGCACATCACCCTGCCGATGATCCTGATTACCGGCTGGGGGTTGGGACAACTGGTAGAGCGCATCCACTGGGAGCACTGGCAGGCCGGGCGCGGCTGGCTGGTGCTTGGTCTCCTGCTCATTTTCATTACCAGCACCTTTGGAGCATTGCTGGCCTGGGGCGGCCCCACCCGTCCGTTCGCCGGCAAAGACCTAGAATCCCTGCGCGTCACCGCTTCCTTTCTGCTTTCTCTGCTGGCCATGCTGGGCAGTGCCGCCGGCTTGAGTTACCTGCTCAAGGATTGGGATGGCCGTCAGTTGTTGCGTCTGGGCGCGCTAACGTTCTTCGGCCTGCTCGCCGTCCTGACCGCGCGCGCCGCCTTCCGCGCCGCTTACATTGAGTACGACAACGGCACCGAGTTCCTGGTCTATGCTCACGGCGCGCGTGGCGTGAAAGACATCATGGAGCAAGCCGAAGAAATCTCCAAACGCACCACCGGCGGTTACGGTCTGCACATCGCCTACGACGCCAGCGCGCCGGATACCGGCGTCTCCTGGCCGTTCGTCTGGTACCTGCGCGACTATACCAATGCCACGCCATTCGATCAGCCCAGCCGCAGTCTGCGCGATTCGCCCTTCATCATTGTTGACGAGAAAAACTTCCTGAAAATCGAGCCGGTCGTGGCCGATAACTACTACCGCTTTGACTACATCCGCATGGTCTGGCCCAATCAGGATTACTTCAATCTGGTCTCGCCCCGCCCTGCCGATCAGCCTTTCCCGCCCGATTATCCCTGCCGGGGGGCGCTGGCCATCTTCCGCTTGTGGAAGAGTCGCGATTTCTCACGCGTGTGCAATTACCTGGGCAATCCCCAACTGCGCGCCGCCCTGTTCCAGATCTGGCTCAATCGCGATTACCGCCTGTACGCCACCGCCACCGGCCAGACTACCCTGACGCCGGCAACTTGGGAACCCTCGGATAAAATGCGGCTTTACATTCGGAAAGACGTGGCGGCGCAAATCTGGAACTACGGCGTGGCCGCCCCCATCACTAGCGAGCCAACCGTCTCGCCCTACGAGGCGGGCCTGATTACCGTGCAGGCCGACCTGATCTTCGGCACACAAGGCGAAGGCCCCGGTCAGTTCAACGCCCCGCGCGGCCTGGCCATCGCGCCCGACGGCAGCCTCTACGTGGCCGATTCGCGCAATCACCGCATCCAACACTTCAGCGCCGAGGGCCAGTTCCTCGGCGCCTGGGGATCGTTCTCGGGTCTGGAGCAGGGCCAACCCGCTCTGGATCGCTTCAACGAACCCTGGGGCGTGGCTGTCTCTCCCGATGGCCAGTGGGTGTACGTGGCGGACACCTGGAATCACCGCATCGTCAAATTCACGGCGAACGGGCAACCTGTCCAGAGCTGGGGACATGCGAATTTTGGCCAGAGCAGCGATCCCTATGGCTTCTGGGGACCGCGCGGCCTGGCCGTTGACCGCCAGGGACGGGTGTACGTCACCGATACCGGCAACAAGCGCGTGGTTATCTTCGATGCCAGTGGTCACTACCTGACCCAGTTCGGGCAACTGGGCATGGAGCCGGGCCAGTTCGACGAACCGGTCGGCATTGCCCTGGACGCGTTGGGCAATGTTTACGTAGCCGATACCTGGAACAGCCGCGTCCAGTCCTTCCAGCCCGCTCCAGATGGCCTGACCTTTGTGCCGCTCAATCAGTGGCCGATTGCCGGCTGGTTTGGCCAGTCGCTCGACAACAAACCTTACCTGGCGATTGGGCCGGATGGCGATGTTTTCGTCACCGACCCGGAAATGTACCGTGTGCTGGAATTTACCCCGCAGGGTACTTTTGTGCGCGCCTGGGGCGAGTACGGCGTGGGGCCGGCTGAAATCGGGCTGGCAGCCGCCGTGGCCGTGGACGCGCAGGAACGCGTCTGGGTCAGTGATGCCGGCAACCATCGCCTTATGCGCTTCACCCTGCCGCCCAGGGTTTTGCCATCCCCCACCCCCACGCCGACGGTCCTGCCGCTGGCGCAGTGCCAGATTCCCGCCGAAGTAACCCTGCTCGACCTCCACGCCTGTCCCGATGCGACCTGCGCCAGCGTCGGCCGGGTTCCGGGCGGCGAAACGCTCACCCTCCTGCCGTTCGCCGCCGTCAACGGCTGGGTGCCGGTACGCTGGAATGACCTGCTGGGCTGGATTCCGGGTACATCTTGCCTGCCACGCCCGTAACTACGCCTGCTCAAAGTGACTGCTCAAACCCGGCAATACGCCTCTACCTAACTCGCATCATTGCGCCACACGCCGAGGCAAGCTTTCCGAGACGGCAACACGACCTCCGGACTTGTGAGAGAATCACGACCCGGCCGGCAACCGCCTCTCCCAGGAAACGACGGTCAACGGTCTATCGTCCACCGTCCATTACACCTACAACGCCCTCGACCAACTCGTCACGGCCGGGACGGCGCAGTACGAGTACGACGGGCGCGGCAACCTGACGCGGGTGACCGCTGGGACGGAAGTCACCACCTACACCTGGGACGCCGCCGACCGTCTGGTTGCGGTCAGCCGTCCGCCGTATGCCGTCCAATACACCTACGATGCAGACGGCCGCCGCGTGCAGCAGACAACAACTGTCAATGGTCTCTCGTCCACCGTCGCGTTCCTGTGGGACGAAGCCTCGCTCTACGGCGATGTGATCCTGGAAACAGACGCAAGCGGAAACACGCTCGCCGCTTACGTGCTGGGCGGTGCAGAACTGCTCTCCCAAAATCGCGGTGGTACAATCCGTTACTACCTGCAAGACGCGCAAGGCAACATCCGCACCTTAACAGACGCCTCCGGCAGCATCACCGACACATATGCTTACACCGCCTTTGGCGAGACGTTGAGTCATAGCGGCGCAAGCGTCAACCCCTATCTCTATACTGGCCAGCAGTTCGATGCGCTCACCGGGCTCTACTCCCTGCGGGCGCGCTACTACGACCCGGCGCTGGGGCGCTTCCTGAGCCGCGACCCGGCCGAGCCGCTGCTGACCGCCCCGCACGAACTCAACCGCTACGTGTACGTGGCGGACAATCCGCTCAACGCCGCCGATCCGAGCGGACGGTTCGCCGCCGTCGAGTACTCGATGGCGAACAACGAGTCCGAGGAGGAAAGCGCCGCCCTTGAGCCGGTAGGCGAAGAGACAGCCTCAGAACTCCAGGCGCTGACCGAAGAATTCGAGAGCACACAAACCTGGGATACAACGCGAAATGCGCGCATATTGCGAGCCAACATACGAGATGGTGATGTGCTGGGACGGCTGGGGAATCCGGGTGATCACGCACACCATATCGTTCCAAGCACCGATAGGCTGGCTCAATCTGCCCGTGACATACTTGATGCTGTGCGGATCGATATCAACAGCAAAAGCAATGGCTTATGGCTGAGGGCAACAATGCATTACGATACTTATTCACCTGCATACGTTGAAATGGTGAACAGGTTAATCCAGGATGCTTATGCAGCAGGAGGACGCGAGGCGGTCATCGATGCTTTGAAGAACATCGCCCAGGCTATCCTGGCTGGCGTATTTCCGTAATGCTGGATGGAGGAAAGATAATGAGGTTTTGGGAACTTCGTTTAGATGTCAAAAATTATGCAACTCTGACCTTTGTTGACAAAACTTTATCTCGTCGTCTGATTTCGAGATTCATAGTGGGCAAGCCATTCTCTGAACCATGGGAAGCGGTGCAGGTGTACTATCCGCGTACGTGGGAAGAGCCGGGTTTGAGCGCCAAAGAGCGGAACATAATGCGGGCGTTGAGAGAAGGCCGTCCAGTAGGAGATTTCATTTACATCGCGGGGGCGGAGGGGGCTTTTGCAATCAACGAGCGTGCGCGCTCCGTGTTATTCCCCTTGCTTGTGGGGAGAGTGGAACTCTTACCATTGTACTATGGGAATGAGAGATTGCATCTTGTTAATGTGATAAGTGTTATTGATTGCCTGGATGAAGACAGGTCAAAAGTGGAACGGTTTCCTTCGACTGGGCTCATCTTTAAGGTTATCGAGCCTGTATTCAAGGAGGAACTTTTGGAAGGAGTGCACATTTTTAAATTTGCCAAGAATTCTTTTATCTTTGTATCTGATGTATTTAAGAAAATGGTAGAAGAACATAATTTGAAAGGCTTATATTGGACGCCACATCAATCGCCGTAAGATGCAATTGTTGGTAATATAGCCTGTTCTGCAAGACGCGCAAAGCAGCACCCGCACCTTAACAGACGCCTCCGGCAGCATCACCGACACGTATGCCTACACCGCCTTCGGCGAGACGTTGAGCCATAGCGGCGCCAGCGTCAACCCCTATCTCTATACTGGCCAGCAGTTCGATGCCGCAAGCGGCCTCTATTACTTGCGAGCAAGATATTATGACCCGGCGCTGGGGCGCTTCCTGAGCCGCGACCCGGCCGAGCCGCTGCGGACGCTGCCGCGCGCACTCAACCGCTACGTGTACGTGGCGGACAATCCGCTCAACGCCGCCGATCCGAGCGGACGGCAAGCGTTCACAGAATATTCTTTGATCACGGAGGAAGACGAAGAAAGCGCGGCCGATTTCTACGTCATCGGGGCGATCAGCCTGGGTTTGCTGCCCGAGGGTGACTTTGCTCTCTTTGCTGCTGGCGTGCCGTTGGGAATGCGGATAGCGCTGCTGGTGGTCACGCTGGCGTCCGTGGCCGGGCCGGCTATTGCTCCTGAAGCCTACCTGTCGCCGCAATCGCAGACGCCTTCCACCAGTCCGATCCCTGAAGCGACACCCTCAGAGAACATTCCATCCGTGCTTTATCATTACTCGAATGAAGCAGGGATTGCAGGGATCATTGCATCACAATACATCCGCCCGTCTTTGTCTGACGACGAAAATGCGGCTTTTGGCCATGGTCAGTATTTCACAGATATTTCGCCGGCAGAGGCTGCTGTTGGAAGTGCTTATCAACTTAGTCGAGCAATCATGAATACCCCCTGGCGATACTATCGAGTGACGCATTATGTAGCCATTGATGTATCGGGGCTTCCTGTTGAAAAAGTTTCCCCCGTATTCTCGCGCACGTATGGTGACAAATACAGGTTCATTGGGAATTGCCGTGGTTAAGCCAAATATGGTGGTCTGATGCAAAACAATCGGTAGCCATTCAAGTCCAGGAAGAGGCGTTGAAAGAAGTGTTTGAGATTGAACAGACCATAACAACGGCGTTTCAAGACTTTGATCTTGTTGTTCAGGCCTTCCACAAAGGCGCTGTTTTTTCTAGCAACAAAGTAGTTCGTGATAGGCTCCCACAAGCGCTTCAAGGTTTTGATGAAGTCGTCAA